>Ga0209154_1000121_pt1 | contig 56553 bp, 52 predicted proteins | sample GraSoiAngelo_121_FD_185878 | JGI IMG/M metagenome (GOLD analysis project Ga0209154, IMG submission 185878) | Grasslands soil microbial communities from the Angelo Coastal Reserve, California, USA - 14_0919_12_20cm (SPAdes) (version 2) | ecosystem: Environmental > Terrestrial > Soil > Grasslands ... | reverse complement strand
CAGGCCGGGGGCGACCTCGGGTGAGGCGCACAATGCGAGCAAAGCCGTGTTCCAGAAGCACGGGTTGGGGCACCTGCTGGGGCACCGCACGGGTTACTCGGTGGGGATCAACTACGCGCCCGACTGGGGCGAGGGGCACATCATGTCGATCTGGGATGGAGACGAACGGCCCCTCCGAACCGGGATGACGTTTCACCTCGTCCCCGGATTCTACGATCTCGGCCGCTATGGGATCATCATCAGCGAAACCGTGCTCGTCGGCCGGACCGGGTGCGAGGTGATCACGAACTTTCCTCGCGAGCTGTTCGTCGCGTGAGAAGAGTGGAATGGAAGGGAGCCGGGCGCCAAGAATGGAATCCCGGTGAAGCACGGATGAGGCGGCTCCCCGATGGCGCAAGCGGAGCCGGCTCCAAGAGAACGGGGGAGGAGGGGCAGCGTCTATGAAGGTGCTGAGGGCGGTAGTGCTCGTCATGATCGCCGGCGCGGTCGCGGTGACTGTGCCCAACGGTTCGGTGAACGCCGAGCAGAAGGTCCTCAAGATCGGGGTGCTCGGCGTGATGAGCGGCCCGGCCGCTTCGTGGGGGCTCGTGAACCGGTACTGCGCGGAGACATCGGCGCAGCTGATCAACGAGCAGGGCGGCTGGCCTATCGGCGGGGAGAAGTACCGCATCGAGGTCGCCAGCTTCGACGACCGGAACGATCCCAAGGTCTCCGTCTCGGGCGCCGAGCGGCTCGCGTACCAAGACAAGATCAAGTACATCATCGGGCCGAACGTCGACACGACGGCGGCCGCCATCGTGCCGGTGATGGAGAAGGCCAAGGCCATCAACATCCCGTACGCCTTTTCCAGGGCGCTCTACACGCCGCCGCGCAGCAACTCGATCCTCGGCATGATCGCGTCCTACCAGGCGGGTCCGGTGATCTACAAGTACCTGAAGACGCAGAAAGGCGTCCGGAGCGTCAGCTTCATTGCCCGGAACGAGTCCGACCCGCTCAATCAGCGCACCGAGGGTGTGGCGGCGGCAAAGGCGCTCGGCCTCACGGTCGCCTCCTCCGAGGATACCTATGAGCCGGGCACATCGGACTTTACCCCCGTCATGTCGCGCGTCGTCCGGCAACACGCCGATCTCATCGTGCTCTCGGGCGTGGCCCCGGCCGATGCCCCGCTCCTGATCCGGACGGCCCGCCAGCTGGGCTACAAGGGCCTGCTCAGCACGGAGACGGCGCAGGACGCGAAGATCCTGAACGAGGTGGCAGGCACGGCGGCGAACGGGTTCATCTCGGTCGGCGGCGCCAGCACCCCCGAGATCCGAAGCGAGTACATGGACAGGTTCGTCCAGCGGTACACCAAGGTGGCCGGGGAGTGGAACGACGAGGCTGGCACCAAAGTCTATGCGCTGGAGATGATCCTGCGGACGCTGTCGCTCGCGGGCCCGAAGGCGATCTCCGACGTCGACGCCTTCAAGCAGGCGATCCCCAGGTTCCAGGTCCAGAACCCCTTCCTCAAAGAGGCCAAGCCGCTGAAGTTTGTGGGGTCCGCCTACTTCAGCCAGCCGCGCCAGATCGGCGTGCCGATGGTGGTGAACGTATTCGAGGACGGCAAGTTCAGGACACTCTTCATCGGCAGCGTCGAGTAGCCGCGCCGCCCTCCCGTCCTGCGGGGTGAGCGGGCCCCGGAAGGGTCCCGCTCACCCGGGTGGGCATCGATCGAACAGGTCGTCGTCAACGGGTTGATCCTCGGGGCGAATTACGCCCTGATCGCGCTCGGGATCACGCTGATCTTCGCGATCATGGGGGTGTTGAATTTCGCCCACGGGGAAATGTACGTGCTGGGCGGCTTTGTCACGTATTACCTCTATGGGCGCTTCGGCCTGAACTACTTTCTGGCGCTCCCGGCGTCGGCGGCGACGGTGGCCGCCGTCGGCCTGGCCTTCGAGCGGCTGTGCTTCCGCCGGGTCCTCCGGATCACGACGCGCGAGGAGAGCACCATGCTCCTGGCGGCGGGAACGGCGCTCCTGCTGGACAGCCTGTCCCTGGTCGTGTTCGGCGAGAAGCAGCGCGGCGTTCCCTCCGTCGTCCCCGGGGTGTACCAAATCTTCAATGCGTACGTGCCCGCCGGCCGGGTACTGATCTTTGTCCTGGCCCTCGGGCTCATCGGCGCGTTCCTCGTGTTCATGCAGTGCACCCGGCCGGGCCGCGGGCTGCGGGCGATGGCGCAGGACAAAGAGGCGGCCGCCTTGATGGGCGTGAACCTCGACCGCTACCGGGCGCTCGGCTTCGCCATCGGGGCGGCCCTCGCCGGGGTGGCGGGCGGGCTGCTCGTCACCGAGTTTGCCGTGAACGCGGGCGCCGGCACCCCCATCTCGATCAAGGCCTTCATCATGATCATGATCGGCGGCGCGGGCGTGGTCTCCGGGGCGATGCTGGGCGCGGTGGTGCTGGGCTTCGCCGAAGCGGTCGGCTACTTCTTCATTCCGGGCTCGGTGACGTACCTCTTGATCCTGGTCGGCGTGATCGTGTTCCTCGTCTTCCGTCCGCAGGGGATCATGGGACGCCCGTGGGGTTGAGCGGCGCGGCGGCGTCATGACCCGCAGGATCCTCGCCGCGTCGGCGGCGCTGGCCGCCTACCTGGTGGTGATCCCGCTCCTGCTCCGGGACTCGCCCTACCTGCTCGGCGTCATGACGACGGCCTCCATGTTGAGCTTCATCAGCCTGGGCGTCTGGCTGACGTTCGCCATCGGCCGGATCAACATCGGTCAGGCGGCGTTCGCCCTGATCGGCGGGTACGTGACCGCGGTGATGACCACGGCGGCCGGGGTGTCGTTCTGGCTGGCCCTCCCCGCCTCAGGGCTGGTCGCGGCGCTGCTCGCCCTGGTGATCGGCTGGCCCATCCTGCGCCTGCGGGGCGTGTACTTCGCCATGCTAACGCTGAGCCTGACGGAGGCGGTCCGGCTCGCCGCCCTGAACCTCGCGGGCCTCACCCGGGGCGCGTCCGGCATCCTCAACATTCCCACCCCCGGGCCGCTCGCCCTGTTTGGATTCGTGCTCGTCCCCGGCTTCAGCGCCGGGAACGAGGATCTGGCCTTCTACTACCTGGCGGCCGTCATCCTGATCGCCGGGCTGCTGCTCATCTACCGCATCGACCGGTGCCGGTTGGGCTGGATCTTCCGATCCCTCCGCCAGGACGAGGCGCTCGCCGCCGGCATCGGCATCGATGTGGCCAAGTATCGCCTGGCGGCCTTCGCCATCTGCTCCGGCTTCGCCGGGATCGGCGGGGCGTTCTTCACGGCCTCGCAGCAGAGCATCTATCCCTCGAGCTTCACGGTGCCGGATTCGATCTTCTTCATGCTCTACTGCTTTCTCGGCGGGCTCTCGTATGTGTTCGGCCCGGTGGCCGGCACGTTCGTGCTCTTCCTGAGCTTCGAGCTGCTGGCGGGGCTGCGCGAGTACCAGACGCTGATCTACGCCATGATCATGATCCTCGCCATGCTCTGGCTGCCCAATGGGCTGTTGAGCCTGCGGATGGCTCCGGCGGGGCTGGGACGGTGGATCCCGGCGCCTCGGCGTCAACCGTGAGGGGACCGTTGTGCTGGAGACGCGGGCGCTCACGAAACGGTTCGGCGGCCTCACCGCCGTCGACCATGTGAGCTTCAGCGTCAATCGCGGCGAGATCCTCAGCATGATCGGCCCGAACGGCGCGGGGAAGAGCACCCTGTTCAAGCTGATCACGGGGTTTCTCAGACCCACCGGCGGGCTCGTGCGGTTCGATGGTGAGAAGATCACCGGGCTGGCCCCCCACCTCGTGGCCCGGAAGGGCGTGGTCCGCACCTCCCAGGAGACGCAGATCTTCAGGGACATGACGGCGCTCGAAAACGTGGTGATCGGCCATCACCTGCGGGTGCGGGCCGGCGCCTTCGGCCTGCTCCTCAACAGCCCCCAGGCGCGGCGCGACGAGGCCGCCATCCGCGGGAGCGCCGTCGAGATCCTGGACTATCTCGATCTGGGGCGCGTGAAGCACGAGCCGGCGCGCTCCCTGCCTCACGGGCACCTCCGCGGCCTCGAGATCGCCATCGCGATGGCGGCGGCCCCCAAACTGCTGCTGCTCGACGAGCCCTTCACGGGGATGAACCCCCAGGAGACCGATCGGGCGGTCGAGATGGTTCGCGGCATCCGGGACCGCGGGGTGACCGTCCTGCTCGTCGAGCACGACATGCGCGCGGTCATGCGCATCAGCGACCGGATCATCGTGCTCAATTTCGGCCGGAAGATCGCCGAGGGCACCCCGGGCGAGATTCAGCGGGACGCGGCGGTGATCGAGGCCTATCTCGGGCGCGCGGAGGAGGACCTCGGTGTCTAGTCCGCACATCGCGCTGCGGCGCGTCAGCGTCCACTACGACAAGGTCCGCGCGATCGAGCACGTGTCGCTGGCCGCGGATGCCGGGGAGATCGTCGCGCTGATCGGAGCGAACGGCGCCGGCAAGACGACCACCCTGCGCGCCTTGACCGGCCTGGCCCCGATTACCGCCGGGGAAATCTGGTGTGACGGCCGGCGGATCGACGGCCTGACCCCGGATCGGATCGTCGCCGGGCCGGGGATCTCCATGGTGCCGGAAGGACGCCACCTCTTCCCCTTCATGAGCGTGCGGGACAATCTCCTGATGGGCGCCTTCCTCCGCCGGGACGGCGGAGAGATCGATCGCGATCTGCAGCGGGTCTGTGCGCGCTTTCCGCGTCTGGGGGAGCGCCTCCGGCAGCAGGCGGGCACCCTCTCCGGGGGCGAGCAGCAGATGGTCGCGATCGGCCGCGCGCTGATGGCCCGTCCCAAGGCCCTGCTGCTGGACGAGCCGTCGCTGGGCCTCGCCCCCCAGCTCGTCCGGGAGATCGCCCGCGCAATCCGGGCGATCAACCGCGACGACGGGGTGACGGTGATCCTCGTCGAGCAGAACTCCCGGATGGCCCTCCAGATCTCCACGCGGGCGTATGTCCTGGAGACCGGCACGGTGGCCCTGGAGGGCCGGTCTGCGGACCTGACTAACAATGATGAAGTGCGGAGGCTGTATCTCGGTGGCTGAGCGAAAGGACGGGCAGGTCTTCACCGCCGGCCGCTCCACCCTTCTGCTCCTTGCGGCTCCGGTCGCTCTCCTTGCGATGTTCCTCCTCGTCCCCCTGTCGCTGCTCTTGTTGGTCAGCTTTCACCGCTACGATCCGCGCCTGATCGTGAGCCCGGTCTGGACCCCCGAAAACTATCTGCGGTTCTTCGGGGATCCCTACTACCGGAATGTGTTGCTCTACACGCTCCGCATTGCCGGCGTGACCAGCGGGGCGGCGCTCGTCATCGCGTATCCGCTCGCCTACTTCTTGGCGCGAACCACATCCCGGTTCAAAGGATGGTGTGTCTTCCTCCTGCTGGCGCCCCTGATGGTGGGGATCATCGTCCGCACGTACGGATGGCTGGTCGTACTCGGCCGGGAAGGGACCATCAACTCGCTCTTGCTCTCGATGGGGGTGATCCACGCGCCGCTGCGGCTGCTCTACACGAACGGCGCCGTGACCCTGGGGTTAATCGAAGTATTGCTGCCGTATATGGTCCTGCCGCTGCTCTCCGCGATCCAGAAGGTCGATCGAAGCGTCGAGGACGCCGCTCGATCTCTGGGGGCTCCGCCGGCCGATGTCTTCCGGCACATCCTGCTGCCGCTGAGCGTGCCGGGCATTCTCACCGGCGTGGTGATCGTGTTCACGCTGTCCGCCGGGGCGATCGTCACCCCGGCCCTGCTCGGCAGTCCGCGAAGTCAGACCATGGGCACCCTCATCTACCAATTGATGACGGCAACGCTGAACTGGCCGTTTGGATCGTCGGCAGCCTTCATCCTGCTGGCCTTCGAGGCGCTGCCGACGATCGTACTGCTGACACTCATCCAGGGCAGGCCGATCCGCTTGGAGGCGCTTCGGTGAACCGAGCCGGGGTGTGGATCCCCTACCTGATGCTCGTCTACGCGTTCCTGCTCTTCCCCATCATCGTGGCGGTCGGGACCTCGGTCAACACCGGTGCGCTCAGTCTATTTCCACCACACGGGTTCTCGTGGCGCTGGTACGCGGCATTCGTTCAGGACGCGGATTTCACTCACGCATTCGTCGCGGTGAGCTTGAAGATCGCCGCGCTGGTGGCCGTGATCTCCGGTTCGCTGGCGCTCGCCGGCGCATACGCGCTTGTGCGGGTGCCGTTCCGGGGGCGCTCCGCGGTGGAGCTCTTTCTGCTCTCGCCCCTCATGGTGCCCGGTATGGTCGTCGGCCTCGCGCTGCTGATGCTGTTCTCTCGCTACGCGGTGGCGGACGAGGGCCGCATCGTCATCGGCCACGTCATCATCACGCTGCCGATCGCACTTCGGGCCGTCATGGCCAGCCTGCGCGGCACCGATCTGGCCCTCGAGGACGTGGCGAGGAGCCTTGGCGCGACCTGGCTCCAGGCATTTGGCCGCGTGACGATGCCACTGGTCGGCTCCGGGCTGCTCGCCGCGATGCTGTTCGCCTTCACGCTGTCGTTCACCGATGTGAATGTCGCGCTGTTTCTCACGGGACCCAGAACGACGACGCTGCCGATTCAGGTCTTTGCGTATCTGCGGTGGCAGAGCACGCCGGTGGTCGCCGCCGTCGCCGCCATCCAGGTCGCCCTGGTGCTTGTGGTGGCGCTGTTGATCGACCGGCTCGTCGGTCTTGAGCGGATCCTGCGCTACTGACGCGGGCCAGACTCGAAGGGGGGATGCCAATGTTGATTCTTCCAGGCCAGGATCGTCTCGAACTCCACATCTCCAGGCGTGAGCTGTTCCGGTGGACCGCGGGCGCACTGGGCGGACTCGCGGCGGGGCTCATTGACCGCCCCCGTCCTGCGGCCGCCGCAGGCGAGTTGGACTTCCTGTTCCCCGGAGGTACGTGGAAGGAGTACTTCGAACGCATCTACACCGCGCCGTTCGCCAAGGAGAAGGGCGTCCAGGTCGTCTTCAGCGTCGGCGACGTGGCGCAGCAGATGAGCCGGGTGATCGCGGAACGCCAGAACGAACGTTTCGACTTGTTCCACGTCCATCAGTACCTGGCCGCCCAGCTCGCCGACCTCGACCTAGTCGTGCCGCCCGATCCACGCATCGTGACCAACCTCGGTGACGTGGACCCCGCGTTTCGCTTCCCCGGGTTTGTGGGTAAAGTCCTGGCGCCCTTCGGGCTCACCTACAATATCAAGAAGAGCGGGAAGAAGGTCGCTTCCTGGACAGACCTGTGGGACCCGGCGTTCGCCGGACGCGTGGCCATTCCCAAATGGGACTGGGTTGGCAACACCTGGTTCTACGCCGTGAATCGTGTGTGGGGCGGGACCGAGGAGAATGTCGATCCCGGCATGGCGAAGTGCCGCGAGCTGGTGAAGAAGAGCCGGGCCATCGTCATGAACAGCGTCGAACACGGCCTCAACCTCTTCCAGACCGAAGAGATCCTGATCGCCCCCTTCTATACCGCGCGGACCGAGCAGGCCAAACAGGCCGGCGTGCCTGTCGAGTTCGTGTTCCCGGAGGAGGGGGGGTTGAACTGGGCGTTCAACGTCGTCATCATCAAGGGACGCTCCGCCGCGCAAACCACCCTCGCGCAGGAGTTCCTCAATACGACAATCAGTCCCGTGAGGAACGCGGAGTTCGCCATTCTGACCGGATATCCGCCGACCAGCCGCAAGGCGATGGGGCTGCTGCCCAGGACCTCCAACGTCCTGCTCACGCCCGCGCAGATGGCGAATCTCGGCAAGCTCCGGTTCGACGTCAAGACGATGCTGCTACGGCGCGACAGCCACGCCGAGCGCTGGAACAAGGAAGTGCTGGCGTCCTAACCAGCCATGGCCACCACACTGGCGCTGCGGGATGTCGTCAAATTCTACGGGCGGATCCTCGGTGTGGGCCCCCTGAGCCTCGACGTCCCTGCGGGCGCCTTCGTCTCGCTGCTTGGGCCGTCGGGCTGCGGTAAATCTACGACCCTCCGCCTGATCGTCGGCCTCGAGGCGCCGAACACCGGGTCGATCCTCATGGACGGGGCCGAGATCGGCGCGACGCCGACACACCGCCGCGACATCGGGCTGGTCTTTCAGCATTACGCCCTGTTCCCCCACCTGACGGTGTTCGAAAACGTGGCGTTTGGACTGCGCTACCGTGGGGTGGTCGGGGATGACCGGGCCGGGCGGGTACGGGCCGTGCTCGATCTGGTCCACCTGCCCGGGCTGGATGACCGGTATCCTCACGAGCTGTCGGGGGGACAGCAGCAGCGCGTCGCGCTGGCGCGGGCGCTGGTGATCCAGCCGCGCCTGCTGCTGCTGGACGAGCCGCTTAGCAGTCTGGACCATGCCCTGCGCCAGCAGATGCAATCGGAGCTCAAGCGCATCCAATCCCAGGTCGGGATTACGACGGTCTATGTGACGCACGATCAGACCGAGGCGCTCGCGCTCTCCGACCTGATCGCGGTGATCTTTCGCGGCCGCCTCCATCAATATGGGACGGCCGAGGACATCTACGAACGTCCGGCGTCCGCGGAAGTGGCTCAGTTCATCGGAGAGACCAACCTGTTCCCGGGACGGCTCGAGCCCGGCGCGGCTCCCCGGAGGTACGTAACGCGTGACGGGTTGGTCCTGACGCTCGAGCCGGGGCCGGGACTTGCCGGTGTGCTGTCGATCCGGCCTCACCGGGTCCGGCTGGTGGGGCTCGATCATCGGGACGACTCGGTCAATGTGGTGCCGGCCCGGGTGGAGCGGCTGGTCTTTGGCGGCGACCTGCTGCGCGCGGCCGTCCGGCTCGGTTCCGGCACGCTGGTTCAATTGAGCAAGCATAATACCACCGAAGCGCAGCAGTTGTTGAGACAACCGGAGATAAAGATCCAGCTCCACCCGGGCGATCTCAGGCTGGTTCCGGTGAGCGGCGACGGCGCGTTTGCCGGGGCCAGGACGCACGGATGAGCAGGCTGCTGTTCGATTTCAGGCCACAGGGGGAGGGAGAGTGGGCGACATGGGGCAGGGGACGCTCGTAATCCGCGGAGGGCAGGTGATCGACTGTACCGGCCGCGATCCGATTCCAAACGGGAGCGTGGTGCTCGAAGACGGCCACATTGCCGCGGTGGGCCCGAGTCAGGACGTGCGCGCACCGAGATCTGCCGACATCTTCGATGCGGATGGGATGTCGGTGCTCCCGGGGCTGATCGACGCACACGTCCATATCACCATGACCGGCGGGGCGGACCTCGTTTCGATGGTCACCTCGCGCTCCTTCGGCCGCGTTGCCTACGACACCGTGGCGCACCTGAGAGATACGGTCCGGGCGGGCGTCACAAGCATTCGAACGATGGGCGATGTTGGCTTCCTGGACATTGCGGCGCGAGACGCCATCCGGCGGGGCCAGTTCATTGGCCCGCGGATCGTAGCGTGCGGAAAGGGGCTCACGTCGACGGGAGGACATGCCGTCCTGATGCCGCCCTGGATCAAGACGGAGTACGGTGACAGCTGGGAGATCGTAAACGACACCGGTGGGGCGCGGGCAGCCGTCCGGCGGCAGGTGGAAGCCGGTGCCGACCATATCAAGGTGTTCCAGACCGGCGGGGTGATCGACCCGGGGGGGCGGATTGACGCGGAAGAGTTCACCGTCGAGGAATTGTCGGCGATCGTCGAGACCGCCAGGGCGTGCAAGCGGCCGGTCGCCTGCCACGCGCACAACAAGGCCGGGATCTTGCACGCCATCGAGGCTGGCGTCCGGTCGATCGAACATGGCATGTACTTCGATGACGAGTGCGCCGCGCGGGCGAAGGCGCGCGACGTGTTCTTCGTTCCGACACTGATCGTTATGGACAATATCCTCCGGCTCGGACCGCAGCACGGCGTCCCGGAGTTCTACCTGCAGAACATTTCCAGCCGGACTCCGCAACATCACGGGAACGTCCGGTCCGCGTTCGAGGCGGGCGTGCGCATCGTCACAGGGACCGATGCCGGATCGGTGCTGACCGGGCACGGCGCCCCCGGTTACGAGGTAGCGATGCTGGTGAAGGCCGGGCTGCCGCCCATGGCGGCGCTGCTCGCGGCCACCGCGAATGCCGCGGCGCTGTTGGGCATCGATCGGGAGGTGGGCACGCTGGAGGCCGGCAAATGCGCCGATGTGATCGTCGTGCGGGGCGATGCGCTTGCCGACCCCACCGTTGTCGCCGGACCGGATCGCATGGCCGCGGTCTTTGTGGGCGGCGCAAGCCTCGGGCAAGCGCAGGCCGCCGCGTGAGAAAGACCGCACGGCGATGATCGACCCTATCTCGCTGGCCGCGTTGCGGGGAAGCGTCGCTTAATCGCTTCGAGAAGAAGCCCCCGGAGCGGAGGTGGGGACGGGGAGGGGGGTGTGGCCCGGGCGCTGTGGGGCGCCGAGGTGTCCGGTCACGCTCGCGATAATGGGCACGGCGCCCAAGAGCGCCGCGCATCCAAGGAAGAACGCCCATTCGATCCGGAAGGCCGTTGTCACCACGCCGAACACCATCGGGCTCAAGATCGCCCCGAGGCGCTGCACGCCCTGGCGGATCCCGAGCGCGACGCCACAGAGCTCCGCGGCGACCGACTCCACCATCAGGCTCATGGTCAGCGGCTGCGTGAAGCCGAGGCTCGCCCCCATGAGCGCCGACACCGCCACGAGCGGCCAAAACTGGCGCAGCAGCGGCGTGATCCCCAGCGTGACCGCCAGGAGCGCCGTCGCGCCGTTGAGCAGCGCCGCATACCCGAACCGGTCGACGCCGCGCGACAGCAGTGAGCGGACGACCATCGAGCCCAGGCTGATCGCGGCGATGACGATCCCGATCAGGGTGGGGGACAGCCCCACCGTGTTCAGGTAGAGCGGGTAGAACGTCTGCTGCAGGGTCTGCGCGCAGACCACGATGAACGAAATGAACAGGACGGCGCCGACCCCACGCTCGCGCAGGATGGTCTGGACCAGCCTGGGGGCCATCGCGAGCGAGAGAGGGCGCCGGGGGGCCGCGGATGCGCCGGGGAGCCGGCCGGCGATGGGCAACGAGGGGATCATCAGGACCCACACCAGCGCGAACGCCGTCCGGTAGCCGAAGTGGCCGATGACGAAGCCCCCGAGCACCGGGCCGACGATTGCTCCCGCCGAGTTCCAGAGCGAATAGTATCCGTAGTTCCGGACCCGCGTCGCCGGGGTGCTGGCCGCGGCCACCACGGACTGCGACGCCACCGCCCACCCGATGTTGGCGATTCCCATGAGCGCGTACGCGGTGGCCGCCGGCCAGACGGCGTGCAGCGCCGTCAGCATCACGCCGCCGACGGCGTACAGGATCACCGCGGCCTGCGTGACGAGGGCGGGCCCACGCTCGTCCACCAGCGCGCCGGCGTGGAGGGCGATCAACAGCGGCACGACGCCGGAGAACCCGATGATGGCGCCGATGACGCCGGCCGGCGCCCCCTGGACGGCGAGGTAGAGGGGGATGAACGGCGCGACGACGTACCACGCGACGGTCGACAGAATCTGCAGCGCATTGTTCCGCCAGAGAATCTGTCGCGGATCCGCGGTGGGCGCGGCGCCGGCGGTCACGGTCGCATCGGCCGGTGGTGGCTCCTCACTCAAACTCCCGGCGCGGCGCGGTTTGCTGGGGGCCGACGCGGCCCACGACGATATCGGCGAGGAAGTAATTTTCGCCGCGGATGGGCGAACCCGCCAGGCGGCGGCGCGTGGCGATCTGTCCGATATGCGTCAGCGCGTCGGCGATGGGGCCCTGGAAGAGCTTTTCTGCCGGAGCATGCAACGGGGCGCCGGAGGCCAGGTACGCGTCGAACGCCGCAAGCGCGGCGAAGAAGCGCTCCACTCCCGTGTCCCAGGGGGGCGCCGCGGAGTCGTGCCATTCCCGGCCTCCCCTGGCCATGGACAACGCCCACACGAGCAGGTCGCCGAGATGCGCAAGGATTTCCCCGGGAGTCCGGGTGGTCTCGGAGATACGGAATTCCGCGAAGCCGGGGGGCGCGCCGCGCAGCGCCTTTCCCCCCCGATACGCCAGCGTCGCGACGCTGTGGCGAAGCCACCGGCGGTCGGCGGCGAGCTCGGTCTCCTCGATGGCGTTCATCGGGGCGACTTTCGGCGAAAGGCCCTCGGGTCCTTCCGCTACCTGCGGACGGCGTTCACCCGCGGCCGATGAACGGCATCTTGGTGGCCATCACGGTCAGGAACTGGACGTTCGTGTCCGGCGGCAGGCTCGCCATGTAGACGACCGCGCGCGCGACGTTGTCCGGGTCGATCCGCGGCTCGGCGCGGATCGACCCGTCGGCCTGGGGGACGCCCCCCTCCATTCGCGCCGTCATGTCGGTGGCGGCGTTGCCGATGTCGATCTGGCCGCAGGCGATGTCGTACTTCCGGCCGTCGAGCGAGGCCGACCGGGTGAGGCCGGTGATCGCGTGCTTCGTCGCGGTATACGGCGCGGAGTTCGGCCGGGGGCTGTACGCGGACAGCGAGCCGTTATTGATGATGCGGCCCCCGCGGGGGTCCTGGCCCTTCATCAGCCGGAACGCTTCCTGGGTGCAGAGGAACGCGCCCGTGAGGTTGGTCTCGACGACCGTCTTCCACTGCTCGTGCGTGAGATCCTCGAGCGGGACAGGCGGCGCCCCGACCCCGGCGTTGTTGAACAGCAGGTCGAGCCGGCCGAAGGCCGCCTTCGTCCTGGCGAACAGGCTTCTCACGGACGACGGATCGGTGACGTCGGTGGGGACGACCAGCGTCTGCGCTTCCGATCCCGCCGCCTCGGCCGTCGCGGTCAACGGCTCCCGGCGGCGTCCGGCGAGCACGACCGAATACCCCGCCCCCACCAGCGCCAGCGCGACGGCCCTGCCGACGCCCGTCCCGGCGCCGGTCACGATGGCCACCTTGGTCGCCGCGCCCATCCCCACGCCGGAGAGATCGCCTAGGCTCGGCGCTCGAGCGCGTCCTTCACGCGGGCGGGCGTGAAGGGCGCGGTGCGGAGGCGCGCACCCGTCGCGTCGAAGATCGCATTGGCGATTGCCGGGGCCGTCGCCACCGCGGCCGGCTCCCCGGCTCCCGACGGCGGCAGGTCCGGATGGTTGATCAGGACGATGTCGATCGCGTCCGGGGCGTCCGGCGTCCTGAGGATGGGGTAGGTGGCCCAGTCGACGCTGGTCACGCCCGACCGGTCGAACTTCACTTCCTCCTTCAATGCCCAACTCGTCGATTGGATCAGGTTCGCTTCGATCGTGCCCCGCAGGCCGTCCGGGTTGACGATCAGCCCGCAGTCGTGCGCGATCACCAGGCGGCTGATGTGGACCTGCCCCGTGGCCTGATTCACTTCCACTTCCGCGATGGTGGCCAGCCGCGTGTCGCCGCGGGGCGCGTAGGCGATCCCGCGTCCCGTGGCCAACCCGGACGGCGAGACGCCCTTCCTGGGCGACGGCCGCGAGGCCCAGCCGGCTTTTTGCGCCGCCGCCTGGATCACGGCGACGGCCCGCGGGTCCTGCAGATAGCGCAGCCTGAATTCCACCGGGTCGGCGCGCAGCGCGGCGGCCAGCTCATCGACGAACGACTCCGCCCCGAACGTCGTCCCCGGCTGGCTGGGAGCGCGGAGATAGCCGGTGCGCAGCGGCGACGCCTCCTGGGGCCAGGGCACGACCTCGCCGGCCCTGCGTTTGTTGGGAAAGGTGTAGGCCTCCTGTAGATTGGGGGGCTCATCGATGCTGTCCGCCGCCAGCCCGATCAGATGCGCGGCAAGGAAATTCCCCCCACGCGCCGGCTGCGGCGGGACCCCCCGGCCGGTGAAGTTGCGCGCCACGTAGTCCCAGGCCACCACGTTCCCTTGATCGTCCAGGCCGGCGCGGACCGCCGTGACGACCGGCGGTCCTTTGGGATCCCAGCCGGTTTCATCCGCCCGCATCCACTGCACGCGCACCGGGCGGCCGACCGCCTGCGAGAGGAGCGCGGCGTCGGCGGCGGCGTCGTCGGATCCGCTGCGGCCGTAGGAGCCGGAGCCCTCTACCCAGATGATGTGCACGTCGGCGGGCGGCAGGTTGAGCAGTTCCGCCAGACCCTGGCGCAGCTGGTGGGGGTGCTGAGTACCCGACCAGATCGTCGCTCCCCCATCGCGGACGTCCGCCACCGCACAGGATGGACCCATCATGGCGTGGGAGAGGAACGGCCACTCGTACCGGGCCTCGATCGTCCGCGCCGCTTGGGCCAGCGCTGCGTCGACGTCGCCCACGTCGGCCATCACTCGTCGGAGGCGGGCCGGCATCGTCCGCATGGTCCGGTACAGGTCGGCCATCGCCGGCCAGGAGACCTCGGAGGCCGACCACGTCACCTTGAGGTTCCGCGCCGCCTGGATGGCGTCCCACTCCGTGTCGGCCACGACCCCGAGGAAGTTCCCCTTCCTCACCACTTTGACCGACCCGGGAAGGACCCGCGCCCCTTCCGCGGCGAGGAGCCTGGCGCCCGGCGGCGCCGGCCGGATCACACGGCCGTGCAGCATGTCCGGCACCCGCACGTCGACAATGTACGTGAAGCGCCCCGTGGCTTTGTCGGGAATGTCGATCCGCGGCACGGGCTGGCCGACAATCGTATACTGGTCCGGGGATTTCGGCTGAGCGCTTCCCGCGACGTCGAGCGTGGAGCCCTCGCCGCTCGTCCGGAGGGTCACGTCGAAGTGCCGGCCTCCGATGAGCTCTCCAAACGACGCGGTCTTCGTCGTGTCATCCGTCCTGTGCACGACGCCGTCCCGGATCGTGAGCCGGTCCGCCGGCGCCCCGAGGCGGGTCGACGCGAGGTCCAGGAGCACCCGCCGGGCTTCCGCGGCGGCGTGGCGAAGCGGCCTGGCGCCGGTGGAGATCGCCCGGCTCCCCCCGATTCCCGCTTGATCCGGGGTCCGCGCCGTATCGCCCATGACGATCGAGACCGACCGGACCGGCACATCGAGTTCCTCGGCGACGATCTGCCCGTAGGCCGTGGCGACTCCCATCCCGAGCTCGAGCATCCCGGTGAACACCGTCACGCTGCCGTCCTCACCGATCGCGAGCCAGGAATCGAGCTGCGCAGGATCGGGGACCGCCTCCTCCGCGCCGGCCGTACCGGGCTGGGAGCCGAGGATCACGGGCGGCATCGCGAAGCTGACGACCACCGCCCCCGAAGTTTTCAGAAAATGGCGGCGCGAAAGGGTGTGTGCGCTGACCGCAGTCATCGCGTCCTCACCCCCCGTGCGCGGCGGCGCGGCGGACCGCGCGCAGAATGCGCATGTGGGCGCCGCAGCGGCAGATCAGGCCCGAGAGGGCCGTCCGGATTTCCGCGTCGCCCGGATGGGGTGTCTTGTCCAGGAACGCCGCGGCCGTCATGATCCACCCGTTGATGCAGTACCCGCACTGCATCGCCTGCTCCTCGATGAAAGCCTGCTGGACGGGGTGCGGATGCTCCGGGGAGCCCAGGCCTTCCAGGGTCGTGACCGGCTGGTCGCCGACGGCGGAGACCGGGATGGAGCACGAGCGCACCGCCACGCCTCCCAGGTGGACCGTGCAGGCCCCGCACTGCCCGAGCCCGCAGCCGAAGCGCGGCCCGTGGAGCTGCAGCTCGTCCCGCAGCACGTAGAGCAGCGGGGTGTCCGGGGAGGAGCGAACCGTGTGGGCCGTTCCGTTCACGGTGAGCCGGAGCGGGGAGGGCCACCCGGGGAGACCGGGCGCCAGCGCCACGCGGCCGCCGGATTTGCCGTCGAGGGGATCGCTGCTCATTGTGCTCATCCTCCAACCTCAGAAGATTGAACAGTCAGAAGAGATACTGTATGAGGCAACGAGATCGAGCCACCGCTACCATATAATATACCAATTGGACAGGACATGGGAACAGTGCTCCCGCCGGTCTCGGCAGAGGCATAGGAGAAGATGCGGATGGCGGCGTATGCCCCCCCTGCGGGGGCTCCAAACCTGATTGAGGCAAACAGCACGCAGAGGTTGCCCCCGGCGGGGGCTCCATACCCGATTGAGGCAAACCGCACGCAGAGGTTGGTGGCGATGAGCTCGGGCGCCTATGATGCGATCATTGTCGGTGGAGGGCACAACGGGCTGGTGTGCGCGTCATACCTCGCCAGGGCCGGCCTGCGCGTCCTGGTGCTCGAGCGCCGAGAAATCCTGGGGGGCGCGTGCGTCACCGAGGAGCTGTTCCCGGGATTCCGCTTCTCCGCCTGTTCCTACTACTGTCATCTCCTCCAGTCCAAGGTGATCGATGATCTCGAGCTGCGCCGCCACGGGTTTCACGTGTATCATATCGATCCACAGAAATGCAGCCTGTTCCCCGGCGATCGCGCGCTCGTGGTGTGGGAGGACGTCGAGCGCACGCAGGAGGCGATCGGGAGGTTTTCAACGCACGACGCCGCCGCGTATCCGAACTGGGTGCGCTTCTGGGAGCGCGCCGCCGGCCTGATCTACCCCTACTTCCTCAAACCCGCGCCGACCCTGGCCGAGCTGGCGGCCGGGCTGCGCACGGCGGACGACCAGGCGTTCCTCGACGCGCTGGTGGGGGCCAGCATGGAAGATGTCGTCACCGAGTTCTTCGAGGACGAGGCCGTTCGGGGCGCCTTCATCCAGGCCCACGACGCCGGCGATCCGGCGGCGCCCGGCAGCGCGTGGGTCTACGCCTACATCAAGTGCAACACGTTCACGCCGCCTGAGAACATCGGCATCGTCAGGGGAGGGATGGGCGCGATCACCGCGGCGATGGCCGCGGCCGCGCGGTCATTGGGGGTGACGGTGGAGACGAACGCGCCGATCGCCGGCATCCTCGTCGAACACGGCGCCGCCGTGGGGGTCCGCCTGTCGGGCGGGGGCGAGGTTCGCTCGCGTCTGGTCGCCTCGAACGCCGATCCGAAGCGGACGTTCCTCACGCTCGTCGGCGAGCAGCACCTCCCCGCCGGTTTCCTGCGCAGAGTCCGGCGGCTGAAGACCAATACGGCGTATTTCAAGTTCCACGCCGCGCTGAACCGGCTGCCGGATCTCTCCCGATATTTTGGGAGCGACTATGACGCGCGGTACCTCGGCTACGCCAGGATCTCGCCGTCGATCGGCTATTTCAAGCAGAGTTGGGAGGATGCGAAGCACGGCCGGCCGCCCCGGGGCCCCGTGATGGACATCCAGATCCCCTCGGGCTATGACCCGACGATGGCGCCCAGCGGGAAGCACATCATGTCCATCTGGGCCCTGTACGCGCCCGTGCATCCGGCCGAGGGGACCTGGGATGAGCGGCGGGAGGAGGTGGGCGAGCGGATGATCGACACGCTCGCGCAGTATGCCCCCGATCTTCCCGAGTGCATCGCGGACTGGCAGCTCTTCACTCCGCAGGATATCGAAGCGCGCGTCGGCCTCACGGACGGGAACATCCGCCACCTCGACATCGTGCCGGGCCAGTTCCTCGCCACCCGGCCGATGCCGGGATGGGCCCACTACCGCACCCCGATCAGAGGCCTCTATCTGTGCGGCGCGGGAACCCACCCGGGCGGCGAGGTCACCGGGGCCCCCGGCCACAACGCCGCGCAGGCGATGCTCGCGGATTTCCGCTAGAACCCCCCTCCGTAGCAGCGGCGGTCCTCCCGAGAGATTCCCGGAATACTGCCCAGCATCTCTCCCTCGTCCAGCCGCGCTCCATCCTTCCGATACGGATCCGGCGCCCCACCGGATGAGAGTGATCGTCCGCGCGGATATTTCGGCGAACGTTCGCGGTGGACGGGCCGCGGCGATGTCCGCTTGTTGTGCGGAGTTCGGTATACATATGAAGTGAGACACGACCTCACGAACAGGCAAACCCGGAGCGATCCGGGGACGCAAAGCGACAGGGCCACGGCGATCGGGGTCGGCTGCGCTGCCGAAGAGGGTGGGCTTCCATCAATGGAAGCCGGCCTTCTTTTCTTTAGGGGGCAAGGGGGGATTGATGTGAGCGCCACAAAGCTGCACCGGATGACGGCGCGCTCCCGCCGGATCGCCGCCCGCCGCCGGAACGGTCGGACCGCCAATGGCCGTCCCAGGCCGACAACGTCCGGCCGTCCCACTGATCATCCCGCTCCGGCCGCCGCCGGCCGCTTTGATCCGGTCGACACCGGCTATCTCGATCTGATGGAGCCGTTGAACGGTGATCGCCGGGTCGGCAAGCGCCGGCAGGCCGGCCGTCCGCCGCGCGTCACCAGTCTCACCGGCCTGTTCTCACGCGTGCCGCGCGCCATCGGCGGGGTTACGCTCGTCCTCGGCGCCGCCGGAGCCGTCGCCCTGCACCTGGTTCTCTTCGGCCGCGCAAAGCGTCACATCGGGTTCTGATCCCCCACGCCCGGCGCGCGCCGGCCGCACGATCGCCTCGTGTTGCCCAGGCGCACTACTCCGGCTCGAACGGGATGCCCAATGAGGCCGGCGGTGATGCCTGCAGTGCGCGCAGCGCGCGCGAGACGCGCCGCTGGACGCCGACCGGCAGGGGCTTGAGCAGGCGCCGGACGGGCTCGGAGTTCCCCAGGGTGACAAGCAGCAGCGCGAGGATCATCAACGGAAAGGGAAGGGTAGGAAACACCTGCGTCGGCGCGCTGGGGATCAGGCTCTGGAGCACGGTCGCCAGCGTCTGGAGCAGGACGAAGAGATACGCGCCCGCCGCGGCGCGGAGCGGGTCCCAGTTGCCGAAGACCACGAGCGCCAGGACGATCCAGCCCGTGCCCTCGATCCCGTAGGGACGGCTCCATCCCGGCTTGACCGCCAGCGAGAACGAGGCGCCGCCCAGGCCCACCAGGGCTCCGCCGACGAGTGTGTAGATGTAGCGCATCCGGATGACATCGACCCCGCGCGCGAATGCCGCGGCCGGCCGCTCCCCCAACCCCCGCAGCGTCAGGCCCGGCTGGGTCCTGAACATGTACCACCAGACTCCGGCCGTCGCCAGGACGCCCGCGTAGACGAGCGGGTCCTGGTTGAAGAGCAGGGGCCCGACGATGGGCCAGTGCCGCAGCAGCGGGATGGGGGTGTACGGGACCTGGGGTCCGGGGACGTGGGCGATGGGATTCCCCAGCACGTAGGCCAGGTTCTGGCACACGATCATCAACACGAAGCCGACGGCCACCTGGTTTTGGCGCAGGGTCAGGCTTCCGGCCGCGACGACGAGGCCGCAGGCCGCGCCGACCGCCATCGCTGCGGCAAATCCCGCGAGCAGGCTGTTGGTGGCCCGCGCGGCGGCAAATCCGGCCATTGCGGTGAGCAGGATCAACCCATCCAGCGATAGATTGATCACCCCCGCCTTCTCCGCGATCGTCTCGCCGAGCACCGCGAAGAGGACCGGGGGCGCGGCACCCACGACGGCGGCCCCGAGGGCGACGAGGTTGACGGGTCACCTCCCCCCGGGGACCAAGCGGGCCTGCACCCCGCGCATGAGCAGCGCGAGCAGGACGAGCGTCCCCTCGAGGATGCCGCTGACCGCGGAATCCAGATGCATCTGCAGCGGAAGCTGCAGGCTCCCCGTCGAGACCGCGGCGAAGAACGCGGAGATCAGGATCCCCGCGAGGGCGTTTGAGCCGGCGAGCAGCACCACCAGGATCGCGAGGAAGCCGTAGCCGCCCGAGATCAGCGGAAAGAGCTGGTGCCTGGAGTAGGCGCCGATCACCAGGACGAACCCGGCCAGCCCGGCGAGTCCCCCGCAGCCCGCAAAGGCCCACAGCAGTCCCCGGGTCACCGGGACGCCCCGGATGTAGGCTGCGCGGCTGCTCTTGCCGATGGCTTTGAGGCGGAGGCCGAACTGCGTCCCGCGCAGGGCGCCCGCGACCAGCCCGATCGCGGCCAGCCCAAGGAGCGTCTCACCGGGGATGACCAGCGGCGGAACGGCGAACGTGGGCAGCCACAATCGGTCGGGAAAGGGCAGGGTCCCGCTCGTCGAGGCGATCCCCGGCCGGGCCCAGGGCCCGAGCACCAGGTACACGGTCAGGCTGCCGGCGATGAAGTTGAGGCCCAGTCCCCCGAAGATCTCGTTGACGTTGCCGTAGGCTCGGAGCGCGCCCGCGACCCCGCCCCACATCCCGCCTCCCAGTATGGCGGCGAGCCCTGCGAGGATCACACCGGCCCAGGCCGGCGCGCCGGGCTCCATCGCCCGCAGGAGCCCGGTCGCGAACACGGCGCCGAAGATCACCTGGCCTTCGATGCCGATGTTCCACACGCCCGCCGCGAAGGTGAGGAGCAGTCCCGCCGCGCAGAGCAGGAGGGGGGTCCAGGCGGTCAGCACATACGAGACTTGCTCCGGCGTTCCGAAGGCGCCCGCCGCGATCCAGCGGTACGCCTCCAGGGGTGAAGCGCCCAGCACCGACAGGATCCCTGCGCCGCAGGCCGCCGTCAAGACCAGGCCCACAACGCCGGCCGCGATGGACCGCAGGATGCCCATCGTGGCGCCGGTGGTGTTCACGGTCGTCTCTCACGGCCCACCGGCGCGTCGCCCGCCATGAGCCGCCCCAGCTGCTCAACCGTTGCCCGCCGCGCGTCGAGCGGCGCGGAGACGCGGCCGTTGAAGAAGACCAGGATCCGATCGCTGCGTTCGAGGAGCTCGTCCAGATCGGCCGAGGAAAAGACGACCGCCGTGCCGCGCCGGCGCCGTTCCAGCACGTGGCTCCAGATGGACTGCGCGGATTCGACGTCGAGGCCGCGGGTGGGGTGCTCCATCAGGAGCACGGCGATCTGCCGGGGCAGGAGCGCCAGCAGCACGCGCTGCTGATTCCCTCCCGACAGTTCCTGGACGGGCGTGCGGGCCGTGCCGCGGACGTCGAACGCTCGAATCCGCTGCGCCGCGGCCCGCGACGCGGCGTGCCAGTCCACGAACACGCCCGGCCGTTCCGCCAGGGCAAGGTGTTCCGCCACCGTCAGCCCGGGGATCAAGGCTTCGCCGAGACGCCCGGCGGGAACGTAGGCGACTCCGGAGGCGAGGAACTCCCGGTAGGGACGGCCGGTCAGATCGCGGCCCGCGATGGACACGCGGCCCCCCGCAGGAGGGATGAGGCCCGCACACATCTGTAAGAAGAGGCGCTGGCCGCTTCCCTCCAGTCCGGCGAGGCCGACCGCTTCCCCCGCGCGGACGCGAAGGGAGACGTTGGCGATGGGCGAGCGCGCATCGTCGACCGAGAGGGCGGCGAGCTCGAGCACCGGGGGCCCGAGCGTGATCCCGGTCCTGGGGGGGTGCGGGAGATCCCGGCCGAACATGAGCGCCACGAGGCGGCCGGGATCGCAGGGCGCCGCCACGTCCCCGGCCACCCGGCCGGCCCGCAGGACGGTGACGGCGTCGCACAGCGCCAGCACCTCCTGCAGCTTGTGGGAGACGAAGAACACGACCTTGCCCTGCCCGGCCATCGTGCGCAGCGCGGCAAACAGCTTGACCCGCTGCGGCTCAGAGATCGCCGTCGTCGGCTCGTCGAGGATGAGGACCCGAACGCCCAGCCAGAGCAGACGCAGGATCTCCAACTGCTGCCGCTCGCCGACGCTGAGGCCCGCGCACGGGGCGTCCGGGTCGAGGGAAAACGCAAACTGGGCGGCGAGGGCGCGCAGCGCCTCGCGGGCCCCCCGGCGGTCCGGGAGCAGGCCGGCCAGCCCGTGCCCGCGGCGCGCGCCAGGCCGTCCCATCAGAAAGTTGTCCAGCAGGCTCAGCGTCGGAAAATCGAGCGGGTCCTGGTGGAGCATGCCGATTCCGTGGCGGAGGGCTTCGGCGGGTGAGGCGATCCGGACAGGGGCGCCGTCCAGGAGGATCTGTCCCCGGTCCGGCGCGGTAAAGCCCGAGAGGATCTTCATCAACGTGCTCTTCCCCGCGCCGTTCTCCCCGAGAAGGCCGTGGATGCTGCCCGCCTCCGCCGTGAGGCTGATGCCATCGTTGGCGTGGACCGGGCCGAAGGACTTGTGGATATCCCTCAGTTCAACGCGCATCGGCTCCCGCGGGCGGAGGCCGGTCCATCACGATCCTCCGCGGGCGGCCCCGGCGGAAGACAGCGTCGAGGGGCGCGCTACCGGCTCGGTCCTTCCATTCCCTGGAGGAGCTGCGGCATGTACCAGATCTGGAGATCGGTGGCGACTTCGCCGGGCTTGAGGTAGAGCGATCCGTCCTGGAGCCACAGGGGTCCCTTCCACAAGATGATCAGGCGGTTCCCCAGGCCGCGGATCAGGGAGTCGAGCCGCGCGCCCGCTTCGGCGCCGAGGGCGGGGCCCCGCTCAAAGCCCACGGCGGAGGTGTCCGGATTGTCGATGTTTTTCCAGTCCGGGCCGTTCCAATCCCAGTACTGCTTGTACGCGCCGCCCTCGACCAGCCGGATCGCCTTGACGTAGGCCGGCCCCCAGTTGAAGTACGGGACCCCCAGACAGACGCTCGGCGCTTCCCGGCAGGCGCCCTTGAAGTCGTACGGGATCGCCCACACCTTGCCGCCGGCATTGGCCGTCTTGTTCGCCTCGACCAGGGCTTCGGTGGTGTCGATCCCGGAGGCCACGACATCGTAGCCGGTGGTGTAAAAATCGTCGGCCACCTTGGTCGGATCGAGGGTCTGACCGGGAATGTTGAACCAGAACCCGATCCAGGTGACTTTGAACTTCAGGGCGGCCGGGTCTTTCCCAAGATACTTGGTCCAGCAGTACCGCGCCCCCAGGTAGACGGAGTCGGCCAGGCGCCGGGTCTCGTCGTTGACGAGCGGGCCGAGGTAGCCGATCTTGCCCGTCCGCGTCGTCAAGGCGGCCGCGCAGCCGGCCACCATCTTCATGTACTCCATCCGGCCCATGAAGTTGCTCTCGTTCGGCGGGGCCTTGTAGTCTTTGCCCGCCTTCCAGGCGTGGTCGCCGGACACGTTGATGATGGGCAGCGTGGGGTGCCGCCTGGCCGCTTCCAGCGTGCCGTCCTGGAAATCGTCCGACGTCGTCAGGACGAGGCCGGCGCCTTGCGAGACCATGTTGTCGACGACCTGGGGCACGGTGACGCCGGGTTTGGCGGCCGGGTTGACGCTGTCCACGTAGATCAGCCTGGCGCCCGGGACGTGCGCCTTTGCGTACTGAGCGGCGATATAGTGCGCCTCGCTCCACCCGTGGTCGTTGTGCGGGCCCACCAGGACGACGCCGAAGACGATGGGAGCCGCCCCGGTTACCGGGAGCGCGGGCGCGCCAAGGGCCAGCGCGAGGCCCAGCACCAGCGAGGCCATGACGAGCGAGATCCCCCTCCTCATTGCACGGCTCCTTTCGGCGGGGCGCGACGATCGTTCCCCTTCCATCCGCACTGACAATTGTTCACGCCCGGGCAGGTTTCCCCTGCCCCAGGCCGTTGGGGAAAAATCGCGCGGAGAAGCGGGAGCGACATGCGCCTGCCGGAGCCGGCAGGGGATTTAGGAAGGGCGCCTCAGAGCCTGCTGCTTATTGAGGTCTCGATGCGGCCCTTCCTCGCACGGCGCGTTCGTGTAGCCGGAGCGGAAGGGGCGGACGGTGTTGTGTTCGGGCTGATACTGGTGCCGCCACACGCAGCCGATGTCCCGCCCCAGGAGGTGCAGCGACACCGACGGGATCCGGGAGGTCGTCCGCACGCTGTGGATGTCGTTTTCGGGGGGCAGCAGTTCGTAGAAGTCGCCGGTGCTCAGTTGCCGGGTGGCGACGAGTTCGAGCTCGCACCGCCCGTCTTCCGTCGTCCGAGTCTCGCGGTACACGCACTCTTCCTGGGTTCCGGCGTAGAGCCCGACCAGTCCCCAGGCCAGATGATCGTGAACGGGCGTGACGGCCCCGGGCACGACGACCAGGCTCGAGAGGGAGAGGGACCGGTCGGCGGCGCGGTAGAGGAGCCAGGTGCCGATCCCGCCGCCCATGCCGCTCTTTTCGGCTGGCAGTCGGAACTTCTCGGGAAGCCATGCCTGGTCGGCCAGCAGGCGTCGAAACGGCCCCCGCATCGATCCCAGGGCGGCAGCCGGAGTCGCCGCCCCGGCCGCGATGTCTCTAATCTCCCGCACGAAGCCCCGAAGCAGATCGCTCTGGATGAAGTACTCTTCCTGGAACGTCTCTCTTGCGCCCGGCACGATCGTTCCTCTCAGACCGGCGTGGATTTGCCTTTGCGCCACTCCTCGCGCCGATCGGGCTCCGGCTCTGGCGAGCGAAACGCCGCCGTCGGGCCGGAAGCGCCGACGTAGCGCACCGAATACTCCGACCCCCAGCCGTTCGGCACCCGCCCGTCATCGTTGGGATCGAGCCAGTACGCGCCGTCGACATTGAAGCAGTAGATCGTGCGGCCCGGAGGCAGATACAGCGTGATCGTCCAAAAGCCTTGAGGGTCCTTCGCAAGGACGTGAGCGCGGGGATTCCATCCGTTCCAGGGTCCGAGGATCGCGACGTGATTCGCCGCCGGCGCGAGCGTGCCCGGAAACCGGAAGACGATCGGGACTACCGTCATGCTCGTCATGCTCATACTTGCCCTCGTCCCTCGCAGGTCTAGAGAGGAGCAGGGCAACAGGGTCTGCCCTCGAGATCGCAGGGAACAGACTGCAATGCGACTCTGTACGGTTCCATCCTCCCACGATTCCCGAAATTTGTATACGCCGAATGTGTGTTGGTCATTCACCCGAGCAGGCGGCGGCGTTCTTGATCTCGCGCACCCATTCAGGCGGGTCATCAGGATGGAACGTGGGCGACCATCTCGATCTCGACGTGCAGCTCCGGCCGCGCCAGGGCGCTGACGCCGACGGTGCTGCGGGCCGGCAGGTCGCCGGAGAAATAGGTGCGGTACACCTCGTTCATGGCCTGGAAGTCCCGCATGTCCGTGAGGAAGACCGTGACCTTCAGCACCTTGTCCAGCCCCGACCCTGCCGCGGCGAGCACCGCTTTGAGGTTCTCAAACACGTTGCGGGTCTGGGCGCGGATGTCCTCGGGGACCTTGCCGTTGATGTCGCTGCCGACCGCGCCGGAGGTGAAGAGCAGGTTCCCTAACCGGATGCCCGGGGAGTATGGTGGAACGGGCCGTGGACGCCCGGGGGGAAAGATGGCCTGACGATCCATGGAGCACCTCCTGGTGAGGGTAGAGACGCCTGACCGTGATCGCGTTCGCGCGTCCTGCCGTGGGGTTTGGTGCGGCGCCCCCGGGTTCCTGCCGGCGAGAGCCCGGTTCGTCGCGGGTTGTTCACCCACCCGTCTGGAATCCGGGGGCGTGGAGAGGACTCCGGTTTGAAGTGAAAGAACAGGCATTCCTGTCCACGCAGACTCATACAACGTCGGGGATCATCGCCGACCGGTCACGTGGTCCCGGGTGGTAGCCGTGCGGATGGGGATCGATATCGGCGGGACATTCACGGACCTGGTGCTGGTCGATGACCGTTCCGGCCGGGTGATCATCGAAAAGAGCCTGACGACCTACCCGGATCCCTCCGAGGGGGTCATGGCGGTCGTGGCCCAGGCCATGGCCCACGCCGGGGCGTCGCTCGCGGACGTCGACGTGCTGGTGCACGGAACGACGCTCGCCATCAATACCCTGATCGAGCGCACGGGGTCGCGGACGGCGCTGTTCGCAACGCGCGGGCATCGGGACGCGATCGAGATCCGCCGCGAGCAGCGCTATGACATGTACGACGTCCTGCTGGAGGCGCCGGAGCCGCTGGCCCCCCGCCATCTCCGCTTTGATATCGAGGAACGCATGACCGCGGACGGCCAGGTAGCCCTGCCGCTCGATCGGGAGCAGGTCGCCCGGCTCCTCCGGCGGCTGGAGGAGCGCGGCGTCGAAGCGCTCGCGGTCTGTCTGCTGCACAGCTACCGCAACCCGGCGCACGAACTGGCGGTCGCGGACATCGCCAAGGACGCCGCTCCCGCCCTGCGGGTCTCGCTGTCCTCGCAGGTCGCGCCGGAGATCAAGGAATATGAGCGCGCCTCCACCACGGTGTGCAACGCCTACGTTCAGGAGCGGATGGACCGGTACCTGGACCGGCTCGAGCGCGAGCTCAGCCGCGCCGGGTTCCGAGGCGCGTTCTATCTGATGCAGTCGACCGGCGGCCTGCTTGGGACCACGATCGCGCGCAGGTTCCCCGTGCGGGTCCTGGAGTCGGGGCCGGCCGGCGGCGCCCTCGCCGCCGCCAACGCCGGCCGCCTCGCCCGCAGACACCGGCTGCTGTCGTTCGACATGGGCGGGACCACGGCGAAGCTGGCGGTGATCAACGACGGCGAGCCGTTGGTGGCTCCGGGCTTCGAGGTCGCGCGCGTCTACCGGTTCGCCCGAGGGAGCGGTCTCCCCGTGCGGATCCCGGTCATCGAGATGATCGAGATCGGGGCCGGGGGAGGGAGCATTGCGCGGGTGGACCAACTCGGCCTCGTTCGGGTCGGGCCGGAGAGCGCCGGCGCGCATCCCGGCCCTGCCTGCTATGGACGCGGCGGCGTCCTCCCCACCGTCACGGATGCCGACCTGCTCCTCGGCTACCTGGATCCCGCCTACTTCCTCGGCGGGCAGATGCCGCTCGATCCCCACCTGGCGCGCCGGGCGGTGACAGATCACATCGCCCGTCCGTTGGGTCTCGATGCGACGCAGGCCGCATGGGGGATCCACCGCATTGTGAACGAGAACATGGCCAACGCCGCCCATGTGCACCTCATCGAGCGGGGCGCCGATCGCCGCGCGTACGCGCTGTTCGCGTTCGGCGGCGCCGGTCCGGTGCATGCGTACGGCGTCGCGTCGCTCCTCGAGGGGCCGTCGGTCATCGTGCCCCCGAGCGCGGGGGTCGCCTCGGCGGTGGGCTTTCTCACCGCGCCGCCGGCATTCGAGTTCGTGCGCGGATGGTACTCGCGGCTGGGCGAGGTGGACTGGGCGCGGGTCAACGAGGCCCTGGACGGCATGGAGGCGCAGGGCCGGGCGTTGATCGCCGGCGCCGGCGTTGCCGGCGATGCGGCGCACGTGCAGCGCGCGTGCGATGTGCGGTACGAGGGGCAGGGATCGGAGGTCACCGTGGCCGTGCCGGGTGGCGCGCTGTCGGCGAGGCGCGCCGACGACATCCGCAGCGCGTTCGAGGAGCGGTACCGGACGCTGTACGGGCGGACCGTTCCCGAGTTGGGACTGGAAGTCGTGAACTGGCGGGTGGCCGTCCGCGGCCCCCGGCCGGCGCTGCGGGACTCCGGCGCCGCAGCGGACGGTACGGGGCCGCGGCATGCGCGCAAAGGCTCGCGCCCCGCGTACTTCGGCGGCGCGCACGGGCTCCTCGACACCCCCGTCTTCGACCGGTACCGGCTCGCGCCCGGCGTGACCGTCGAGGGTCCCGCGATCATCGAGGAGCGTGAATCCACGATTGTCATCGGGCCGGGCGGGCAGGCCTGGGTCGACGAGTTCCTCAGCGTCGTGGTCGACCTTCCCGTCCCTCGGGGGTCCGGGCAGCCCGGCGCGCCGGGGGAGGGCGCGTCGCGATGAGCGACCTTCGCGATCCCGTCACCCTGCAGGTCCTGTGGCAGCGGCTCATTTCGGTGACCAACGAGCAGGCCGCCGCGCTGATCCGGACGGCGTTTACGCCGATCGTCAGGGACGCCGAAGACCTGTCCTCCGCGGTGTTTGATCGGCGCGGCTACATGATCGCCCAGTCCGTCACGGGCACGCCCGGGCACATCAACTCGATGGCCACCGGGATGAAGCACGTTCTCGCCGCGCATCCTCCCGAGACGCTGCGTCCCGGAGATGTGCTCATCACGAACGACCCGTGGCAGACGTCGGGACACCTCCTGGACCTGACGGTCGCCACCCCGGTGTTTGCGGGAGAGACCCTGGTCGGGTTCTTCGCCAACACGTGTCACGCGCTCGACATCGGGGGCCGGCCGTTCTCCGCGGACGCCGATGACGTCCACGAAGAAGGCCTCTACATCCCGATCATGAAGCTGTATGACGGGGGGCGGCCCAACGAATCGTTGTTCCGCATCGTGGAGGCGAATACTCGCGCGCCGGTGCCGGTGCTCGGCGACATCCACGCCCAGGTCGCGTGCAACGATGTCGGCGCCAGGAGCCTCCTGGCCTTGATGCGGGAGTTCGGCCTCGACTCGCTCGACGAGCTGTCGGACGCGATCATTCGACGCTCCGAGGAGGCGCTGCGGCGCGCCATCGCGGCGCTCCCCGACGGCGAGTATACCAGCGAGACGACCGCGGACGGCCTGGACGCCCCCGTCCGCATCAAGACGAGGGTCGCCGTCGTCGGGGATGGGGTGACCGTCGACTACACCGGCACCTCGGCCCAGGACCGGCGGGGGATCAACGTGCCCCTGAACTACACGACGGCCTACACGACCTTCGCGATCAAGGCCGCGATCGGCCCGGAGGTCCCCAACAACGACGGCAGTTTCCGGCCGGTGCGGGTGATCGCGCCCCCGGGATGCATCCTGAACGCGCAGCCCCCGGCGCCGGTCGCGGCGCGGGCGATCGTGGGACATTTCCTGCCCGGGACAATTTTCCGCGCCCTCGGGCCGGCGCTCGGGTCGCGCGCCATGGCGGCGGGCGCCGATTCCATCTGCCTGATTACGGTGCACGGCGAGACCGCCGCGGCGCCGTTCACCTACACCTTCTTCTGCGTCGGCGGGATGGGCGCGCGGGCGGCGAAGGACGGGCTCTCCACGACGGGGTTCCCGAGCGGTGTCGCCGGCATGGCCGCGGAGGTCACGGAGACGCTGGCGCCGGTCCTGATCCACCGCCGCGAGTTCCGGGACGGCTCCGGCGGACCGGGCCGTCAGCGCGGCGGGCTGGGGCAGACGATCGACCTCGCCGTGCGCACCGGACGCCGGTACAGCATCGCCGCCTCCGCGGATCGCACGCGGTGCGCCGCCGAAGGCGCCGCCGGCGGGGGCCCCGGCGCCCCCGCGCGAACCATCCTGGACTCCGGGGAGGCGCGCGACTTCAAGCGCACGCAGCAGGTCCCACCCGATCGGCGGGTCATCTTGGAGCTCGCCGGTGGGGGCGGTTTTGGGGATCCGCTGACGCGCGATCCCCAGGCGGTGCTGCGCGACGTGCTCAACGGGTTCGTGAGCCTCGAGGCGGCGCGCGCGGACTACGGGGTCGTCATCCGCCGCCTGGTCCCCGACGACGAAACGGTGCTGCTGCCGGAGGATTTCGTGGTGGACGAGGCGGCGACGGCTGCGCTCCGATCCACGCCTGGACCTGCCCAACATAGGCCCGGTCAAGCGCCACGAGGTGGTCATGGATGAACGACGTCGCCAGCCGTTCGAGGATGGCGTCGGCATCGTGGCGCATCGGCCAGACGGCGCGAGCCCGGTACGCGTTCACCGCTTCTTCCAGGCGTTCCGCACTCAGCGAATGCTGGCTCGCGAAATCGAGCGTGATCCCGTCTTTGCCGGTCCGGAGCTGCCAGAGCACGGCGCGGTTGAAGAACCAGCCATCGCTCTTCCAGAGCGCATGGCGCCACCGGCGATCCCGAGGCGCGGCCTCGATCCAGACGGCGAACTCGAGGGTGCTGGCGTCCCAGAACGGAAGCTCCAGGCGCTGCCGCACGTGAAAGGCAGCGCCCGCCGGCCGCACCCACTCGACACCCGGCCATAGGCGCAGCAGCTCGTCCGGTTCCTCGAAGATCCTGCGCGCCGCCGGCAGGTCGCAGGCCAGCGGCACTTCGACGGCGATCAGCGGCAGCCGGCGCGCGGCGGATGCAACGGGCGGGGCCGGCCTGGCCGTATTCAAGACGGCCCTCATACGCGCCGTGCTCACCCGGCGAGCCAGGGAGTAGACAGCTGGAACCACTCCTCCGGTGGGTTCACGAACCCGCGTACTTTCTTGTTCAGCACCACGATGTTCAGGTCGTTGCAGATGGGCCAGAAGGCCACGTCGTCGCCCATGACGATCCGATCGACCTCGCGATACAGGCCGGCCCGCGCGGCGTCATTGAACTCGGACCGTGCCTGGTCGAGAAGCCTGTCGACCCGAGGGTTGGCGTAGAATCCGTAGTTCACCCCGTGCGGAGGCTGCCGGGTCGAGCGGCAAACGATATCGTTCCAGTAGTTCGAGGTCATGCCCCACGACAGCTGCGCCCCGCCGGTCCCTGCCGGACGGCCCTTGAACAACATGCCGACGTACGTGACCCACTCGTAGGTCTTGATGTGCGCGGTGACGCCGATGTTCTTGAGGTCGCGCTGGATCCACTCGATCATCGACACAGGGACCATCTGCCCGGATCCCGCGGTCGACGTTTCCAGCGTTGTCTCGAACCCATTGGGATATCCCGCCTCGGCCAGCAGTTTCTTGGCCGCCGCGGGGTTGTAGGCGTGCGGTCTGTAGCTCGGATCATACGCCAGGGTCGCCGGAGAGAGCATCGAGTAGGCCGGCGTCGCGGTGTTCTTCAGCAGTTCGCGGCACATGCGCTCGCGATCGACGCCCATGACGAGCGCCTGGCGGACGCGCCTGTCCTTGCCGACGATGGGGTCCTTCAGATTGAACGCGAAGTACCAGATGTGCGGCGCGTGGCTGGCGAGGATGACGTACCCTTCGCGCTGCAGCGCGGCGACGCTGTCGGGCGGAGGCGCCAGGATGAAATCCACCTCGCCCTTGCGCAGCGTCGCCACGCGGGTGCTCGGGTCGTCGAGCTGCCGGAACACGATTCGGTCGGCGTTGGGCTTGGGCCCCCAATACCCCTCGAACCGGTCGAGCGTAATGTGATCGTTCGGCACGTTTTCCGTCGCCCGGTATGGACCCGTCCCGGCCGGGTGCTGGTTGAAGTTCTGATTGCCGAGCTTCTGGGCCTGCGCGGGGCTGATCATCAGCGGTTCGCCGAAGCTCTGCACCGTCATACGCTCCCATTCGGCAAACGGGGTCGTGAACGTGATCTTCAAGGTGTACTCGTCGAGGGCCTGGACATCTTTGATCACGTCCACAACGTAGGAGCAGTAACTGTTCGCCCGCGCGTAGTACTGGGGGGCTTTCTTGTCCCACATCCGTTCCCAGTTCCAGAGGGCGGCCTTGGCGTTGAAATCCGTGCCATCGTGGAACTTTACCCCCCGGCGCAGCGCGAAGGTGCGGGTCAGCTTGTCGTCGCTGAGTTGCCAGCTCTCGGCAAGGCGTCCGATCAACGGCGGCGCGGGCCGGTCGATCTTCGACAGATCTTCTGTAATCAATCCCTCGAAGATCTGGTACGTGACCCGGTAGGTGAGCCAGCAGCCGGCGGCCTGGGGATCGAGGATATCGGACGGGCCCTCCATCCCATAGATCAGCGTGCCGCCCCTCCGCGGCGCGCCGTCGGCCGTCTGCGATCCGTACCGGTCGGCCGGGAGCAGCGCCGCGGAGGGTAACGGCGCAGCCGAGGACGTTTGGGGGGACGCGGGCAGTCCACCGGATGCGATCGCTGCGCCCGCTGCTCCCGCCGCGGTGGTTGCGGCCGCCTTGAGAAACGCACGACGGTTGACGTGGACCGATCTGAGGCTGTCCAACAGGTCTGGGTCTAAATCGTGCATCTTCCACCTCCCCCTTCCGAGAGTGTGCGCCAATTCTCCGTCCTTGATGCAAAGTCCCTCTCGTCAGGCATTGCAGCCGGCGCCCAGGCGCGTCAGGCGAGGCGCGCGTGCGCCTGGTCGGTCCCCGCGGAGCCGGCCCATCGATCGGTCCCGAGAGCCCCCGCCGCTTTCAGGCGGCGACGGCGCGGGTCGAGCGCGTCCGAAAGGCCGTCGCCCAGATAGTTGAACGCGAGCGCCGTCAGCAGGATCAGAAGGCCCGGCAGTGTCGACAACCACGGGGCCACGCTCAGAACATCTTTGGCGTCGCGGACCATTGCGCCCCAGTCCGCGGTCGGCGGCTGCACGCCCAGGCCGAGGAAGCTGAGCCCGGACGACAGCACCATCATCATGCCGACCAACGTGGTGCTGTACGCGAGCACCGGCGGGAACGCGTTCGGCACGACGTGTCTCACCAGCGTGCGCCGTGTGGAGGCGCCCATCGACCGGTTCGCCTCGACGTACGGCAGCACCGCGACGCCGCGCACCGAGTCGTGCACAACGCGTGTGATGTATGGGATCAGGACGATCCCGATCGCCAGCATCTGGTTCTGTTCGTTCGGGCCGAGGGTGCCGGCGATGGCGATGGCAAGCAGCGCGCTTGGAAACGCAAACAAGATATCCATGCCCCGCATCACCACGGTCTCAACGACGCCGCCGGCGTACGCGGCGACCGTGCCCAGGGCGAGGCTCACCAGGGTCGCCGCCGCCGTCGGGACGACCCCGGCGAGCAGCGAAATCCGCCCGCCCCAAAGCAGGCGAGCCAGCATGTCTCGCTGCTGGCTATCGATACCGAGCGGATGGCCGGGAGTGAACGGCGGCGCGAGCCGCGAGCCGTTCACCGGGATCGTCGGGTCATATGGTGAGAAGAGGGGAGCGGCGACACTGACAAGCACAACCGCGGTGACGACCATGAGGCCGGTGAGGGCAGGCCGGTCTGCCACGGTCGCCCGCCAGATCAGCGTCCAGGCGGACGTCGCCGGCCGGCGGGTCACGCCCCTGCGCGCCTTCATCGCCGCGGGCCCCCCTTCGCGCGCTCCCGGGCTGCGGTTCGCCACTAGCGGATCTGGGAGACGATGTAGGCGCCGGTTTGCTCGAAGGCGTGGCCGGCTCTGAGCAGCATCGCCTCCCCCCACGCCGGGCCGACAAGCGTCATGCCGATCGGCAGCCCCTCCGACCTGGCGCAGGGCACGGTCAGCGCCGGATGCCCCGTCACGTTGAACGGACACGTGTTGTGGTTGATGCCGAGGGCGCTGGCGACGACCTCTTCGGGCGTGAGCTCGAGGGCGGTGGGCAGGGGAATCGCCTTCATCGGCAGCGTCGGCAGCAGCAGCGCGTCAACCTCACGGAACATGTCGTCGTACGCCCGCGTGAGCACGCGGCCGAGGTTTTGCGCCTTCGCGTAGTAGCGTCCGTGATATTGCTCATGCATGTGCCGGGCCATCAGCATGACGAACTTGACAGTGTCCGGCAGGCTGTCCACCTCGCACAGGCGTCCGCGGGCGAACGCCTTCAGCATGGACACGCTGTACCGGCCCTTCCAGTTGGTGCCCATCGAGTTGCCGTCCATCATCAGCGCCGCGGCGCCCTCGACCGCAATACAGTTCCAGATGTCCACGCCGTGCCGGTGCATCGGGACTGAGACGTTCCGCACCGTCGCTCCCAAATCCGCGAACGCCGCGGCCGCCGCGCGCACCGCGGCGTCGACGTCGGCCTCCGAACGGTCCGGCCAGCCAAACGCTTCTTCGAGGATGCCGACGCGGAGGCCGCGCACCCCCTTTCCGAGCGCCGCTGTGTAGCGGTCTGTGCGCACGTCGCGCTGCCGGGGGTCGAGCCCGTCCGGTCCCGCCAGCACCTCGAGCAGCAATGCGACGTCCGCCACCGTGGTCGCCATCGGACCGATGTGGTCGAGGGTCTGCTCGATCGGAAAGATCCCGGTGTACGGGACGAGCCCGTAGGTGGGCTTCAGACCGTACACGCCCGTCCAGGCACAGGGGTGGGCGATCGATCCCCCCTGGTCGCCGCCGATCGCCATGTCGCACTCGCCCAGCAGCAGCAGGACCGCGCTGCCCGTCGAGGAACCGCCGACGGAGCGCGCCGGATCGTGCGGATTCGGCACAGGGCCGGTATCGGACGTGAAGCTGCTGCCCGAGAAGCAGAGATTTTCGCACGTCGACTTGCCCACGATCTCGCCTCCGGCATCGAGGATCCGCGTCACGATGGTCGCGTCGAACTCCGGCACGTACCCTTCCAGGATCGAGGAGCCGTTCATCATCGGAATGCCGGCCACGCAGACATTGTCTTTGATCGCAACGCGCTTCCCCGCGAGGGGGCCATCGGGGGCGCCGTGGATAGAACAGCGCCAATACCAGGCGTTGTACGGGTTGTCTTCCGGCCGCGGACGGTGGCCGGAGCCGCGTGGGTAGGTCACGGCAGGGATTGGATCCGCCAGCCGGTCGACCCGGCGGTACGATTCGAGCGCGCCGCCGATCAGCCGGCGGAACGATTCCAACTCCGCATCGCTGAGGTGCAGCCCCTGATCGGTCGCGATCCGGCGCAGCTGTTCGATGGTCGGACACCGCAGCATGACCTACCTCCCAGAGAGTGCCCTTCCCGATCCGCGCTGCCCCGGCTCCCCGCCGCTCAGGTCGTCCGAAGCCGAGGGTTGGCGACCATCACGAGGATGTCGACGAGCAGGTTGATGGCGACAAACGCGATGGCAATAAACAGGACGGCACCCTGCACCACAGCCACGTCTCGTGCCGTGACGGCGAGATACAGCTGCCGTCCCAACCCCGGCCACGCGAACACCACCTCGCTGAAGATGGCGCCCCCCATGAGATAGCCGAGCTGCAACCCCGCGATGGTGATGATGGGCGGGAGCGCCGCTCGGAAGATGTGGCGCCAGAACACCACGCGGCGTAGCAGTCCTTTGGCGTACGCAACCTTCACGAAGTCTTGCAGGCGGGTCTCGATGACGCTCGCGCGCACCTGGCGCAGGATGATGGCGCCTGGGGCGGCGGCCGTGGTCAGCGCGGGGAGGGCGAGGTGGCGCAGGAGATCGACGAGGCCCCCGGGGCTGCGCAGATCGTGCATCCCTTCCGATGGGAAGGCGCCCAGGAAGACGGCGAAGACAAACACGAGCACGAGGCCCAGCCAGAACGGCGGGGCGTTCCCCACGAGCGCCCCCACCCCCACGCTCGCCCGGTCGATCCACGAATACGACCGGCCGGCGGCCACAACGCCGCCCGTCACGCCGAGCACCACCGCCAGCAGGAAGCTGGCCACGCCGAGGATCATGGTATTCCCGATCTTCGGGACCAGCACGTCGATCGCCGGGCGGCCCAGATTCCACGAGTAGCCGAAGTCGCCGTGCGCCGCATACCACGCCCAGCGCGTGTATTGGACATACAGCGGCCGGTCGAGCGCGAGGGTGCGGCGCATCTGCGCGACGCCCTCCGGCGTGGCCTGGGGACCGAGCAGCGCTTCCGCCTGATCGCCCGGGACCAGCTTCATGGTGAGGAACACGACCACGGAGACACCGAGCAGCACGGGCACGGCGTGGAGAAGGCGGCGGACTGCGTAGGCAACCACGGTGCGCCCCCGAGCGGATTCGTCATTCTACCAGGACGGGCATTCGGGGCCCCGGAAAAGCAGCCCTTCTGGCGGCGCGTGACGCGATACGCCTCGGGGCGGCGTGCGGCGACGCGCGTTCCCACCCGAGGGGCGGATCGCACATCCAAGGGCTGGGACTGTTATCTCACCCGAATTTCCGTCGAAGCGCCGGTCCCCCCCTGACGCTTACGGGCAAGGGTGGAGCAGCCCGTTGCTGGCGATGGCGATGCCCTCTGTGCGGCTCCGATTTGCCCAATTATAGAGCCCGACGACTTCGTCCTTGGCATTCAGGACCGGGGACCCGCTGTGCCCGGGCTGCGCGGATCGATCGAATGTGAACACGATCAACGGTGCCCCGTCTTTGGCCGGGGCGAGGCGGGTCACCGTGCCGCGGCCGGACCATTCGTACGGCACGAAGCCGCTCTGCTGACGTCCAAACCCCAGGATGCGTATCGCGTCGCCGAGCTCGATGTCGGAAGAAAGATTGAGCGCTGGGAACTGCGGCAGCGGCCCGCGATGCGCTGCGGCTAACGGTGCGCCCTTGGATTGGAGCGTGTCGAACGGAAGATGCGGCGGCTCCAGTTGGACCTCGGCGAAATCGCGCCGCGGCTCATCGGAATACTCGGTCTTGCCTTCCAGATAGTCCTTGGCGAGCGGCGTGGCACAGATGAGACTAACCCCATAGATGTCCCGGCCGACGATTGAGGCGAGGTAGTATTTCTTTGGTTCCGTAACAACCGGATAGATCACATGGGCGGCCGTCAGGGCAAGGCCGCCGGCAGATATGAAGAACGCCGTCCCATATTGGATCGCACGATACCACTGAGGGGTTGTCTCCATGACCACGATTAGGAACACGCTCTTTGAAGGTGATTGCTGGGCCGCAAGAGGATTTTGGCCGGTTGACACGGCCAGGACGGGCACGCTAAGAATCGCGAGAAGAGGGCTTCGCCAACCCCGCCTGACCTCGCGGGTGCTCATCATGGTGTCACTCCGATGCCTCCTTCGTGCAATCAGATCCTACCAAACCGATTCTCGGCGGGCTCATCCTTCTGAATGATGATTTACATCACTCCAAAGGAGGGTTCCGATCTCCCCCATAGACATCTTGCGGACGTTGAGCAGTCATTGGCGATGGTCGCGAAGAGGTCCGGACGGTCCGCGCTCGCGGCGGTGGCCCTTCCGACGTCGAATCGTGTGATGCGGACGGGCTACGGCACCTGCTGCCAGGAGAGCGTCGCGATCCCCGTGCCAAAAATGCTGAGGGCCAGCGGGTCGAAGCGCAGTACAAGCGTTGCGTCCTGAATCGTGAAGCTGGGATTCGGGGTCCCCCGCGTATTGTGGTACATGGCCCCGACCTGATCGACGAACGCCCCCGGTTCCACAGCCATTCCATCCTGCGTGTAAACGAGGCCATCAACGGTCAGCCCGCTGCCATCACACATGACCAGGCGTCCGGACGAGGTGAGGCGCTGTCCCCCGCACCCTTCCATCGGCCGGCCGGTGAGCTCGCGAGCCCCCAGCACCACGATGCCGGGTGTCCTGCGGCCGGCCACCGTCGAGAGGTCATGCCGGTTTGTGACCGCAACTTTCTTGCTGATTATGAGGTCGCCTTCCACGGCAAGCGTCACATCCCCCGAGACGCCTCCCAGGCTCACGTCCCTGAAAAATTCAAACGACCCATCGACGTCTACCGTGCCCTGAAGGGATCGCTCCGGGTGCGAGACCAGGTAGAACAAGAGTTGATAGAACTGCCGGCGAGTGTAGGCGGAATCCTCTTTGGCTCCCAGTCCGACAATCCTGTTGAGGCCGGCGTTTGCGGTATTTTGAGCGGCCCGGGCCCTAAATGTCGCGGGATCGAGAGCGAGTTGGGGGAACGTTTCCTCTCGGATCCCCTTCAGATAGACGTGGCGCAGATCATTGGCCTCGCGGAGATCAGACGCACTGGGCACATCCGTGATGGTGTTACCCACCGTGACGCACGCCCGAGGAGTGCCGCATCGGTTTGGTATGAGCCCCGCCGCCGGTTTGGCCTTAATGAGTTCCCCGAACACCGATGAAACCCACGGAGCCGGGTCCACTTCCGGGCTGGGATTGTAGTCCGGCGCCTCCGCGAATCCGAATAGCTGGTAGTCGGCCACTGCCCCGTCCCGCAGCGTGAGGAGATCAGTCATCGCCCCCGTACCTCCGGCGCCTTCGCTCACAGCATTCACCCGCGTCTCCGAGTCCGCGAAGCTGATCTCGGTAAACGAGCCCAGGCTCCCGCCGCCCCCGGGCGTCCCCACTCGATACGGGGCGAGGTAGACGCGAGATGCCGCTCCCTGGAACACGACCCGGCCGGCCCCAAACAGCGCCGCGAGCATAGGCGTGCCGCCCACGGCGCACGCCCGGACGCGCGACCCGATCGTCCTCGCGAGGAAGTCCACCTCCCCGTGCGATTCCAGCGTCTTCAACCCCGGTCCGCACCCGTCCGCCGGACCGGCGTCCACCCAGTAGGTGAAGCGCCCGCTCCCGTAGGGCACCGCCACCCCGCGATCCTGGGTCGTGTACGCCGCAGGATCGTCGGCTGCGGAGGCCTGTGCCGACGCCTCAGCCAACCCCGCCTGAGCAATGTAGAAACTGCGGGACACCGCGAACTGGATGGAGGCGTGGGTGAGGTCCGTGTTCATCAGGCCGATCAGGGCGAGACTGATCACTGTGACGATCAGGGTCGCCGCCAGCAGCGCGATCATGGCGATCCCTCGCTCACCGCGGGGGATCCTGCCACTCGGCCGGCGCGAACGGAGAGGGGGAGCCTTCCGGCTCCCCCTCTTGCAGGATCGAGAATCCAAGGGTGATCAGCACTCAGGCGATCGGTGCATCATTCACCCTCTCCGTGTAAATCCTGCTGGATGGCAGTCCCCTCGACGAAATTACCCGGATTTGGATTTCCCTTCACGAAACCGTTCACCATGTTGAAAATTCTACGGAAATGATCCACCTGGATGGTAAAATCCCACCCGCAGCCGGGACCGCAGGACAAGTGTGCCTCACCGCTGCCGTTGGGATTCAGAACTGTAATCTGGAATGTCTGGGTCGAAGTGGTATCGCCGCATGGCCCGGGGGAGGGGCTCGCTGGCCCATGGGTCCTTAGAGTCGCATGGGTGTCGGTGCCGGTGGCATCGAGCGTGAAATTGACAAGACCGCTCATCGGGCCGCATCCGCTCCCCGACCAGAGAAGCGCTGCCTGCCACGGCCCCGCCAATGATGCCACGTTACCTGGAGGAGCTGCATGAACGGGCGTCGGTGGATTGGTCAAGCCAACGGCCATAGTGACGAGGGACAGCACGGTCAGCAACACTCGCTGCGGAAGTCTCATCTGACGCAGTGATCCCATATTCTCCCCCCCCTTGGATTTTTGCGAAAGCGGGAATCCCTATCCCCTTGCGTGTTCGTTCGATACATCCGATTGCGATCAGATCCTAACAGATCGATTCTTTTGAGGTCATCCTTCCGAATAATGATTCATAGCAATCGAAAGGAGGATTCCGATCCTGCCCACCGTACACGTGGCAGGGTGAAGGTCTGCGTCGTCGGCAGCCTCAACATGGATCTCGTGGTCAAGGGACCGCGTCTTCCCCGGGTCGGCGAGACGGTGTCCGGGGGGACCTTTGCGACCTTCCCCGGCGGCAAAGGAGCCAACCAGGCGGTGGCCGCCGCCCGGCTCGGGGCGCAGGTGACGATGCTCGGCAGGGTGGGCCAGGATGCCTTTGGGCGGCAGCTGGTCAACGGCCTCCGGCGGGAGGACATCGACGTCGCCCACGTTAGCGTAGATCCAGGTGAGGCGACCGGCGTCGCGTTCATCGGCGTCGACGGCGAGGGGCGGAACATGATCATGGTCGCCTCCGGCGCAAACATGCATGTGGGCCCGGGGAACGTGGACGACGCGCGGGACGCCATCGCCGGCGCCCGGGTGCTGCTGCTGCAGCTGGAAATCCCGATCGAGGCGGTGCTGCGCGCGGCCGCGATCGCCAGAGCCGCCGGCGTCCTCGTCTGCCTCGACCCGGCCCCCGCGGTTCCGCTCCCGGACGCGCTCTACGGCAGCGTGGACGTCATCGACCCCAACGAGGTCGAGGCGCAGGTCCTGACCGGCGTGGAGATCCGGTCAATCGCCGACGCGGAGCGCGCCGCGGCGGCGCTGCTCGAACGGGGCCCGCGCGTGGCGGTGGTGAAGCTGGGAGACCGCGGCGCCTTTTACGCCGCCCCCGACGGCCGGGGCCACGTGCCCGCCGCCGCGGTGCGGGCGGTCGATACGACGGCGGCCGGCGATGCCTTTGCGGCGGCGCTGGGGGTGGCGCTCGGCGAGGGGAGGGGCATCGCCGACGCGGTGAGCTTCGCCACTCGGGTCGCCGGGATCAAGGTGACCCGGATGGGCGCCCAGGTCTCGATGCCCACGCGCGCGGAAGTGGAGGAGGCCATGCGGCGGTGAAGCGGCGCGGCATCCTCAATCCCGACCTCTCCGGCCTGCTCGCCGCCCTGGGCCATACCGATCTGATCTGCATCGCGGACGCCGGGCTGCCGATCCCCCCGGAGGTGCCCCGGATCGACCTGGCGCTCAGGTGCGGCATCCCCCCGTTCGTGGAGGTCGTCAAAGCGATCCTCGAAGAGGTTGTGGTCGAGGGGGCGATCGTGGCCGGCGAGATGCCCGGACGCAACCGGGCGTGCTACGACGCGCTGCGCGCGCTGCTGGGCCAGACCCCGCTGGAGCAGGTCCCGCACGAGCAACTGAAAGCGATGCTCCCCAGGGTGCGCGGGGTCATCCGCACCGGGGAGTGCACGCCGTACGCCAACGTGCTGCTGCGGAGCGGGGTGGCGTTCTGATGGCCGTCGCCGGCCCGCCTCCGACAGAAGCCAAGGCAGCCCCGGCCGCGCAGCCCATCCTCAGGATGCGGGGCATCGTCAAGGAATTTCCCGGGGTGCAGGCCCTCGCCGGGGTCGACCTGGAGGTCCTGCCGGGTGAGGTGCACGCGCTGGTGGGGGAGAACGGCGCGGGCAAGTCGACGCTCATCCGCATCCTCGGGGGAGTCCACCAGCCGGACGGGGGGGAGATCTTCCTCAGGGGGCAGCCGGCGGTCATTCCGACCCCGCGCCGCGCGCGGGAGTTGGGCATCGCCGTCATCCACCAGGAGTTGAACCAGGTCGGGCCGCTCTCGGCGGCCGAGAACCTGTTCCTGGGGGACGAGCCGCGCCGCTGGCGCTGGTTCATGGATTGGGACGTCCTGCGCGCCCGCGCCGGAGACCTGCTGGCCGCCCTGGGGGTGCGCATCGACCCCCGGGCGCGGGTGGATCTCCTGAGCATCGCCGAGCGGCAGACCGTGGAGATCGCCCGGGCGCTGAGCCTCAAGGCCGACATCCTGGTCATGGACGAGCCGACCGCGGCCCTGACGCTCGAGGAAGTCGAGCGGCTCTTCGCGATCATCCGTGAGCTCCGGGCGCGGAGGGTGTCGGTGATCTACATCTCCCACCGCCTGGAGGAGGTCTTTCGTGTCGCCGACCGGATCACCGTGCTGCGGGACGGCCACCACATCGGGACCTACACGGCGGGCGAGATCGACATGGACGGGCTCATCCAGCGCATGGTGGGCCGGCGGCTGACCGAGAAGTTTCCCAAGGCGCCCATCTCGCTCGGCCCGCCCCGGCTGGCGGTCCGCGGGCTGACCGCGGCGGACCTGTTTCGGGACGTGTCATTCGCCGTGCGCGGCGGGGAGATCCTCGGAATCGCCGGCCTGGTCGGCTCCGGGAAGATCGAGGTGGCCCACGCCATCTTCGGCATGATCCCGCTCGACGGCGGCGAGATCGACGTGGAGGGGCGCAGGGTGACGATCCGGTCCCCGGCCGAGGCGATCGCGCTGGGGATCGGCCTCGTGCCCGAGGACCGCAAGACCCTCGGGCTCGTCCTGGCCATGAGCGTGCGCGACAACGTCACCCTGCCGTCGATGGGGCGGATCAGCGTCGGGGGGGTCGTGCGCAGGGACAAGGAGCGGGCGCTCGTGGAGGAGGCGATCCGCCGCCTCGACATCCGCGCGCACGGCCGGGACCAGGCGGTCCGCGACCTCTCCGGCGGAAACCAGCAGAAGGTCGTGGTCGCCCGGTGGCTGGAGGCCGGGGCGACCATCCTCCTGCTCTGCGAGCCGACCCGAGGGATCGACGTCGGCGCCAAGGTCGAGATGTACCGGCTGATGGTCGAACTGGCCCGCGCCGGGGTGGCGGTGGTGATGATCTCCTCCGAGATGCCGGAGGTCCTGGGGATGTCGGACCGCATCCTCGTGATGCACGAGGGGCGGGTCACCGCGGAGTTCACGCGCGGAGAGGCGACGCAGGAAAAGATCCTGGCGAGCGCGTCGGGGCGGCCGGACCGTGGCGCAGCCGGACGTTAAGGCGGTCGGGGAAGCTCCGGCCCGGCCGGCGCCGGCTCCGGTGCGCCTGAACCTCCAGCGCTTCGGCCTCACCATCGCGTTCGTGACGCTCGTCGCGGCCCTGGCGCTGCTCTCCCCCGCGTTTCTCACCGCCGAGAACCTGCTCAACGTCGCCCGGCAGGTGTCCATCAACGCGATCATCGCGGCGGGGATGACCTTTGTCATCCTGACGGCGGGGATCGACCTGTCGGTGGGCTCGCTCCTGGCCCTGGCGGGGGCGATCATGGCGGGCGCGCTGAAGGGCGGCGTCCCGCTCGCGCTGAGCCTCCTCGCCGGGCTCGCCGCCGGCACGGGGTTCGGGGTGGTGAACGGGCTCGCGGTGGCCAACGGCCGGGTGGCGCCGTTCATCGTCACCCTGGCGATGCTGACGATCGCCCGGGGAGCCACGCTCGTGTACACGGGCGGCCGCCCGATCAGCGACCTCGGTCCGGCGTTCGACTGGCTGGGGGGCGGCGATCTCGGCGGGATCCCGGTGCCGGTGATCATCATGGTCCTCGTCTTTGCGGCCGCCTACGTCATGCTGACCCAGATGATCGTGGGCCGGTACATCTACGCGATCGGGGGGAACGCGGAGGCGGCGCGCCTGTCCGGGGTGAACGTGGGCCGGACCACGGTCCTCGTCTACGCGCTGAGCGGCCTGCTCTCGGCCGTCGCCGCGGTCATCCTGACCGCGCGGCTGGATTCGGCGCAGCCCACCGCCGGGCTCGGGTACGAGCTCGACGCGATCGCCGCGGTCGTGCTGGGCGGCACCACGCTGATGGGCGGGGAGGGCGGCATCGGCGGGACCCTCCTGGGGGCGTTCCTCATCGGCGTCTTGAACAACGGTCTCAATCTCTTGAACGTGTCGTCGTTCTATCAGCAGGTCGTGAAGGGACTGGTGATCCTGCTCGCGGTCCTGGTGGACCAGCGGCTTCGCCGGCGGGGCGGGCGGCGCCGCGCAGCGTGAAAGACCACGGCCCCGAGGGAGGCGCGCGTATGAGAGGAACGTGGATTGCGGCGATGCTGGCGGCCGGGCTGATCGGGGCGGCCGCCGCCGGAGGGCCGGCGGCCGGCAGGCCCACGGTCGGACTGGCCATCTCGACGTTGAACAACCCCTTCTTCGTCGATCTGCGCGACGGCGCGCAGGCGGCCGCGGCGAAGGCCGGGGTGACGCTGGTCGTCCTCGATGCGCAGAACGACCCGGCCCGGCAGGCCAGCAGCATCGAGGACCTCATCGCCAAGAAGGCCGGCGTCGTGATCATCAATCCCACCGACAGCGACGCGATCGTGCCGACCGTGAAGAAGCTGAACGCGGCGAAGATTCCCGTGATCACCGTGGACCGCGCCGCGAACGGGGGGACCGTGGCCGCCCACATCGCCAGCGACAACGTGGCGGGGGGCGTGATGGCGGCCGACTACGTGGGCAGGCGTCTCGCGGGCAGGGGGAATGTCGTGATGCTGGAGGGCATCCCCGGATCCTCCGCCGCGCGCGACCGGGGTCAGGGGTTCCGCCAGGGGCTCAAGAAGTACCCCGGGATCAGGCTCGTGGCGTCCCAAACCGCCGACTTCGACCGCGCCAAGGGCCTCGCGGTCATGGAGAACATCCTGCAGGCGCAGAAGAAGATCGACGCGGTCTTCGCCCAAAATGACGAGATGGCGCTGGGCGCCGTCCAGGCGATCGAGGCGGCCAGGCGCAACCGGGTGATGTTCGTCGTCGGGTTCGACGCGATCGCGGACGCGCTGAAGGCGATCCGGGAGGGCAAGATGGCGGCGACGATCGCCCAGCAGCCCAAGGAGATGGGACGGCTCGCGGTCGAGGCCGCGGCCACGGTGCTGAAGGGCGGCGCCGTGCCGCGATTCACGCCCGTGCCGCTGCGCCTGGTGACCAAGTGACGGGGCTGCGGCGCTGGGCCGGGTACGGGGTCGCGAGCGCCCTCGTCATCGCCGCGCTCGCGCCCCCGGCCGCGGCGTTCGTGTCGCGCAGCGGGCCGTCGGTCGCCGTCACGGAGGCCGTGCAGGACGACCTGTACGCCGCGGGCGGCAGGGTCGCGGTGAATGGCCCGGTGGAGGGGGACGTGGTGGCCGCGGGTGGCTCCGTGGACCTGGGCGGGGTCGTGGGCGGAGGCCTGCTGGCGGCGGGCGGCAAGGTGACCGTGACCGGCGCCGTCGGCCGGAGCGTTCGCGCCGCCGCCGGGAGCCTGACCCTCGCGTCGCGGGTTCAAGGCGACGCGGTCCTGGCGGGCGGCGACGTGCACGTGACCCCTGCCGCCCAGATCGGGCGGGACCTGGTCGTTCAAGGCGGGAGCATCACCGTCTCCGGGATGGTGGCGCGGAATGCGTTCATCAGCGGTCGCATGGTGGTCGTCGACGGGGTGATTCTCGGCAGCGCTGAGATCCAGGGGAACCGGATCGTGCTGCTGCCGACCGCGCGAATCGGAGGAAAGCTGAGCTATCTCGCGGACGTGCCGCTCGAAATTCATAAGGGCGCGCAGGTGACCGGCGGCACGGCTCAGATGACCCCGCCCTCCGAGCCGGCCTGGGTGCGCGCGGCTCCGTTCGGCTCCGGCGTCCGGTTCTGGAAGGCCCTGGTCGAGGCCGCCGTGCTCCTCATCGTGGGGCTCGTGGCGTTCGGCGCCTCGCCGCGCGGAGTGACCACGGTGATCTTGGAGATCCGGCACCGGTTCGTGCGAAGCCTGGTCTTCGGGTTCGCCATGGTGGTCGCCGTCCCGGTGGCGGCGGTGCTCCTCCTGTTTACGGTGGTGGGCATCCCCATCGCGGGGATCGCGATGCTGTTCTACCTCGCCACCCTGTATCCGAGCCTCGCGTTCACGGCGGCGTGGGCGGGCCATGGACTCCTGAGTTTGATCCCGCGGCCCGTGCCGCCGGCGCCGGACCAATGGGGAGTGGTGTTGGGCGTGGTCGTGCTCGCGATGCTCTTTGCCGTCCCGTACGCGGGCTGGGCGATCCACCTGCTGGCGCTGTTCGTGGGGTTTGGCGCGTTGTGGTCGACGGTCTGGCGCGCCGTGTGACCGCCTGCGCGCGCCGCCGAGGACCTCAGGCGCCGCCGGACGCCGGCGGCAAGAGGCGGCGGACAAACCAGTCCCGCGCCAGGCGGGCGACGTCCTCCAGGGCTCCGGGCTCTTCGAAGAGATGTGAGGCCCCGCCGATCGTCGCGAGTTGCGTCACCCCGGGCAGCGCCCGCATCGCCTCCCTGGTCAGGTCGAGCACCGCGAGATCGCGTTCTCCCACGATGAACAGCGTGGGGGCGCGCACCGCCGATAGGTGCGGTTGTGCCAGATCCGGCCGTCCTCCCCTCGAGACGATCGCGGTGACCACGGCGGGGCGCCGGGCCGCCGCCACCAGCGCGGCCGCCGCGCCGGTGCTGGCGCCGAAGTAGCCGATCGGAAGGCCGCGGGTCTCCGGGTGCGCCCCGAGCCAGTCGGTGATCCCGACGAGGCGGTCGGCGAGCAGACGGATATCGAACCGGAGGCGCCCGGTGGCGGCGTCCGAGCGCTCTTCCTCCACGGTCAGCAGGTCGATCAGCACGGTGGCGAGCCCGGCGTCGCGGAGCGAGCGGGCCACGAATCGGTTGCGCGGGCTGTGCCGGCTGCTGCCCGACCCGTGCGCGAAGAGGACCACGCCGCGCCGTCCTTCGGGCGACTCCAGCGCGCCTTCGAGCACCGCCGACCCGGCGGGGATCGCCACCGGCAGGCCTGAGGACGGTCCCCCTGCGCGCTGCACTGGCGGGTTACAGCGTCCTGGTCACCTTGCGCAGGCCGCGGGGATGATCGGGATCGATCCCCTTGGCCTGCGAGAGGTGGTAGGCGAGGAGCTGGATCGCCACCCCATAGATGGGGGGCGCGAGCGCGCCCTCGGCCCGCGCCGCTACCCGGATCGGGACGCTCGCCAGGCGCAGCACCGCCGCGTCGGAGGAGAAGATGACGGTCTCCGCCCGTCGCGCGCGGAGGCGGGAGGCGACATCCGCCAGGTGGGCCAGGACCGGCCCGGGGGACGCGATGAGGAAGACCGGGAAGTCCGGTTCGACGAGCGCGATCGGCCCGTGCAGAAGATCGGCGGATGACAGGGGGAGCGCCACGACGTAGCAGGTCTCCATGAGTTTCAGGGCCAGTTCTTTCGCGGTCGCGAAGTCAAACCCGCGGGCGGCCACGATGCACTCGTGCATGTACCGGTACCGCTCCGCGATCCCGGCGACCTCCCCGTCGTGCGCCAGCACCGCGCGCTGCGCGTCGGGGATCGACGCGGCGTCCCCGCTGAGGCGCCGGTCGCCGGCCCATTCGGCCCCGAGCAAGGCGAAGGCGATCAACTGGTTGAGATAGGTCTTGGTCGCCGCCACGCTGCGCTCGTCTCCGGCGTGGGTGAGCACCACCTCGTGGGCGGCGCGGGCCAGCGCAGACCGCGGGCGGTTGGTGATCGCCACCGTCATCGCGCCGCGCGCGCGGGCCGCTTCCAGGAACGCGACGATGTCGGTGGATTGCCCGGACTGCGAGATGCCCACCGCCAGGTGCCGGCGCAGCCGGAGGCGCCCGCCCAGCAGGGTGATGATCGAGGGCGCCGCGAGCGTCACCGGAACCCCGAGGCGGGTCTCCAGAATGTACTTGCCGTACAGCGCCGCGTTGTCGGAGCTGCCGCGCGCGGCCATGAGGATGCCGGCGGGCCGGTACCGCCGCAGCCGCGCCCCCAGCGTCCGGATCCGTCCTCCCTCCCGCTCCAGGAGACGGGCGGCGGCCTGGGGGGCTTCCCGGATCTCCTTGAGCATGAACCGCGGCCCGGCCATCGCTCCTCCCGTTCGTGGACCCGCCCCTCACCCAACCACGACGGTGGCGCCGTCCTCGGCGCACTGATAGGGAAGGCCGGACGCTCTGGCGAGCATGTCGGCGCCCAGATGCGTGAGGATCATCCGCCTGGCGGTGAGATCGCCGAGGTGCGCGGTCAGGGTGTCCAGATCCATGTGCAGCTTGGTCTTTTTGTCGAACAAGTACGCTTCGACGATGAACAGGTCCGCGTCCCGGGCGGCCTCGACGAGAGCGTCCGTCCAGCCCGTGTCGCCGGAGTAGGCGATGATCTTCCCGCCGCACTCGATGCGGAGGGCGAACGGAGGATCGCCGGAGGGATGCTCGACCACATACGGCGTGACCGTGATGCCGTCCAGCGCCTGGGGGCGTTCGGGCCGGAGCTCGATCAGCTCCAGGGGGAAGCTGGACCGGGTGCGGGACGAGTCGGGGAACAAGACCTCCATCGCGTCGGTGAGCCGCTTCCGCAGGCCCGGCGGCCCGGCGATGACCAGGGGCCGGGTGCGCCTGCGGAGGATCTGCGCGTCCAGCAGGAAGAAGGGAAGCCCGCCGTAGTGATCGCCGTGCAGATGGCTGAGGAGGATCAGATCGATCTCGGCGGGATCCACCCCGAAGCGGTTCATCGCGATCAGCGACGAGGCCCCGCAGTCGATCAGGAAGCGGGCCGTGTCCGATCGGACGAGAAAGCAGGTCTGGAAGCGTCCGCCGCTGCCGAACGCGTCTCCGCACCCGAGGAACCGCACCGTGACCTGACCCATGGCCCCTCCCCCGCGCGACGCGGCGTCCCCGCCTCAGAGGTCCGATCCAGGATGGCAGCCAAGATAAGAGTAGCATGAGGCGACGGTGGGGCGCGCTGCTGATCGCGGGGGTCCTGGTGGCCGGGTGCCTGGTCCGGGCGTCCGCGCAGGGGGGACGGCCGGGGGGGACCCTGCGCGTTGGGCTCGATGCCGATCCGCCGACCCTGGACCCGCACCGCTCGGGATCGGCGGTGGACCGGCAGGTGTTCCAGAACCTGTTTGACAAGCTCGTGGACCTGGACGGCGCGCTGGCGATCGTGCCGATGCTGGCGACATCGTGGGCGGTCAGCGCGGACGGACGAACCGTGACCCTGAGGCTCCGCCAGGGGGTCACGTTTCACGACGGCACGCCGTTCAACGCCGACGCGGTAAAGGCCAACTTCGACCGCATGCAGGATCCGCGCTTCCCCTCGGCGCGGCGGAGCGAGATCCGGCCGGTCGAGAGCGTCGTGGCGGCCGATCCCTACACGGTGCAGCTCGTGCTGGAGCGGCCCTACAGCCCGCTCTTGTATGTGCTGACCGACCGCGCCGGGATGATGGTGTCGCCGGCGGCCGCCCAAAAGGAAGGCCTCGACTTCGCTCTGCACCCCGTGGGAAGCGGGCCGTTTCGTTTCGTCGATCGGGTGGTGCAAGATCATATCACCCTCGAGCGCAACCCGCAGTACTGGAGGAAGGGCGAACCGTTCCTCGACCGCATCGTCTACCGGCCCATGACGGACGACAACGCCCGCGTGGCGAATGTGAAGTCCGGAGACGTGGACATCATCAACCTGGTGCCGCTACCCCAGGTCAGGGCGCTGGCCCAAGAGGCCGCGTCGGGCGGCGCGCGATTCCGGCTGCTCGAGCACGGGGCGTTTGCCTGGACGGGGATCGCGTTGAACGTGACCAGGCCTCCGTTCGACAACACGCTGCTCCGGCAGGCGTTCAGCGCGACGGTGGACCCGCAGATCCTCGTGAACGCCGTTCTGCAGGGCGCGGCCTACCCGGCCTACGCTCCATTTCCCAACGGCACCGCGGCGTACGACCCGGCGTGGCGGCTGCCGCCCCGGAAGATCGCGCTGGCGAAGGAGAAGCTGCAGGCCGCCGGCCGGCCGAACGGGTTCGCCTTCACGCTGCTCATCATGCCGGGACAGCAGCGCCAGGCGCTCGCTCAGGCGGTGCAGGCGATGGCGGCCGACGCGGGGATCGAGATGAAGATCCAGGTGCTGGAGCAGGGCGTCGTCATCGACCAGATCACCCACCTGCAGGAACAGGCGGCGGTTATCGAGTGGAGCGGGCGTCCGGACCCCGACTTCGACATCTACCCGTTCGTCACGCAGTCGGGGATCGGATCGTTCAACTACACGGGCTACGCCAACGAGCGGGTCCAGACCCTGCTCGACGCCGCGCGGGTGTTACAGAACATGAGCCAGCGGCGGCGGGCCTACCGCGAGGTCGTGCAGATCCTGGCCGACGACGTCCCGTACGTCTGGCTGTTCTTTCCCAAGGAATACAAGCTGGCGTCGACCCGCCTTCGCGGATTTGTCCACGTGCCCGACGGGATGATGCGGTTTCGGACGGTCTGGCTGGAACCCTAAGCCGGCCGGACGCAGAGTGCCCGCGCCCGGCCCCCTTCCCCGGCTTAGTTCGGGCTCGGCCTCCAGGGGATCCGCCCCCGCTCAATGCTCTGGAACACCCAGCTCTTCTCCCGCAGATGCTGCGGCAGCAGGGCGTGCAGCGTGGTCATCTCGTTGATCGCGGCCTGCACGGTGTACATCGCCTCGCGGCGGTTGTCCAGCCCGTCGTACTGCGCATTGATGGCGCGAAGCTTCTTGCGGATCGAGGTCAATCCCCCTACTACTTGATCGAGTGACACGATGGTCATGCTGCTCCCCTCGGGCCGGGTCATGGTGTGCCGTCAGATCGCTCTCTTCCGGCCGCGTTTTCCCCCGACGCTGAGAATGGTTCTGCCCTCCTCTTCCATCGGCCTTGATCCGTCCTGTGGATTTCGGGTCCCGTTAGAATGGAAAGGATCCTTCGCTCTGATGATTACCGCCCCGCGCGGCAGGCTTGATGGAAGTCTCTGAGAAGATTGGTGGCACATTGTCGGGCGGGCGCCCACGCCGAGGATCCCGGCGCCGCCTGTCCTGAGGCGCGGCCCACGCGGCCGCGATGGGCAGGTGCTTCACGCGCCGCGTCCGAACACCCCCTGCGCCGGCGTCCACAACGATCGCGGTCCGCGGGCGCCGCGGCGGGCCCAGCCCGGATGGAGGGGAGACCGATGGATGCAGCCGAGGCGTGCTACCTGCCCGCGGTGGAGATGGCCGCGGCGATCCGGTCCAAGAAGATCTCCCCGGTCGAAGTGGTCGATGCGGTGCTCGCCCGCCTCGATCGCCTCAACCCCACGCTCAACGCCTTCTGCACCGTCACCGCCGACGCGGCCCGCGCCTCAGCCCGAGAGGCCGAAGCCGCGGTGATGCGGGGCGGCACGCTCGGCATGTTGCACGGGATCCCGGTGTCCATCAAGGACCTGGTCATGACCAAGGGGATCCGCACCACGTGGGGATCCAGGTTGTACGAGCACTTCGTCCCGGACGAGGACGCCCCGGTCGTCGAGCGGCTCCGGCAGGCCGGGGCCATCGTGCTCGGAAAGACGAACACTCCCGAATTCGGCTTCAAGGGGGTGACCGACAACCCGGTCTTCGGACCGAGCCGCAACCCGTGGAGCCTCGCGCACACCCCCGGCGGGTCGAGCGGAGGCGGGGCCGCCGCGGTGGCCGCCGGCCTGGGGCCGCTGGCGGTCGGGACCGACGGCGGCGGATCGATCCGGATTCCGTGCAGCTGCTGCGGCATCTTCGGCTTGAAGCCGACGCTGGGGCGCGTCGCGGCCGCGCCCGTGTACGGCGGGCTGGAGACGCTCTCCCACACCGGGCCGATGACACGAACGGTGCGCGACGCGGCCCTGATGATGAACGCGATCGCCGGCCCCGACCCGCGCGATCTCGGCTCGCTGCCCGGCGATGGGACCGACTACCTCGCCGAGGCCGGCCGGGGAGTGGCCGGGCTGCGCGTCGCGTGGACGCCCGACTGGGGGTACGCGCCGGTGGATCCGGAGACCCGCCGGATCGCGGAAGCGGGCGCCCGCCGGTTCGCGGACACGGGCTGCCGGGTGGACGAGGCCCATCCCGGGTTTCCCAGTCCTGAGGAGCCGTTCACCATCGTCTTCGCCGGCTCGATGGCGGCGCGGCTGGCGGATAAGCTGCCCGAGTGGCGCGGCCGCTTCGACCCCGGGCTGGTCGAGGTGCTCGAGCACGGCATGCGCTTCTCCGCGGTGGATTTTGTCAACGCCGCCAACTGGCGGCGCACGCTCGGGGAGGCCTTCCGGCGGTTCTTCGCCCGGTACGACCTGCTGCTCACTCCCACGCTGGCCGCGCCTCCGCTGCCGGTCGGCGTCAATCACTACGAGGAAATCGGGGGGCGCAAGGTCGGGCGTCCGGGATGGTTCGCGTTCACCTATCCGATCAATATGACCGGGTTTCCGGCGGCGACGGTCCCCTGCGGGTTCACATCGGATGGGCTCCCGGTGGGGCTGCAGATCATCGGGCCCCGGCTGGCGGATGCGCTGGTGCTGCGGGCCGCGGCCGCGTTTGAGGCCGTCGCCCCCTGGGCCGGCAAACGCCCGCCGCTCGGCTGAGCGCCTGAGCCGCGTTGCGACCGCGGCCGCTCAACCCGCCGGGGGGGCCAGCGAAAAATGCGAGTGGACCGCGACCCACCGGTCCCCGCGCGGGACCAGGATGACCGTCGCCCGGCCCGGCCTGGGGAACGTCGTCCCGTCAGGCCCGGCGCCGAGGGAGTCCCACGGCACGATCGCCCCAAGCATCGCCTCGTGCCCGACGCAGCGCATCTCGGCGAGCCGGAACGTGAACTCCCGGATGGTGGGCCAGATCTGCCGCCACTGCTCGCGCTCCAGGAGATCGCGCCCGGAGACGACGGCGGCGTGGGTGCCGAAGGCCTGGACGTCGGGGGCGAAAAGCGGACGGGCCGCCGCGTAGTCGACCGCGCGGACACAGCGCTGCAGGGCCGTCAGCCAGGATCTGGCCGCCTCGGTGAGGGGATGGCCGTCCGGAAGGACGCTTGCGGGCACGCGGACCACCGTCCACTGGGCGCGCGGAATCCGCGCGATCGCGACACTGGGCAGGATCGCGGGCCGCGCCCGGCCAACCCCTTCGCGTGTCCCGGCTGAGGTCCTGCCCGTAGAGAGGAGCGCGACCCGGTATGGCTGGTTCGGTGCAGATCTGCCCACCCGCCCCGCTGCAGACGTACGTTGAGGCCGTCTTCAACGCCATCGGCGCTGATGCCGAGATCGCCGGCGTCGTGGCGGCGCACCTGATCCGCGCCAACCTTTCCGGCCACGACTCCCACGGGGTCATCCGCGTGCCCCAGTACGTGGGCGAAGCCGACCGTGGCGCCCTGCGGCCGGCCGCCAGGCCCACGCTGGTGCGCGAGACCGAGGTGGCCGCCGTCGTCGACGCCAACCGCGGGTTCGGGCATTTCTCCACCGTCTTCGCCCTCGACTGGGCCCTCTCGCGGGCGCGCCGCGGCGGGCTGGCCGCCGTGGCGGTCCGCCATTCGACGCACATCGGGCGATTGGGCGAGTACACCGAGCGGGCGGCCGCCGGCGGGCTGATCGCGGTCGTGACCGTGGGCGCCGCCGGTCCCGGCCTCGGGTCGGTCGTGCCGTTCGGCGGGCAGGCGCGGTTTCTCTCGACCAACCCCTGGTCCATCGGCGTGCCGGGACGGGACCGCGCGATGGTGTTCGACGGGGCGACCTCGATGGTCGCCGAAGGGAAGGTGCGGGTGGCCCGCGCCAAGGGCGCGCTCCTTCCTCCCGGCTGCATCGTGGACCGGAACGGCGCGCCCTCGCGCAACCCGGAGGATTTTTACGAGGGAGGATCGCTGTTGCCGCTGGGCGGCGAGGAGGCGGGGCACAAGGGCTACGGCCTGGCCCTGGCGTCGGCAATGTTCGGGGCGCTGGCCATGATCGACGATCCCAATCCCACACTGCCCGGCGCCCGTCTGCAGACGGAGGGCTCCGAGAGAGGCCGGGCCGGCGGAGTCTTCCTGGCGGCGATCGATCCTGGGGCCTTCGGGGATGCCGAGCGTTATCGAGGCATGGTCGGCGACACGCTCGGGGCGGCCAAGCGGGTGCCGCCCGCGCCGGGCCGGGATGAGGTGCTGCTGCCCGGTGAGCCGGAGACGATCACCCGCCGGCAGCGGGCCGGGGGAATCGCGGTGCCGGAAACGACATGGCAGGAACTGGTCGCGCTGGGGGAACGCTTTCACGTGCCGCTGCCCGAGCACCGTCCCGCGCCGTAGCGGCGGCGGGCGCGGCGATCACAGGTGCGAGAGGCGCGTGGCTGCGGTGTGAGCCAAAAATCCTGGTTAGTGCAGGCCCGCCAGATAGAATGGCCGGCAGACCCTCGACACGGCCTGCTCCTGGGCGCCCTGGAGGAACAGGATGTCCAGGTGCTGCGCGGCGCCGAACAATCCGGCAAAGACCGATGAGAGTTTCTTGATCAGCCGCTCGTCTGGGCCGGTGGCGGACTGGAGACACAGCGCGACGTCGTATCCGCCGGCCACGCCGTACCGGACCACGGCCAGGTAGGCCTTGTGGACGTGCGAGGCGCGGCTGAGGACCTTCGCGAATTCCCCTTTGAGAATCCGCTCCGGCGGCCCGTCCTGCTCCGCGAGGAACTGGACGCGTGACCGGATGTGCCCCTCCAGGCGCGGCGTCTGCTCCATGCGCTCAATGATGCTTCGAGGGGGCCCTGCCCCGTCTGGGCGATCGTGCATGGCCTTTGTTCCACTCGTCGCCGGCCTTCGGTCCGTTGCCGGTCGGTTCCGCAAGCAAGGCACGCGCGTCCGGCGCGGGCTCATCCGGATCGGGCGCGGCGCGGTCGTCCGCGCGGGCGCCCGGGATGGAGGAGGCGGATTCGTGCCGTTGGATCTCACGCCACAGGCTTTGGACCTGGTTCCGTTTCGCGCAGACCACGAGATACGACGGCGCGGTGCCGACGGCGTGGGCCCGGCCTGAGGGGGCGGGCTCGTTCGCGGATTCCCGCTCAACGGCGGCCTCGGTGCTCTTGGACAGCATGCGGCCGGCGGCCATCATCGCCACCTGGCACACCACCATGTGCGGGAGGACGCCCGATACCCGCGCGGCCCGGCGGAAATACTCGACCGCCCAGGGCGAGAGCCCGAGGTCATACAACTGCTTCGCCGACCTGTCGAAATCGCGCCGGCGCTTTTCCCCAATGTGTGAGATATTACGGCGTTCGCGCTGCATCGGTATTTCTGTATATGCCCGGAACCGACGCGCGCTAGACGCCGCTTTTTCTCAGGCTCCCGCCGGCGAATCACCCCCCGCGTGGTACGCCTGCCGGGCGGCCTCGACGCCCGCGCCGCGCGGGACGTCCACCCCCTGCGACCGGAGGACGTGCTCCAATCCGGCCAGCACAGCCAGGGCCGCCCTCAGCTCCGCGTTGTAGCCCATCAGGCCGATCCGCCAGATGCGGCCGCGCAGGGGGCCGAACGATGTGGCGATCTCCACACCGAACTCGTCCAGCAGCTGCGCCCGGACGGCTTCGTCCTCCACCCCGGCCGGGATGCGCGCCGCGGTGATCATGGGGAGGCGGTGTTCGGGGTCGCCGAACAGTTCGAGCCCCATCGCCGTGAGTCCGGCCTTGAGCGCCGCCCCGGCGCGATGGTGGCGCCCGAACCGGGCGTGGGGGCCTTCCTCGGCCACCAGCCGCAGGGCTTCCCGCAACGCGTAGGTCATGCTCGTCGGCAGCGTGTGGTGATTCAGCCGCTCCGGGCTCCAGTAGCGCTGCAGCTGGCTCAGGTCGAGGTAGTTGGTGGCCACGGGGGTGCGGCGAGCGGAGATCGCCCGCTCCACCCGGTCGTTGTACGTAATCGGCGCCATGCCGGACGGGCATCCCAGGCACTTCTGCGTGCCGGCGGAGCAGAGGTCGATCCCCCAGTCGTCGACGCGCACCGGCACGCCGCCCAGCGTCACGACGGCATCGACGACCAGAAGCGCGTGATGCGCGCGGCAGATCCGTCCGATGTCCTCGAGCGGCTGCAGCATCCCGGTCGAGGTCTCGCCGTGGACGACCGCCACGACCTTGGCGGGTTCGCGCTCGAGGGCGTCGCCGACGGCGCCGGGGTCGATGACGCGCCCCCACTCGGCCGTCACCTGAGCGACGCGCGCGCCGTACCGTCCGGCGAGGTCGACGAAGAGATCCCCGAACCGGCCGCAGTTGGCGACGAGGACGCGGTCGCCGGGTTCGACCAGCGAGGCGATCGCCGCCTCCATGCCGGCGCGTCCGGTCCCCGAGACGGCGAAGGTCCGGGGGTTGGAAGTTTGAAACGCTTCCCGGCCCAGGGTCGCGACCTCTTGCATGATCGCGGTGAAGGCGGGGTCGAACTGGCCCAGCACGGGAGCGGCGAGGGCGCGCAGGACCCGGGGATCCGGGTTGGTGGGCCCGGTGCCGCAGAGCAGCCGGGTTGGAGGATTGAGATCGCCGACGAGCCTGGTCATCGCAGCCGCCTCTCGTGCGGAATTTTTCGCCGTGGCGCCGGAGCTCCCTCCGGTCGCGATCCGCGCCATGCCTGGGATGTCCGCGCCCGTCACGGTCGTTTCCTCCAGTATGCGGTCGATCCCCAAACGGCAGGTTCGCAATCTCCCGGCGCTGAAGCAAGCCCGGGTCGAGAAGCCATGAGAGCGCTGGCGCTGGTCGTCGCCGCCGCCGTGATCGTCGGCATCCTGTGGGACGCGTTCGAGACGATCGTGCTGCCGCGGCGGGTCTCGCGCCGCCTCAGGCTCGCCCGCCTGACCCTGGTGCCTACGTGGGGGCTCATCTCGTCCGTCTTCCGGCGGTGGCCTCCGGGCGGCCGCCGGGAAAATCTCCTCGGCTACTACGGCCCCCTCGCGGTCATCCTGCTCCTCGCGTCCTGGGCGGCGGGACTGATCCTGGGATTCGCCCTCCTGCTGTGGGGGCTCGGATCGCCGCTGGCCGGCCCCGACGGCCGGCCGGTGCTCGGCACCGACATTTACCTGAGCGGGACGACGTTCTTCACGCTCGGGCTGGGCGACGTGACGCCGCGGTCGTGGGGAGCCCGGGCCATCACGGTCGCGGAAGCGGGGATCGGGTTCTCGTTCCTCGCGCTCGTCATCTCGTACCTGCCGGTCCTGTACCAGTCGTTCTCCCGGCGCGAGGTGCGGATCGCCCTGCTCGACGCCTGGGCCGGCTCGCCCCCAACCGCCGTCGAGCTCGTCAGGCGCCTGGCCGCGTACGATCACACGGAAGCGTTCGGCCCGTTCCTCGACCAGTGGGAGTCCTGGGCCGCCGAACTGCTCGAGACCCATATCTCGTATCCGATCCTCTGCTTCTTCCGGTCGCAGCACGACAACCAGTCCTGGCTCGCGGCGCTCACGACGGTCCTGGACGCGTGCGCGCTCGCGATGGTCGGCCTCCACGGGGTGCCGTCGCGCGGGGCGGCGCTAGCCTTCGCGATGGCCCGCCACGCCGTCGTGGACCTGAGCCAAGTCCTGAATCGCGCGCCGCGACCCCCGCAGGGCGACCGGCTGCCGGCCTCGGACCTGGCGCGGGTGCGGGCCGTGCTGGCCGAGGCGGGCATCGGACTGCGTCATGGGCGCGAGGCCGACGCGCAACTGGCGGAGCTGCGCCGGATGTACGAGCCCTACGTGAACTCGCTGTCTGGCCTCCTGCTGATGCCGCTTCCGGCCTGGCTCCCGGCGCCGGGGGTCAAGGACAACTGGCAGAAGTCCGCCTGGAAGTGAGGTGCGGGGGTGACGCGGAGCGATGCCTGAGACGGCGCCCGCGACGGTGCTGGCCGGTGATATCGGCGGGACGAAGACGGACCTCGCCGTCTTCTCGCCGGAGCGAGGCCTGCGCGCTCCTCTCGCGGAAGGGACCTTTCACAGCGCCGACTACCCCAGCCTGGAGGCGGTGGTCCACGAGTTCCTAGACACGATCCAGGTCGCGCTCGGCGGAGCGACCTTCGGGGTGGCGGGACCGGTGGTGGCCGGACGGGCGCAGGTCACCAATCTTCCCTGGATGATCGACGAGGCGCACCTCAGCGCGGCGCTGCGCCTGCCGCGGGTTCGCGTGGTGAACGACCTGGATGCGATCGCCCTCGGCATCCTCCTGCTGGAGCCGGCGGACCTCGAGACCCTGAGCCCGGGCGCCCCCGCCTCCGGGGGCGCCATCGCCGTCATCGCGCCGGGCACCGGTCTGGGAGAGGCGTTCCTCACCTGGGATGGCCAGAGATATCAGGCGCATCCCTCGGAGGGAGGGCACGTCGATTTCGCCCCCACGAACGTGCGCGAGATCGAGATGCTCCGCGCGCTCCAGCGCCGGTTCGGC
>Ga0209154_1000118_pt1 | contig 57473 bp, 48 predicted proteins | sample GraSoiAngelo_121_FD_185878 | JGI IMG/M metagenome (GOLD analysis project Ga0209154, IMG submission 185878) | Grasslands soil microbial communities from the Angelo Coastal Reserve, California, USA - 14_0919_12_20cm (SPAdes) (version 2) | ecosystem: Environmental > Terrestrial > Soil > Grasslands ... | reverse complement strand
GTGATCGAAGGCGGGGTTCCAGAGCCTGCGCGCCGTGTCATAGCCCGCAGCGTCTGCGGTGAGTAGCGCGCCGCGCAGTGCGGCGCGCAGCTCCCCGAGCTCGGCGGGCCTGAGGTTCAGCTGGCGCCCGTCCAGGCCGGTGGCCGCGAGCTCGCCGTCGGTGGCTGCCAGCGAGCGACGGCAGGGCAAGCTTGCGGCGGCCAGCGCGGCGACCCCGGCCGCACAGAAAGTTCTTCTTTTCACGTTTTCCCCCCAACAGTGTCACGCAAGCGTGCTCCGCCCGCGTCCCGGCCGTCAAGCGCAGGTCGCGCACGCGCTAAGGCTGCCGGGGCTGTGGCACACTGGCGCCCCACGCGCGGGTGAGACTGACCGTTGGCTGATCGCCTCGTGAGCCAGGTGCTGCGGCGCCTCATCATCCTGCAGCCCGGTGAGGCGCCCGCGCTGCTGGCGTCGTTTACGACGCTGTTGTGCATGTTCTCGAGCTACACCATCCTGCGGCCGGTGCGCGATGCCCTCGGCATCACCTCGGGGCTGGAAAACATCCCCTACCTTTTCTGGGGCGTGTTCGCCGTCATGCTGCTGCTGCAGCCGCTGTATGGCTGGCTCACCTCGCGCTTCCCGCGCTCGGTGTTTCTGCCGTGGGTGTACGGTTTCTTCGCCGCCAACCTGCTGATCTTCTGGGTGTGGTTCCGCGTGCAGGCGGACCACACCTGGATCGCGCGCACCTACTTCGTGTGGGTGAGCGTGTTCAATCTGTTCGTGGTGGCGGCGTTCTGGAGCCTGATGGCGGACGTGTTCAGCCGTGAGCAGGCGGGGCGCCTGTTCGGTTTCATCTGGGCGGGCGCCAGCACCGGCGGGCTGATTGGCCCGTTCATCGACCGCAAGCTCGCCGTGCCGCTCGGTGCCGTCAATCTGCTGCCGCTCTCCGCCGGACTCCTGCTGGTGTCGCTGCTGTTCATGGCGCAGGTCATCCGCTGGCAGCGACGGCAGGGGGCGCGCGCGCCGCCCACGGCCGCGATGCCGGACGGCGTCGTCGCGCCAGGCGCGGACGGCGCGCTCGGGAGCGGGGTGTTCGCCGCATTCGTGCAGGTGGTGCGCTCGCCCTACCTGCTCGGCATCGCGGCGTTCGTGCTGCTGATGACCTGGGTGTCGACGTTCCTGTACCTCGAGCAGCAGGCGTTCGTGGCCAGGGTGTTCGGCAACGCGGATGAGCGCACGCGCTTCTTCGCCGGCATCGATTTATGCGTGCAGGCCGCATCGCTGACGATTCAGTTCCTGCTGTTCGGCCGGCTGTTCAGGTGGCTCGGCATGCGCTCGCTCCTGGCCTCGGTGCCGCTCATCATGACGGCCGGCTACGCGCTGTTCGCGCTGGCGCCGGTCTTCGCGGTGCTGGTGTCGGTGTACGCAGTGCGCCGCGTGGCCGACTACGCCATCACGCGCCCGTGCCGCGACTCGCTGTTCACCGTGGTGAGCCGCGAGGAGAAATACCAGGCAAAGAGCCTCATCGACACCTTCGCCTATCGCGGCGGGGATGCGCTCTCCGGCTCGCTCTACAAGGGGCTCGCCGGCGGGCTCGGCGCAGGTCCCACGGCGATCGGCTGGCTGGGCGCGGGGATTTCGGCCCTGTGGAGCGTGCTGGCGCTCGCGTTGGGACGCGCCTTTGAGCAGCGTGGCCGCAGCGCTGGAGCCAATCCCTAGGCCGCGCTCGACTGCGCATCTCCTGCGGCGCCCGCGCGCAGCGCGGTAGCGGCGGCGATGATCTCGTGAGCGCTCCCCGGGCGCTCGGCGCGCGACTTCGCCAGCAGCCCCGTGAGCAGCGGCTGGTAGCGCGCCAGCCCGGCCGGCAGCACCGGCAGCGGTGTGCTGACGTGCTGTTGCAGCACTTCCATGGCGGTGTTGCCGGTGTAGGGCTTACTTCCGGTCAGCATCTCGTAGCAGATGACTCCGAGACTGTAGAAATCCGAGCGCGCATCGAGCGGCTCGCCGAGCGCCTGCTCGGGACTCATGTAATACGGCGATCCGAGCAGCACACCGGTCTGCGTGCTCACGGTGCTGCCGTCCAGGGAGCGCGCCAGGCCAAAGTCGATGAGCGCCACGGTCCCGTCCTCGCGCAGCATCACGTTCGGCGGCTTCAGGTCGCGGTGCACCAGCCCCGCCTCGTGCACCACCTGCAGGGCCGCGGCGATCTGTGTCACGAGATGCAGCGCCTCCCGCTCGCTCACGCCGCGCTGGATACGCGCCTTCAGATCCCCGCGCGGCAGGTACTCCATCGCCAGGTATTCGAAGCCGGCGTGCACCCCGTAGTCGTAGATCTCAACGACCAGCGGGCTTGTGACCGCCATGACCGCCGTGTACTCGCGCTCGAGGAACTGGCGGCCGGCCGCTTCGTCGCGCAGCGTCTTGCTTACCTTGAGCGCGACGTTGTGTCCGCGGTGCGCGCTGGTGGCGAGATACACCACCGCCTTTGCCGACTCGCCGATCTTCAGGCGCAGCGTGTAACCCGGAATGACCTCGGCGTTTGCGCCCGCGAGCAGCCCCGCCACGCCCGCGCCCTGCAGCGGCTCGGACTCGGGGGCCGCCCCGGCGGCGGGTGCGGCGGCGGGTGCGGCAGCGGCAGCGGCAGCGGATGCGGCAGCGGGTGCGGCAGCGGATGCGGCGGCCTCGGCGGCGCTCAGCGCGGAAAGCTCGCCCGCGGCCGGCGGCGCGCCGGACTCCGGCGCGCGCAGCGCCTGGTCGCGCGACAGGTTCGCCAGGCTCGCCAGACGCCGCGCCACGCGCCGTTCGACGCGCCGCAGCGCCACGCGCACCGCGGTACTCAGACGCTCGGGCGTCAGCAGGCGCTTGGGCAGGTAGTCGAGCGCACCGAGGTGCAGGGCGCGCACCGCGGTGAGCTCGTTACCGTCCTCGGCCAGCGCGATGACCGCGGGCGTCGCCGGCTGCTCGCGCAGGCGGCGCAACAGCGACAGCCCCGGGGACTGCGGGTCATCGGGGCTCGAGCCGAACACGGCCGAGAGCAGCAGCAGGTCGCAGTCGCGGCCCGAGTACTGGGTGCACCAGCGCTCGAATTCGCTGCTATTCAGCATGCTGACGCTCGAACGCGGCAGGAGCACGTCCAGGTGATGGCGCAGCCACTCGCAGTAGCGCACGTCATCGTCGACGACCAGCACGCGGGCCGCAGTGTTCATGACTGGCGCGCTCATCGCTGCATGGCAAAGCGCAGGCGCACCCGCGCGCGCTGGGTGACGGCCTGCCCGTCGCGCATCACGGGCTGGTAGTGCCAGTGGCGCACGGCATCGAGCGCCGCCTGTTCGAAGATGCCGACCGGTTGGGCGCCGACGATCGTGAGCTCGCCGACCGAGCCGTCGGTGTTGACGACGAACTGCAGGTCCACCCAGCCATCGATGCCGCGCCGTCTGGCGTCGAGGGGAAACTGCGGCTCCACGTAGTGCGTGCGGGTCATGGAGCTCGCGCTGACATAGCTGGCGCGCTGCGCCTGATCCTGAGCGGCGCCGATGGCGGTTTCCACGGCTCCGATGCTCGCCGCGTCGGCGCCCGCGGCATGGGCTTCGGTGAGCCAGCGGCGCGCGAGCACATAGTCCTGCGCGCGCAGCGCGCCGCGCGCTTCATCGAGCACGCGGGTGTCGAATGCCGTGCGCGCGAGCTGCGTCGTCGGATGGTCCGGATCGGCCTGCAGCAGCTGCGCCAGGTAGAACTTGGCGCTGTCGGCGGCGGGGTCGGTGATCCTTCCTGCGGCGAGGCGCTCGTTGAAGCTGAGTGCGAGACGCGCCAGCGAGTCGGTCTTGCCGCTGGCGCGCAGCCGTTGTGCCTCGGCACGCAGTGCCGCGACGTCGGCCCGTTGCGCGCCCGCCGCGGCGGCCGCGGACGTCCAGCTGTCCGCCTGGTCCGGGTTGCCGGCGCTGAGCGCCTTGCCTGCCTCGGCCTGCAGGCGCGCGATGAGTTCCTGCGTCGCCTGCTGCACCAGCGGAGCGCCGGGGGCGAGCGCGCGCGCCGATTCGATGAAGAAGCGCGCGCTCTCTGCGGGCGGCTCGATGAGCTGCCCGTGCAGCAGCGCCTCGCGGCCGCGCCTGACAGCCTCCGCCACGCGCTCGTCGACCTGCTGCTGCGCGAGCTGCTGGCGCGCCTGCTCGACGACGGTCGAGTGACGCCCGCCGCGCGTGGCGTCATCGAGCGCCGCGAGGGCGCCGGCGACGTTGCCGGTGGCGGCGGCGTGTTGCGCCTTGTCGAGCACCAGGCGTTCGCGTTGCGCGCCGATCTGCGCCAGGAGGAACGCCACGCGCGGGTGCTCGGGGCCGATGGCGTGCGCCGAGTCCGCGAGCTGCTGCGCATCCTGCAGGTGTCGCTCCTGCAGCGCGCCTTCCGCGTCCGACACCAGTCTGTCGATGGTCTGCTCGAGGCCCTTCGCGGCGCGCGGATCGCGCGCGTTGCGGCGCAGGGCCTCGCGGTAGAGGTCCGCGGCGCTCGCCCCGGGCGGCGCCACCAGCTCACCGGCGGCCAGTGCGCGGTCGGCTCGCGCCAGCAGAGCCTCGAGGGCCGCATCCGAGGCGGTGGGGGCCGCCGAGCGCCCCGCGGTGGCCGGCGCCGGGCGCAGCGGTGTTGGGGGAGCGTTCAGGCCGACCCACAGGAATGGTGCGGCCAGGGCCGCCAAGCCCGCGGCGAGCAGCCACCATTTCGCGCCCCGACGGACGCGCGCGGTGAGCGCCGTGGCCGTGCCTGCGGGGCCGCCGGGCCCTTCGGCATGGCGCCGCCAGGCCGCCTCGACGAACAGCCGCACGCGCTGCTCGGAGACGGGCTTGTGCAGGAAACGATGCACCGAGCCGTCGGTGATCTGGGCCGAGAGAGCCACCTGGTCCTCGGCGCGGCCCGCCACGATGAGCACGATGTCCGGGAACTGCGCGTGCAGCCGCGCCGCCAGCTGCCCGGCGGGGGTGGCGAGCGCGGCGATATCCAGGACCACGACCCCGGTGTGATGTGCCATCAATGCACCGGCGAGATCGATCTCGGAGCCGGCGGCGTACACCTCGTGCGTGGGGTCGGCGACCTGTCTGAGGGTCTGGATGAGCTTGCGGTCCCGGGTCAACGCCAGGAGTTGCTTGCCGATGAGGGTGAGCCGCGGCGACGGCGCGACGCCCGGGGGTGGCGTAGCGGCCGAACTCTGCGCTTTGGTGTGGGAAGCCACGGCTGTCAAAATCTGAAACCCGCCCGTTGGGCTCGGCGCCCGGCCGCGGGAATTACCATGACGTAATGCACGCGGGCTGTCGCTAACGGCCGCCGGATTCTGTGAAACTGGTCATACGTGGGGTTGATTGACACGCGCGCCACCCCCGGGCGGGACGCGCTATCCTGCAAAACCGAAGTCACAGGCGACATATCCTGAAGGTGTGATGCGACACGTTCCGCCGAGGTGTGCGTGGGCCTGGGCAGCCTGGCTGGCGATCGTGCCGGCCTGCCCGCAGGCGTGGGCGGCGGTCAGCGCCACCGGGGTGAGCATGAGCCAGAAGAACGCGGCGCTCGAGTTTCTGCAGGCCGTCGCCAGCGGCGATCCGGAAGCGGTGGCGATCGCGATTCATCCGGATGAGCTGCGGGCCCTGCGGCTGCGGGTCCTCACCCTGCTGCACGAGGAGGCGAAGCGCGGTGACAGCACGGTGCGCAACCGGCTGTTTGGTCCGGCCCGACCGCTCGACGAGATCGAGCACCTCACCGACACCGGTTTCTACGCATCCCTCGCCGACCGGCTGTATCTGCCCGGCCGGGAATACGACGGCGGCGAAGGCATTGCGAGCATTGCGGACAGGGACGGCAAGGTCGAGGTGCTGATCCGCGGCCGCCAGCCCCGCGATCGCGGCAAGGTGCAGGTGGTCAACGTCGTCACGCTCAAGCCCTTCGGCAAGGACTGGAAAGCGGCGCTGCCGACGGAGATCGAGGCGCAGATCGACGATCTCATCGCCGGCCGGCACGGCACCTCCGCCGCGGCGCGTACGCCCGCCGCGCTGCGCGGCGGCGGCCGCAGCACCGCCCCGGCGCAGCCCGGGATCATCGAGCTGCTCGCCACCTCGGAGAAGCTGCTGTCGGAGGGCAAGTGCGACGTCTATTACGGCAAGCAGATGAGCCCCGAGTTCCGGCGCGTGACCGGCAAGAAGGCGCTGGCGGCGCTGGTGGCCGCGTGTCAGAACAGCCTGGGCACGCGCGAGATGCTGTTAGCGACCCTGCACATCGTGCAGGGGCTCGAGCCGCGCTATGAGTACGAAGGACAGCGCGCGACCTACGATCTGACGGGCCAGGGGCTGCCCTTCGATCACTTCGTGCTCGAGCAGGTCGACAAGCACTGGTACGTCGCCGAGTAGCCGCCGCCTCAGTCCCGCGGCAGCAGGAATCGCGCTGCGCCGTACGACAGCACCGCACCCTCGGGTGTGATGCTGTCCACGTGCACGCCCTCGGGAAGCGAGTCGCCTTCGCGCAGCTTGTGCATGTTGATCATGACGAAGCGATCCTGCGGGCGCTGCGCGAACACGTGCAGATCCAGCCGCAGCTGCGGGATGCTCGCGCCGGCAGTGGCCGCCGCGTCCTGATACAGGGGCACGCCGTCCGCGGTGGCGCGCCGCACGCGGTTGCTGAGCAGTGGTGCGGCCGCCGGTTCGGCCGCCGGCGCGTAGTCGTCGGGATTGTCGCCGGCGCCGCTGGCGGCACCGGGGGTTGGCGGCAGCGCGGGCGCCGCTGGGGACGCAGCGGGCGCCGTCAGCGACAGCGGCGGCGGGGCGGGCGCGGGCGTGCTTGCGGCTGCGGCCTGTGGCCCCTGGGCCGCCGGGCTGGTAGCGGCCGTGCTGCTGTCGGCGCTGCGCGCCGCCGGATGCGGCCACAGCATCCACACGACGATCGCGAGGTTCACCACCAGCAACGCCGCAAGCGCGACGGCCCACAGCGGCCAGGCGCCGCGTGGCGGGGCGACCTTGACCTCGAAGAGCGCCGGGCCGCTGTGGCGCTGGCGATCGCTCTCGGACTTCTTCAGGGCATCGAGGATGAAGGACATCGATCACCCGCCATGATGATCAGTATCGACGGCGGACAGCAGCGGCGTGTCGGGAGCGCCGAGGGCGCCGGCGACGGCAATCTGCGTGCGCACACCCGCGATGCCGTCGACGGCGAGCTGGTGCCGGCGCTGAAAGTCGCGTACGAGTGCGCCGAGCTCGGCGTCGAACAGGTCGCTGACCGGAGCGTTATCGGCCACGCCGTGCAGGCGCTGCAGGCTGCGGCGCAGCCAGCGCACCTCGGCGCCGCGCATCCCGGCCGACAGCGCCTTCACCGGCGAGCTGGCCGGCCGCCACAGCATGACGAAATCGCCCAGCCAGAAGTGCGACAGCTCGCCGAGGCCGACGCTGCGTGTGCCGCCGAGCTCGATGCGCGCCTGCTCGTCGTCGAGCGCGGTGAGCACCACCTCGTGACTCGTGCCGGCGCCGTCGCTGAGCATGAGGATCGCCGGGCGGTTGTACAGACGCAGCTGGCCGAAGGAGCCGCGCTCGATCACGCACTCCAGGCCCTGTTGCGTCGCCTGGCTGCACGGATCGGTGCTGTTGGCCTGGTACTTGGCGCCCCACAGTGCGAGGAGCCGCGCGAACGCGCTGTCGGTGTCGGTCTCGGCGGCGTGCTGCGCCAGGAGCTCCGCGAGGTGCGGTGCGGGCGCAGGCCTCACCGCGGTCGGCGCCGCGGCGGTAAACGCCGCCTCCCCGCGCGACAGGCGCGCTGCGCCCGAGCGCGTGCTCCAGGGCTGCAGGTTCCACAGCGTCACGGTGGCGATGCCAAGGAACGCGGCGATGCCGGCCGTGAGGGCCCAGGGGAGCCAGTGCGGCGTGAAGCGCCGGCCGAAGACCTCGGCGGCGGCGGCGCGCACCAGGTTCGTGGTCACGCGGTGCCGGTCGAGCGAATAGGCGCCGAGGAGCGCGCGGTCGCAGATGACATTGATGACGCGCGGCACGCCGTGCGACAGCCGGAATGCTTCATTCAGCGCCGCGGGTGCGAAGATGTCGCTGGTCGCGCCCGCGACCCGCAGCCGGTGGCGCACGTAGCCGACGCTCTCGTCGTGCGACAGCGGATTGAGGTGATAACGGCCGGTGATGCGCTGCGCCAGCTGGCGCAGCTCGTTGCGCGACAGCAGCTCGCGCAGCTCGGGCTGGCCGATGAGGATGATCTGCAGGAGCTTCTGCGTGTTGGTTTCGAGGTTGGTGAGCAGGCGCACCTGCTCGAGCACGTCCGGCGACAGGTTCTGCGCCTCGTCCACCACCAGCACGACTCGCTTGCCCCTGGCGTGGGCGCGCAGCAGGTAGTCGCTGAGGATGTCGACCAGGTCCTTCAGGCTCCCGCAGGCGGCGTCCGGCACGCCGATGCCGAGCTCCTCGCAGATGGTCAGCAGGAACTCCGGCGCCGTCATCCTGGGATTGAGGATGAGCGCGATTTCGGCGTTCTTCGGGGTCTGCGCCAGCAGCGAGCGCACGATCGTGGTCTTGCCGGTGCCGACCTCGCCGGTGAGTTGCACGAAGCCGCCCGACTCGTTGATGCCGTACAACAGGTGCGCCAGGGCTTCGGCGTGCCGCTCGCTCAGGTACAGGTAGCGCGGATCGGGCGTGATCGCGAAGGGCTTTTCGTTGAGGCCGAAGAACGTCAGGTACATGGGTCGATGTCGATGGTGCTGCCGCGGCGCAGTGCCCGGGGACCGAAGCGCGCCCGCGCCTCGTCCAGCGCCGCATCGAGGGCCCCCGGGCGGCCCGCCGTCTCGAACAGTCCCAGCTGCGAGGCCGGCGTGAGCTCCGTGAGGACCACGCCCAGCAGGCGAAGTTTCGCACCCGGATTGCCGGCGAGCCAGCGGCCGAGCAGCTCCGCCGCCACGCCGGCGATGGCGCGCAGCTCGCAGGTCGGCGGGGCCACGGCGCGCTGGCGCGTAAAGGTGGTGAAATCCTCGCGCCGGATCTTCACCCCGATGCAGCCCGCCACCAGCTGCCGCGTGCGCAGCCGCGCTGCGGCCACATCCGCAAGACGCGCCAGCTGTGCCTGCAGGGCGCGCGGCTCGCCGACGTCGTGCTCGAAGGTGTCCTCGGCGCTGAGGGATTTCTCCTCGACATCCGGCAGCACCGCCCGCTCGTCGATCCCGGAGGCGCGCTCGCGCATCCAGGCCGAGTAGCGGCCGAACAGGGGCCACAGCACCGCATCCGGGGCGCTGCGCAGCTCGCCGAAGGTGCCGATCCCGGCCGCTTCGACCCGCTCGCCGGTCTTGCGCCCCAGGCCCGGAAGCCGGCGCACCGACAGCGGATCGAGCACCGCGCGCACGCGCTCGGCCGTGACCACGGTGAGGCCGTCGGGCTTCATGAGATCGGAGGCGATCTTCGCCACCAGCTTGTTGGGCGCCACCCCCACCGAGGCGGTCAGTCCGGTGAGCTCGCGAATACGGCGCTTGATGCGCCGCGCGATGTCGACGGCGCCGCCGAGCAGCTCCTGGCTCGCCGTGACATCCAGAAAGGCCTCATCCAGCGACAACCCCTGCACCAGTGGCGTGACCTCGTGAAACACCCCGAACACGACCCCAGACACCTCCTGGTAACGCTGCATGCGCGGGCGCACGCACACCGCCTGCGGGCACAGCCGCAGCGCGGTGCGCACCGGCATCGCCGAGCGCACGCCATACCGGCGCACCTCGTAGCTGGCCGCCGCCACCACGCCGCGGCCGCCGTCCCAGCCGACGATGAGCGGCTTGCCGAGCAGCCGCGGGTCATCGTGCTGTTCGACCGAGGCGTAGAACGCATCCATGTCGACGTGCAGGACGGCGCGCGTCATGGCGGCGCTGCGTGGCGCTTCCGCTGGCGCGCTACCGCGTGACCGTGATGGTGATCTTGCTGGAGATCACCGGCGGGTTGTGCGGCACGTGATTCTGGTCGCCGAGCAGCAGCTGCAGGGTGTGCTTGCCGGGGCTCAAGGGCACGCTCGCCTCGGTCTGGCCCTTGCCGAAGTGCACGATCTTGTCGGTTGCCGGGAGCGGCGCGCCCGCATCCGCGGGGGCGTCGGTGTCGATGAGCAGGTGGTGATGCCCGGTGTTCTCGAACTTGACCCCCGCGGGCGCGACACCCATGCCCTTCAGGCCGAACTGCACCCGTACCGGGCTCGTCACCGTGGCGCCGTCCCTGGGAGAGATGATGTAGGCCTCGGCGCCCGGCGGGGAGGGGGTGCGCGGCAGCGCGGCGGCGGGAGCCGGCGACGCTGGCGCCTGAGCGGCGGCGAGCGGGGCGGCGAGAATCAGGGCGGCAATCATCAACGTACGCATGGGCATCTCCTTCACAGACGACTCCTTGGAAAGACTGCTCAAGCCACGTGGGCGCTGGACCTCGCCGCGGACTGCGACGCCGGGACACTGTGGGCGGCGAGCTCCTGCGACTCGAAGTCATCGACGTGAATCAGTTCCATGACCTTGCGGTCGTAATCGCGCAGCGCCGCGGCCTCGGTTTCCGAGACGATGCCGGCGGCGAGCGCCTGCTGGATGCGTCCCGGCAGATCCAGCGCGGTGACCTTGCCGGTCTTGACGCCCTCGACGCGGATGCGCTTCTCGAGCGGCTCGAGCTGCACCGCGAGCAGCAGCGCTTCCTGCAGCAGTCCCAGCGGGTTGGCGGGCTCGAGCGTCCAGTAGATGTACTGGCACAGCCGCTCGCGCGCCTCGGTCGGACTGGTCACCAGGCCCGCGACCTTGCGCCCGAGGCGGTCATCGGGGGCCGAGTACACGCGACCGCGCGGGAAGATCAGCGCGCGCATCAGCGCGGCGAGGGCCCGGTTGGGGAAGTTGCGCAGGAAACCGTGCAGCTGCTCCTGGGCGTGATACAGCAGGTTGCGGCACGCCCACTCGACTATGACCAGGTCCTCCTCCTGACGGCCCTGGTTCTCGTGATGCTTGAGCACCATGGAGGCCAGATACATGCACGACAGCACGTCTCCGAGCCGCGCCGACAGGCCTTCCTTCTTCTTCAGGTAGCCGCCGAGCGTCAGCATCGCCACATCCACCGCGAAGGCGAACGAGGCGGAAAAGCGCACGATGTGCTGGTAGTAGCGCGCGGTGGAATCCTGCACCGGCGCGGCGGTGAAGCGCGCGTGGGTCAGAGCCATGATGAGCGAGCGCACGGCGTTGGAAATGCTGAAGCCGATGTGCGCGAACAGCGCGCGGTCGAACTCATCGACCCCGGCGGCACGATCGGGATTGCGGGCCGCGCTCATCTCGCGCAGCACGAACGGATGGCAGCGCACCGCCCCCTGGCCGAAGATGATGAGGTTGCGCGTGAGGAGGTTGGCCCCCTCGACGGTGATCGCCACCGGCACCACCTGGTAGCCACGGCCGAGATAGTTCCTGGGACCCAGGCAGATACCCTTGCCGCCGTGCACGTCCATGGCGTCGTTGGCCACCTGGCGGCCCATCTCGGTGACGTGGTACTTGAGCATCGCGGAGGGCACCGAGGGCTTCTCGCCGCCATCGATCGCCCCGGCGGTCACCGAGCGCGCGGCGTCCATGGTGTAGGTCAGGCCCACCATGCGCGCGATCACCGCCTCGACCCCTTCGAACTTGCCCACCGGCATGTTGAACTGGTTGCGGATGCGGGCATAGGCGCCGGTCGCCCATACGCCCGCCTTGGCGCCGCCGGTGGCGTTGGAGGGCAGCGAGATGCAGCGCCCGACCGACAGCTGCTCCACCAGCATGCGCCAGCCGCTGCCGGCCATGCGCGGGCCGCCGATGATGAAATCCAGAGGCACGAACACGTCGCGGCCGAGGATGGGTCCGTTCTGGAACGGGACGTTGAGCGGGAAATGGCGCCGCCCGATGCTCACTCCCGGCGTGCCGCGCGGGATCAGCGCGCAGGTGATGCCGATGTCGGTCTTGCCGCCCAGCAACCGCTCGGGATCGAACATGCGGAACGCCAGACCGATGACGGTGGCCACGGGGGCGAGGGTGATGTAGCGCTTGGAGAAGTTGAGCTTCAGCCCCACGATCTCGCGCCCCTGCCACGGCCCGCGGCACACCACCCCGGTGTCGGGGATGGAACCGGCGTCCGAGCCGGCGCGCGGGCCGGTGAGCGCGAAGCACGGCACTTCCTCCCCGCGGGCGAGGCGCGGCAGGTAGTAGTTCTTCTGTTCCTCGGTGCCGTAGTGGTTCAGCAGCTCCGCGGGACCGAGGGAGTTGGGCACCGCAACCGTGGAGGAAACGGTGGCGCTGCGGCTGGAGATCTTGGCCAGCACGCACGAGTGCGCGTAGGCGGAGAACTCCAGACCGCCGTACTTCTTCGGAATGATCATCGCGAAGAAGCCGCGGGTCTTCAGGTATTCCCACACCTGCGGCGGCAGGTCGGCGCGCTCGTGCGTGATGTTCCAGTCATCGAGCATGCGGCACAGCTCCTCGCACGGGCCGTCGAGGAAAGCCTGCTCGGGGCCCGACAGCCGCGGAGGCTTTGCAGCCAGCAGCTTCGGCCAGTGCGGCGCGCCGGTGAACAGCTCCCCGTCCCACCACACCGTGCCCGCCTCCAGCGCCTCCCGCTCGGTCTGTGACATGGTCGGCAGGAGCTTCAGGTAGGTCTTCAGGAACGGGCGTGTGAGCAGCGCCTTGCGCAGGGTGCGCACGTTGAGCAGCCACAGCCCCGCGAGCAGCAGCGCGAGGAACCCCTTCCAGATCCCGGCCGGGGCGCCCAGCAGCGTGTAGGCGAACAGCAGCACCGTGAACGTCACGGTAAAGGTGAGCAGCGACAGGCGTCGGTAGGCGAGGAACAGCACCGCGGCGATGAACAGCAGGGTGATGATTCCGCCCACCTGGGTGACCGCGTAGGCGGCCGCCACCACGAGCGTCAGGGAGACGATAGCGCCCAGCATGAAATCCTCCGCGTCGCGCGGCGTCGCCCGACTATAGCTTGCCGGGGCGCGGCTGCGCGAAACTTCAGGCGAGCAGGCTCCTCACCCCGTCGCGCTCCTCGCGCAGCTCGGCGTGCGTCGCCTCCATGCGCTTGCGGCTGAAGTCATCCACGGCGAGGCCCGGCACGATGCGGTACTCGCCGTTGCTGACGGTGACCGGATAGGAGTAGATGACCCCCGCGGCGATGCCGTAGCTGCCATCGGACGGCACGGCCATGCTGACCCAGTCGCCCGCGCCCGTGCCGTGGAGCCAACTGTGCACGTGGTCGATCGCGGCCGAGGCGGCCGAGGCGGCCGAGGAGGCGCCGCGCGCCTTGATGACCGCCGCGCCGCGCTGTTGTACCACCGGAATGAACGTCTCCTCGATCCACTGCTGGGTCACGAGGGACTTGGCCGGCTTGCCTGCGACCTCGGCGTGGCGCAGATCGGGGTACTGGGTGGCCGAGTGATTTCCCCAGATGATCATGCGGCGGACCTCGCTCACGTGCGTCTCGGTCTTGTGCGCCAGCTGCGACAGCGCGCGGTTGTGATCCAGGCGCGTCATGGCCGTGAAGTTGCGCGGATCGAGATCGCGGGCGTTGCTTGCGGCGATGAGCGCGTTGGTATTGGCGGGATTGCCGACCACCAGCACCTTCACGTCGCGGTCGGCGACTTCGTTGAGCGAGCGGCCCTGCACGGAAAAGATCTGCGCGTTGGCGAGCAGCAGATCCTTGCGCTCCATGCCCGGGCCGCGCGGGCGCGCGCCGACCAGCAGCGCCACCTGACAGTCGCGGAACGCGAGGCGCGCGTCGTCGGTCGGCACCACCTTCCCGAGTGTTGGAAACGCGCAGTCGTGCAGCTCCATCACCATGCCCTGCAGCGCCGCGAGCGCCGGGGTGATCTCGAGCAGATGCAGGTTCACGCGCGTGCCCGGCCCGAGCAACGCACCCGCGGCGACACGGAAGGCGAGGGCATAGCCGATCTGTCCGGCGGCGCCGGTGATGGCAACGTTCACGGCGGATGTCATGGCGGGCGCTTCGTGCTCAGGGATTGAGGGCCTTGGGAAGAGGGCCAGGAATTCTAGCGTCTGAGCGCAGCTTTAGGTCCTTCAAACCCTGCGGGCGGCCTCGCTCTCCAAGGCCGTGGATGACCCGACGCTTGGTGAAATAGCTTGACACTTAAGTAGTGTTCTACTAAAGTATATCACTAAGGAAGGCGGCCTTTTAAGGCAGCCCCTGAGACAGACCCAAGACCCACAGCCAAGGAGACGACCATGAACAGCTTCGCTTCGACCCTCTACCGTGACCTGACCTGCGCCGCCGGGGCCGCCCTGATCACCCTGGTGCTGAGCCTGAGCTTTGTGCAGTCCACCTCCGCGGCCCCCTTTCATATCGCCCCCGCCGTCCAGGCGCACAGCGCCTGAACGGGCAGTGCGCCCAACCTCAGACCGTCAAGGAGCCGATCATGAATACCTTCGTTTCCGAGCTCTATCGTGATGTCAGCTGCGGCGCCGGCGCCGTCCTGATCACGCTGGCCCTGAGCGGCGCCTTCGTACAGGCGACCTCCGAGGCGCCGGGCACACGCCACGATCGCGCACACGTGGCCATGCAGTTGACGCACGGCTGGTTCGGCCAGCCTGAGCCGGCCGTTTTGGTAGATTAGTCAGCTACCCTCCCGTTACAGGCGCCGTGCAAACGATCATGGATCCGCAGTGGGACGACAGCCAGCCGATCTATCGGCAACTGCGGGCCCGGGTGGTAGCGATGATCCTCGAAGGCGTGCTCAAGGAAGGGGACCCGTTGCCCTCGGTCCGCAGCGTCGCCGCGGACTTCCGCCTGAACCCGCTCACGGTGCTCAAGGGCTACCAGCAGCTCGTCGACGAGCAGCTGGTGGAAAAGCGCCGCGGTCTGGGCATGTTCGTGAGCCCGGGCGCGCGCAAGGCGCTGATGAAGGACGAGCGCCAGCGCTTCCTCGAGGAGGAATGGCCGAAAGTGTATGCCACCATCCAGCGCCTCGGGCTGACCCAGGAAGAACTGCAGCGCGTGGCCGCCGCAGCGCCTGCGGCCTGGCCGGCGCCCAAGGCCGGGCCAGCGGCACCAGGTGAAAAAGATGACAGCAGTAATTGAGGCGCGCGGCCTCGCCAAGGCCTACGGCGCGACCCGCGCACTCGATGGCGTGAGCTTCAGCGTCGAAGCCGGCCGCATCGTCGGCCTCATCGGTCCGAACGGCGCGGGCAAGACCACCGCCCTCAAGGCCGTCCTCGGACTCACCGCCTTCAGCGGCGAGCTCGCCGTGCTGGGACTCGATCCGCGCACGCAGCGCGACGCGCTGATGCGCGAGGTGTGCTTCATGGCGGACGTCGCGGTGCTGCCGCGCTGGCTGCGCGTGAGTCAGGCCCTGGACTTCGTCGGCGGAGTGCATGTGCGCTTCGATCGCGCGCGCGCCGCAGAATTCTTGAGCAAGACCGACATCCGCATGCAGAGCCGCGTGCGCGAGCTCTCCAAGGGCATGGTGACGCAGCTGCACCTGGCGCTGATCCTGGCGATCGATGCGCGCCTGCTGGTGCTCGATGAGCCGACGCTCGGGCTCGATCTGCTGTATCGGCGCAAGTTCTACGACACGCTGCTCAACGATTATTTCGACAAGGAGCGCACCATCCTGCTCACCACCCACCAGGTGGAGGAGGTGGAGAACCTGTTCACCGACGTGATCTTCATCAACCACGGCCGCGTGGCCTTGAGCTCCTCGGTCGAGGCGCTCGGCGGCCGCTATCAGCAGCTGAACGTGAGCGCGGAAGCCGCGCCGCGGGCGCGCGCGCTGCAGCCGTTCTACGAGCGCGAGGTGTTCGGACGCGTGGCGATGCTGTTCGAGGGCCGTTCGGCCGCGGAGCTGCGCGGCTTCGGTGAGCTGCGCACGCCCTCGATCGCCGACCTGTTCGTCGCCAAGATGCAGGGGACACCAAGCACATGAACAGCAAGCTCGCCGACGCTGCCGCCGGGGAAGGCCCGCGGGAAGCAGCGCCCGCCGCCCGCATCGGGACCGCCAGCACGCTCCTCATGCTGGTACGCCGCGAGCTGTGGGAGCACCGGGCGCTGTGGATCGCGCCGCTGGTGGTCGCCGCGCTGATGGTGTGCGGCGCCGTCGTCGCGGGCCTCAAATACCACCTGACGCACGGCGACATGTCGGGCGATGATCGGCCCGGGGGCATGGCGATGTTTGCCGTCATGCAGGGCGCGGCTTCCACGCCCCTGTCGGTGGTGTCTCTGATCGTGGTGGCTTTCTACCTGCTCGACTGCCTGTACACGGAGCGCAAGGACCGCAGCATCCTGTTCTGGAAGTCCCTGCCGGTATCGGACGACCAGACCGTGCTGTCGAAGCTGCTGGTCGCGCTGCTGGTGGTGCCGCTGGGCGTGTTTGCGCTCGGGCTGCTGCTGTCGCTGCTGTTCACCGGCATCTGGGAGGTCAACGCCGCCTTCGGCCGCGTGCCGCCCATCCCGGGGTGGGACATGCTCGGGTGGCTCAAGGCCGAGATCGCGCTGTTCGCTTGCCTCATCGTGGGTGTGCTGTGGTACGCGCCCTACGCCGCGTACCTGCTGCTGGTGTCCGCCTGGGCGCGGCGCACGCCGTTTCTGTGGGCAACCCTGCCCCCGGTGATCGCGCAGATCGTCGAGCACTTCACTTTCGACACCCACTACCTGCGTGACCTGCTCGTCTACCGCACCTACGGCATCTGGCCGACGCTGTTCGGGCACATGCAGGTCGGGCGCGGGCGCGCGTTCGCATTGGGCGCGGCGCTCGATCGACTGAACCTCGGGGCCGCCCTCACCGACCTCGACCTGTGGATCGGCCTGGCGGTCGCCGCTGCGATGGTGTTCGGCGCGATCCGCCTGCGCCGTTACCGCGACGACACCTGAGGGCGCGCGTTCAGGGCCGCGCCGCCGACCGCGGTTGCGCCGCGGCATCCCAGCTCATTCCCGCACAAGACTGCGGCGATAGATCGCGCTTATCATCGCGATCCGGACAGGCGATTGGCCTTCCCGTGCGCCGCGATGTTCCAATGCGGCCATGCAAAGGAGACTGAGTATGTTTGACACCAGGAACGACCTGCCGGCCAACACCCGGACCAAGGTGATCGAGCTCTTGAACGCGCGCCTTGCGGATGCCATCGATCTGGGCACGCAGACCAAACACGCGCACTGGAACGTCAAGGGCCCGAGCTTCATCGCCCTGCACGAGCTGTTCGACAAGGTCGCCGAGAACATCGAGGAGCACATCGACACGCTCGCCGAGCGCGTCACGGCGCTGGGGGGCACGGCGCGCGGTACGCTCGCCGCGGTGGCGCGCAGCACCAGTCTGCGGCCCTACCCGGAGGACATCAGCGAGGGTCTCGCCCACGTGGATGCGCTGTCCGCGGCGCTGGCCGACTACGGCGCCAAGGTGCGCGCCGGGATCGACGCCGCCGCCAGGCTCGGGGATGCCGACACGGCCGACCTGTTCACGGGTATCTCGCGCGACAACGACAAGTATCTCTGGTTCCTCGAGGCGCATCTGCACGCCAAGCGCTGATCCGGCCCGCCCCCGGCCAAGCATGAGCCTCGAGGTTCGGCGCACCGACGAGGGCCTGGAGCTCGAGCTGACGGGCGAGTGGGTGGCACAGCGGGTCCCGGCCATCGAGAGCGGGTTGGCCGCGGTCGATCTTGCCGCGGCGCGGCAAGTGTCGATTGCGACGCAGCGCCTCAGCGCGCTGGATCTCTCGGGCGCCTGGGCGCTGCGCCAGCTCCTGAGCCGCGCGCGCGCCGCCGGCGTCGCGGTGAGCTTCCGGGGGCCACCGCCGGATCAGCTGCGCCTGCTGGAGGAGATTCTCAGCGATACGAGCCCCGTGGGCGCGCCGGCCGCCTCCGGCCCGCCCGCCCGAGAGCCGCTCACCGCGATCGGACGCAACGCGGTGCTCGCCGGTCGCGACCTGCTGCACGCACTGGCGTTCGTCGGCCGCGCCAGCACCACGTTGCTGCGCGGCCTGGCGCGTCCGCGGCGCCTGCGGCCGATTTCGATCGCCCGCCACGTGTATGACACGGGTCTTACCGCCGTGCCCATCGTGGCGCTCATCGCGTTCCTCATCAGTGTGATCATCGCCTACATGAGCGCCAAGCAGCTGCGTGGGCTCGGCGCGGACATCTACGTGGTCGACCTGGTCGCCATCGGGGTGCTGCGCGAGCTGGGAGTGCTGCTGACCTCCATCATCGTCGCCGGCCGCTCGGGGAGCGCGTTTGCCGCCGAGCTCGGCTCCATGAGGCTCAACGAGGAGGTGGATGCGCTCATCGCGACCGGCGTCGATCCGTTCGAGGTGCTGGTGCTGCCGCGGGTGCTGGGACTCACCCTCGCGCTGCCGCTGCTCACCATCATCGCCGATCTGACCGGACTCACCGGCGGGGCGCTGCTGTGCCGCTATCTGCTCGACATGCCGCTCACCCAGTACGTGAGCCGCGTCAACGAGGCGATCGCGTCCACCACCTTCTGGGTCGGCCTGGTCAAGGCCCCGGTGTTCGCGGTGCTCATCGCGCTCGCCGGCTGTTATCGCGGCCTGCAGGTGCGCGAGTCGGCGCGCGAGCTCGGCCGCCTGGTCACCGTCGCGGTCGTGCAGGCGATCTTCTGCGTGATACTCGCGGATGCGCTGTTCGCGGTGCTGTTCATGGAGATGGACATTTGAGGCTGTACCCGGTGCTGCAGGTGCAGGGGCTGGTGAACCGCTTCGGGACCCAGGTGGTGCACGACGGGCTCGACATGGAAGTGCGCGCCGACGAGGTGTTCGGCATCGTCGGCGGCTCCGGCGCCGGCAAGTCGGTGCTGCTGCGGACCATCCTCGGACTGCAGCGCCCGATCGCCGGGGTGGTGCGCATCGACGGCGGCGACATCACGCGCATGAGCGGGGCGCAGCTGCGCTCCGTCAAGGCGCACTACGGCGTCACCTTCCAGGCCGGCGCCCTGTACACGGGACTGACGGTGCTGCAGAACGTGCAGCTGCCCATGATCGAGCACCTCGAGCTCGAGCGCTCGGCGCTGCAGGAGCTGGCGCTGCTGCGGATCCGCCTCGTCGGGCTGCCCGCCGAGGCGGCCCGCAAGTACCCGGCCGAGCTCTCCGGGGGCATGGTGAAGCGCGCAGCTCTGGCCCGCGCCCTGGCGCTCGATCCGCGCCTGTTGTTTCTCGATGAGCCCACCTCGGGCCTCGATCCGGTGAGTGCGGCCGCCTTCGATGAGTTGGTGCTGTACCTGCAGAAACAGCTGCGGCTCACCATCGTCATGATCACCCATGATCTGGACAGCATCTTCCGTACCTGCAATCGTGTCGGGGTGATCGTGGACGGGCGCATGGAATCGGACACGCTGCAACGCATCGTCGACCACCCGCACCCCTGGATCAGGGCCTATTTCCACGGCGAGCGTGCGCGCGCACGCCGGGGAGCTGCGCATGGAGCGTGAGGCGAGCTACGCCGCGGTCGGGGCGTTCGTGCTGCTGGCGGCACTGCTGGGAGTGCTGTTCGTCTACTGGTATTCCGACACCCGTGAGCATCGCGACTACAACCGCTACGAGATCTACTTCACCGGCAGCGTCAGCGGCCTCGACCGCGGAGCTGCGGTGCGTTACCTCGGTGTCGGCGTGGGGCGCGTGGTCGACATGCGCATCGACCCGCGCGATTCCAGCCGCGTCGAGGTGATCGTCGATATCGACGCGACCACGCCGATATCGGGGCATACCGTCGCGGAGCTGCAGCTGCAGGGAGTCACGGGGCTGCTGTACATCGACCTGCGCGAGGATCGCGGCGACAAGCGCCCGCCGCAGACGGTGGCGGGATTGAAATTCCCGGTGATCCGTTCGGCGCCGTCGCGTTTCGACGTGTTCCTGGCGAGTCTGCCGGAAGTGGTGGCGGCGGCCGGCAGCGTGGTGCAGCGGGCCGGCCTGCTGCTGAGTGACGCCAACCTGCACGCGGTTGCCAGCACGCTGGCGAGCCTCGAGCGCTCGAGCGGCGAGCTGCCGCAGACCATGCGCGACCTCAAAGCCCTGGTCGCCGAGCTGCGCGGCGCGAGCGCCGAGCTGGCCGCATCCGCGCACAGCGCCCACGCGCTGATCGATACGGCCGGGCCGGACGTGGAGGGCGCCGCGCGCCGCTTACACCTCATTGCCGACCATCTGGCGAGCGCCAGCGAGCAGCTCGACAGGCTGATCGCGGAGAACCGCGAGGACGTGCGCTCGTTCACGCGCGACGGGCTGCCGGAGCTCGAGCGCTTTGCGCGTGAGGGGCGCGAGGCGGCCGAGGACATCCGCGCACTCTCGACCAGCCTGCGGGAGAATCCCGCCCAGCTCATCTATCAGCCGCAGGAGCGCGGTGTGGAGATCCCACGGTGAGAATTGCGCCACCGCTGAGGCGCGCCGTGCCCCTGCTGTGCATCCTGAGCGGCGGCTGCTCGGGACTCTTCCACAGCAGCGCGCGTCCCGAGCAGACCTACTACCTGCGCGCACCCCCCGCCGCGGCCGCCACCCTCCCCCTGACCGCCGCCCGCGGCGCCCCGGGCTCGCCCCCGGCGCTGGCGGCGTCGCTCCGGGTCGGTCATCCGCAGGCCGACCCCGGGCTCGACTCCTCGCACATCATGCTGGTGCAGGCCGATCATCGCATGAACTTCTACGCCGGCAGCCGCTGGCCGGGTCCGGTTGCGGACCTGATCGAAGCGCTCGCCGTCGAAACGCTGCGCGCCTCGGACGCGTGGCGGTCGGTGGAGGACTCCACCAGCCCGTTCCCGTCCGACTACCTGCTGCAGGTCGCGGTGCGGCGCTTCGAGGCCGACTACACCGCCGGGGGCACGGTTCCCGAGGTGCACGTGACGCTCGACTGCATCCTCGGCCGCCGCGAAGGGCGCGACGTGCTGGCGACGTTCGTCGCCTCCGGCGCCGCGCTGGCCAGCGCCAACCGCCTGAGCGAGGTGGTCTCCGCTTTCGAGCAGGCCACGGGCGCCGCTCTCGGGTCGCTGTCGCAGCAGGCACAGCAGGCGGTGCGCGCCGCCGCGGAGCGCGCGGCTCAGAACGAGGACAGGCCCCCCTCCATCAGGCGCTGAAGCGCCTTCAGGCCGAGCGGGAGGCCACCGCCTCGGCGCGCTGCAGCAGATGCGCAAAGGGTGCGCTGCCGGCGGCCTGGCGTGCGAGCAGCCCCAGCAGGTCTTCCGCGGTGCACGGCTCGCCGAACAGCCGCCCCTGGCCGTAGTGGCAGGCGTTGCTGCGCAGGAACTCCAGCTGCCGCTGCGACTCGACGCCCTCGGCGATCACTTCCATGCCGAGACTGCGCCCCATCTCGATGATGGTGCGCACGATGGTGGCATCGCCGGCATCGTCGGTCGCGTCGCGCACGAAGGACTGGTCGATCTTGAGCGTGCCGATCGGGAACTGCTGCAGCGCCGAGAGCGAGGAGTAGCCGGTGCCGAAGTCATCGATCGACAGGTGCAGGCCCATCGCGTACAGCTCATCGAGGAGGCGCACGGTGCGCTGCGGATCGGCCATCAGCGTGGTCTCGGTGATCTCGAGCTCGAAGGCGGTCGGGGACACCTGGTGGCGGCGGAATACCGAGCGGCAGCGCAGGATGAAACTCGCCTGGCGCAGCTGCTTGAGCGACAGGTTGAGCGAGATGCGTCCCGGATCGCCGCCCTTGCTCTGCAGCTGGCGGTAATCCATGCACACGCGGTTCAGCACCCACTCGCCGATATCCAGAATGAGGTTGGTTTCCTCGGCCAGCGGGATGAAATGCGAGGGCGGAATGTCGCCGTGCCCCGGCAGGCGCCAGCGCAACAGCGCCTCGGCGCCGATGATACGGCCGTTGCGCAGGTCGACCTTGGGCTGGTAGCGGATCTCGAGCTCGTCGCGCTCCAGCGCGCGCCGCAGTTTGCTCTTCAACATCAGCCGCTCGACCGCGGCGGCGTTCATTTCCGGGGAGTAGAAGGCGAAGGTGTTGCCGCCGTTCTGCTTCGAGTAGTACATCGCCGCATCGGCGTTGCGGACCAGGTCGATGACGTTCTCGGCGTCGCGCGGGCAGAAGGCGATGCCGACGCTCGCGGTGAGGAACACCTCGTGCTGGTTCAGCTGGAACGGGCGGCACACGTCGGTGAGCAGCGAGCGTGCCAGCTGCGCAATCGGTCCGCGGTTGTCGGCATCCGCCGGCAGGCCCTCCACGAACAGCGCGAACTCATCCCCGGCGAGCCGGCCCACCACCGTCTCCTTGGGCAGCGAGCGCGCCAGCCGCTCGGCCAGCACCTCCAGCGTGCGATCGCCGGCGCCGTGGCCGAAGGTGTCGTTGACTTCCTTGAAGCGGTCCATGTCCAGGTACAGCACCGCCACCACCTGCCCCGCGCGCAGCGCGCGCGCGATGGTCTGCTGCAGCAGGTGGTGGAACTGCATGCGGTTCGGGATCTTGGTGAGCGCGTCGTAGCGCGCCAGATAGCGTATGCGGCGTTCGGCGCGCTTGCGGTCGGTGATGTTGCGCGCCACGAAGATGTTGCCCTGGAACTGCGGGTCGTCGCTGTCGATGCGCGAGCCGGTGAACGACACCGGGATGGTCTGACCGCTGCGCGTGCGCACCACCGTCTCGCGCGTCTCCTGCGCCGCCTGCAGCAGATCGAAGCCGGCGCGCTCACGCTCCTCGAGCACCGTCAGGATGCCGCGGCCGAGGAGCTCCTCCTCGCCGAAACTCAGCAGCTTGCAGGCCGCCGAGTTGGCCATCTTGATGACCCCGTCCGGGGAGGTGACGAACACCGCATCGGTCATGCTGTTGAGCACGCTGTGCAGGTAGTTCTTGTTGATGGTCGACTGGCGCAACCGCCCGCGCATGCGCTCGAGCGCCTGCTGCAGGTCCGCGAGCGCGTCGTTCCTGCGCACCTCGACCGGTCGGGTGTAATCGCCCTGGCCGATGCGCTCGGCGCTCTTGATGAGCGAGTCGACCGGCCGCTGCAGCTGCCGCGTGAGGCGCCAGGCGAGGGCCGCGGCGGCGAGCCCGCCGGCCGCCGTGAGCGCGAAGCCCAGCAGCCATGCGAGCCGCCAGCGTGCGGCGCCGGCCGCTTCCAGCCGTCCGCTCAAGCTCACCTCGGACACCGGCGCCGCCTGCTCGAGCACCACGGTGAGGGTGGCGAGGGTCTCGGGGGTCACGGCGCCGGGGATTCTCTCGACGAAGGTGCGTACCGGAGCGACCACCTGCACGGTGAGCGCGCCCGGGGTCGCGCCGCCGCTGCGCCGCCAGTTGAAGATCCGCTTTCCCGAGCGCGTCGACACGCTGACGGCGGCGACCGTGGGATTCTCGATGAAGGGCTGGAGCCTGCGCAGCACGCCGCTCCCGTCCCCGGCGCGCACCGCTCCGGCGATCGCATCCGCCGCGTGCTCCGCGATGCTCTGCGCCCGGGCCTGCAGCTCCGGATCGACCCGCTCGCGCGCGGCGCGCTCGGCGAGCGCGCTGAGCGTGCGCGTGTCGGCCTGGTGGCGCACGAGCAGCACGGTCGCCACCGCAGCCGCAGCGAGCACCACCACCAGGAAGGCGGCGCCGGCGTACTTGAACTTGAAGGTGGCGGCGGTCACATACGTCCACGCCCGCCGCGGGCTGCGCAGGGCCTGAGGCGGTGGATCCCCTGTGTTTTGGGGATTCATATTAACCGCCGCCTGGGACTTAAGGCTAGGCGCCTTTAGGGGCCAGGGGCCTTTAGCTGCCGGACCAGACTCTTTTTATATGCCCGAGCATCAGCCCGCGCATCGTGGCCATGGGGTCGTTGCTGGCCTCGTCGTTGCTGGCCGCGAAGATGGGCGGCCGGCGCCGCAGCAGCTGCCAGCTCTCGCTGCGCAGGACCTGGCGCAGGTACTCGACATTGCGCTCGATCGCTTCCATGTAGGGATTCCCGCCCCCGAAGAGGACTTCCAGGTAGCGGTAGGCTGCACGGAAATCCCCATCGAGCCGCTTAGCTCGCACCTCCGCCACGAACTCCGGGGTCTGGCGCAGCAGATCCAGCCCCGAGGCGTACTTCACCCGGGGATTGCCCTGGCTGAAGGGCAGGGCGACGCCGCCGAGCACGAACTCGGCGTACAGCCGGTCACGGCATTTCTCCAGGTAACAGCGGTCGGCCATCTGGGCGATCATGTCCGCCGTGCCGAGCAGGTGGCCGACCGTGATGTCGCGCGGATCGGAAACCGTCTCCTCGATGCGCGCGAACGGCACTTCGTAACCGGTGTAGTGAATGATCTCCGAGGCCACCGGCACCCAGGAGCGGAAGCCCAACACCGGCAGGTACTCCTGCAGAAAGCGCGCGCCGCGCGATACGTGCGTGCGGGTGAACTCCGCGCCGTTGCGCGAGTCCTTGTCGTCGGTGCGGCGCAGGTAGCCTACGTCGTGAAACAGCCCGGTGACCAGGCCGACCACGGCGCGCGCGCCTCCCAGGCGGGTGGACTCTTCCTGCTGCCGCTCGTAGCCCACGATCAGGCGCGCGAGCGCGAGCGTGATGTCGAGCGTGTGCTGGCGGTCGTGGTAGACGGTGTCGACGCCGTGGTAACCGGCCACCTTGCCGGCGAACAGCCGCTCGAAATGCTCGAAGGCGCGCCCCAGCGGTTCCATGGACAGCCCCGGCCACGTCGGCCGGTAGAGTGCCTCGACCGCGGCGAGCACGGCGGCGGGCGAGCTCACCTGCACGCTGTTGGTAACGTCGAAATCGCTGCGCCGGGTACTGGTCATGGTGGACGAAGGGCGACGCGGCGGCTGTCCCCTGACTGGCCTGACCGGTGCCTTAAATCCCAGTCTAGGCAGTTCCGGCGCCCCGGCACCGCGACGCGGCGCACACTTTGAGAGCCTCACCCGCGGGTTAATAGATACGCAGACCCCCGTACTTGCGGCGGATGTACCGGTCGAGCACCAGGGCTCCGAGCGCAAAGCCGGCGCACAGGGCGAGCAGCGCCGCACCGAGCACCCACGGCCACACCCGCCGCGGACTGTCCTGCTCCGCGGCGGCGAACAGCGCCCGCTGCGGCGCTGCGGTGGGGTCCTCCGCGGCGGGCGCGCTCGCCGGCGCCGCGGTCGAGGCGGTCCCGCCGCCGCCGCTCGCTGCGGTCGAGGCGGTGCGCGCCGCATCGAGCTGTGCCTGCAGGCGGCTCACCTCCTCCTTGAGCTGCGCCACCTCCGCGGTGCGTTGCGCGAGCCGCGACCGCAGCGGCTCTTCGGCCGACAGGTAGCTCGCCCTGATCCAGCCCTCCTTGCCGCCCGCGGTGCGCACGCGGACCTGATCGCCCGAGCGCTCCAGGACCTCCAGAGCATCGCCGCTCCTGACCGAGGCGATGCGCTCGCCGCCGCTGTCGGGCGCGCTGTTGACACTGACCACCAGTTGCTCGATGACGTAGAGCGTCTCGGCGCGCGCCGCGGGCGAGGCCACGGCGCACAGCAGCAGCAACGGCGCCGGCAGCACTCGCGCGCTGAGCCTTCCGGTCACGCGGCGAGCTCGCCCGTGGCGACGATGCCGTGCTGCTTCAGCAGCGCCGCCACGTCCGGCCGGCGGCCGCGAAACTCGATGAACGCCTCCAGGGCGTCACGGCTGCCGCCGCGGCTGAGGATCGCCTCCAGAAAGCGCTGTGCGGTCGCGCGGTCGAACACTCCGCTTTCCTCGAACGCGGCAAAGGCGTCCGCCGCCAACACCTCCGCCCACTTGTAGCTGTAGTAGCCGGCGGCGTACCCGCCGGCGAAGATGTGGCCGAAGCTGTTCGCAAAGCGGTTCCACTCCGGCACCGGCACGACGGCGGCCTCGTCCCTGACCTCGCGCAGCAGCTGCTGCACGCGAGCGCCGCGCTCGGGCGAGTACTCGGTGTGGAGGCGGAAGTCGAACAGGGCGAATTCCAGCTGCCGCATCATCTGCAGCCCCGCGTGGAAGCTGCGCGTGGCGATCAGCCGTGACTGTGTCTGCGCGGGCAGCGGCGCACCGCTCTCGAAGTGCCCGGAGATGCGCTGCAGAACCTCCGGGTGCCAGGCGTAGTTCTCCAGGAACTGGCTCGGCAGCTCCACCGCGTCCCAGGCCACGCCGTTGATGCCGGCGAGGCTCGGATAGTCGACCCGCGTCAGCAGATGGTGCAGACCGTGGCCGAACTCGTGGAACAGGGTGAGCACGTCGTCGTGCGTCAGCAATGCCGGCCGCGCCGCCCCGGGCGGCAGGAAATTGCACACCAGGTAGGCAACCGGCAGCGCCGCGCCGCTGGTGAGACGCTTGCGCCCGACGCACTCGTCCATCCAGGCGCCGGCACGCTTGTGGGGGCGCGCGTAGGCGTCCAGATAGAAGCTGCCGACCGCCTCACCGGCGCTGTCTGCGATCTCGAAGAAGCGCACGTCCGGGTGCCACACCGGGGCACCGGCGCGCTCGCGCACCGCCACGCCGAACAGCCGCTCGGCGACCTCGAACAGTCCGGTGAGCACCCGCGGCAGCGGGAAGTACGGCCGCAATTGCTCCTGCGACACCGAGAACCGCTCACGCTGCAGCCGCTCGGCATAGAAGCCGACGTCCCAGGCGGCGAGCCGGTGGCCGGCAAACGCTTCGAGCTCGGCGAACTCGCCGAGCGCCACGGGGCGCGCGGCGCGCGACAGCTCGCGCAGGAACCCGAGCACTTCATCGACGCTGTGCGCCATGCGGGTCGCGAGCGCGTACTCGGTGTAATTGCGAAAATCCAGCAGCCGCGCGGCCTCGTGGCGCCACCGCAGGATCTCTTCCATCACGTTCGAGTTGTCCCAGCGGCCGGCGCTCGGGCCGCAATCCGAGGCGCGCGTCATCCACGCCTCGTAGAAGGCGCGGCGCAGGCTCTCGGACTCGGCGTCGGTGAGCACCGCGACGTAGGTCGGCTGGTCGAGGGCGAGGACCCAGCCGGCCACGCCGCGCTCGTGCGCCCGGCGCCGCGCCTGCTCGATGAGCATGTCGTTCAGTCCGCGCAGCTGCTGCGGATCCTCGACGTGGCAGGTCCAGGCGTTGCTGGCATCCAGCACGTTCTCCTCGAACTTCGCCTGCAGCTGGCTGAGCTCGAGCATCGCGGACTTGAAGCGCTCCTTGCGCTGCGCCGGCAGACCCACCCCGGCGAGGCGAAAATCACGCAGGGCATGCTCGATCACCTGGCGCTGCACCGGGGCGAGCGCGGCGCCCTCCTGGTCGGCGACCGTGCGATAGGCGAGGAACAGCGGCTCGCTCTGCGCCAGGTCGGTCTGGTAGGCGGACAGCAGCGGCAGGCAGGCGTTGTAGCCGCTGCGCAGGGCGTCGGAATTGAGCACCGCGTTCAGGTGACTCACGGGCGACCAGGTGCGCGAAATGCGGTGCTGCAGCTCCTCGAGCGGCTCGATGAGTGTCGCGAAGGTGGGTAGCGGCAGTGAGGCGAGCGCCTCGAGGCGCGCGCGGTTCTCCGTCAGCACTTCCCGCACCGCCGGCTCGACGTGCTCGGGACGGATCTGCAGGAACTGCGGCAGGGGCTGCTCGCCGAGGAGTGGGTTTTCCATGCGGTCTCGCGGCGTGAACGTCGGCGCCATTGTAGCGGCCCCGGGCGCGCCCGGCGCTGCGGGATGGAACCGCAGCCGCGCATCCTCATATAACATGGCGTCGGCCAAGCGCTCGAGGGTGCATGAGCGAGAAATTCGACCTGGTGGTGATCGGCGGCGGCAGCGGCGGGCTGGCGGCAGCGCAGCGCGCCGCCGAATACGGCGCGCGGGTGGTGCTGGTGGAATCCGGCCGCCTGGGCGGCACCTGCGTGAACGTCGGCTGCGTGCCGAAGAAGATCAACTGGAACGCGGCCGATCTGGGCGGCGCGCTGCACGACGCCCCGGACTACGGTTTCCGGTTACAGGTCGCCGGGCACGACTGGGCCTTGCTCAAGCAACGGCGCGACGCCTACATCCTCAAGCTGAACGAGGCGTACGCCGCGAACCTGGCGCGCCACGAGATCGAGCTGGTACGCGCCCGGGCGAGCCTCCTCGATGAGCACTCGGCCACGGCCGCCGGGCGCCGCCTGCAGGCCCCGCACATCATCCTCGCCACCGGTGGGCGGCCGCGCCGGCCCCTGATTCCCGGCGCCGAGCTCGGCATCACCTCCGACGGCTTCTTCGAGCTCCCCGAGTGCCCGCGGCGCGTCGCGGTCGTGGGCAGCAGTTACATCGCCGTCGAGCTCGCCGGCATTTTCGCCGGCCTCGGGGCCGGCACCACGCTGGTGCTGCGCGGCGACACGGCGCTGAAGACCTTCGACGACATGCTCGGCGAGGCGACGCTCGACATGCTGCGCGAGGAGGGCGTGCAGATCGTCACGCACGCCTCGCCCGCGGCGCTGGCGCGCGGCGCCGGCGGCGCGCTCGAGCTCGCCGCGCGCGACGGCCGGGGTCTGGGCCCGTTCGATTGCGTGCTGTGGGCGGTCGGACGGATGGCGGCGGTGGAGGATCTGGCGCTCGCCAAGGCCGGGGTGGCGCTCGATATCCAGGGCTTCATCGCCACCGACACCTACCAGGCGAGCAGCGCGCCCGGAATTTATGCCATCGGGGACGTGGCGGGGCGCGCGCAGCTCACACCGGTGGCGATCGCGGCGGGCCGGCGGCTGTCGGACCGGCTGTTTGGCGCTCAGAGCGACCGGCACCTGGATTACGAGAACATTCCGACGGTGATTTTCGGCCGTCCGCCGATCGGCACCGTCGGGCTCACCGAAAAGGCGGCCCGCGAGCGCTACGGCGCCGACAGCATCACGGTGTTCAGATCCAGCTTCGTGCCCCTGTATCACGCCCTCAGCACGGCCAAGCGGCGCTGCGAGATGAAGCTCGTGACCGCGGGCCCCGAGCAGCGCATCGTCGGCCTGCACGTCGTGGGCGCGGGCGCGGACGAGATGCTGCAGGGGTTTGCGGTGGCGGTGCGCATGGGGGCGACCAAGAAGGACTTCGACGACACGGTGGCGATTCATCCAACCTCTGCGGAGGAGTTCGTCACCATGCGATGATCCCCGGCGGAGGAATTCGTCACCATGCGCTGAGCACTCAGGCGCTCTCGCCACGCTCCTTGAGCGCGGCCAGCACCTGCGCGGTGTCGGGACGTATGCCGCGCCACACCCGAAACGACTCCGCGGCCTGCTCCACCAGCATGCCCCAGCCCTGCAGCGCCCGCGCGCACCCCTGGCGCGTGGCCCACTCGAGGAAGGCGGTCGCGGAGCTGCCGTAGGCCAGGTCGTAGCACACCGTCTGCGGACCGATGACCGCCGGCGGGAAGGGCGGCAGCTCACCGGCGAGGCTGGCGGAGGTGGCATTGACGATCAGGTCGAAGGGCGCGTCCGTCAGCTCGGGGAAAGCCACGCCGCGCACGACGCCCAGCTCGCTGAACGCCGCGGCGAGCGCGTGGGCGCGCTGCGCCGTGCGGTTGGCGATCACCAGCAGCTCCGGCCCGCGGCCCAGCAGCGGGCCCAGGATCCCGCGGGTCGCGCCGCCTGCGCCGATGATCAGCACCCGGCGGTGGGTTATGGCCACTCCGAGGTTGTCGCACAGGTCGCGCACCAGGCCGGCGCCGTCGGTGTTGTCGCCGAGGATGCCGTCGGGGCGCGCCGCGAGTGTGTTCACCGCCGCGGCGTACGCGGCGCGGGGCGTCAGCTCATGCGCCACCTCCACCGCCGCGATCTTGTGAGGCAGGGTCACGTTCAGGCCACGGCCGCCCTGCGCGAAGAACGCGCGCACGCGCTGGTGAAACTCGGCGGGCGGCACGTCGTAGAGGCGGTAGCTGATCCTCTGACCGGTCTCACGGGCAAACATGCCGTGAATGAACGGCGAGAGGCTGTGACCGACCGGATGGCCGACGACCCCGTACTGATCCAGCGCGCTGCCCATCAGGGGGATTGTGACAGCATCCGCGCACTCGCGCCCCCGCAGGGCCCCACGGCCAGTGCCGACCCGAGCTCCGGCAGCCAGGCCTGCAGGCGCTCGAGCGTGAGGTAGGGCGGGTTTGCGATCAGCAGGCCCGAGCCGTTGAGCCCGACCTGCGAGTCGCGCGGGTACAGCCACAGCTCGCACACCAGCGCCGGCGCCCGCAGGGTGCGCGCGCAGTCAGCCTGCCACAGGGCGGTGCGGCGCTCGTCCTTGATCGGATACCAGGCCGCGAACACGCCGGTGGGAAAGCGGCGCAACCCTTCGGCGAGCGCGGCGGTGACCTGCCCGAAGTCCTGCTCGGTGTGCTCGTACGGCGGGTCGATGAAGGTGAGCCCGCGCCGCTCGCGCGGCGGCAGCCAGGCCCGCAGCCGCTCGAAGCCATCGCCGCGCTCGATGCGCACACTGCGCGGGGCGCCGCCGGGGGCTGGCGCGAGGCTGCCGAGCGCGGCCTCGAGCGCACGCGCTTCCGCGCCCAGGAGCTCGATGAGCACCGCGCGGTCCTGCGGCCGCAGCTCACTCGCCGCGATCAGCGGCGAGCCCGGGTACAGGTGCCGCTGCCCGCGGCGGGCGCGAAACTGCGTGAGCAGCGCGGCGTACTGGCGCAACTCCGGCGCGCTGGGCTCGAGGCTCGCGAAGCGCCCGATGCCGGCGGCCGCCTCGGCCGAGGGGCTCGACAGGTCGTAGCTGCCGCGGCCGGCGTGGGTATCGAGGTACAGGAACCCCTTGCCCTTCTTCTTCAGCGCCGTGAGCAGCTGCAGCAGCGTCACGTGCTTGTGCACGTCCGCGAAGTTGCCGGCGTGGAAGCTGTGGCGGTACTTCATGGCCTGCTATCGTGCGGACGGATGGAATGTATCACTTCGGGAAAGGAGGCCGCGCTTGGCCGAGTACTGGTTCGACAGCCACGATGGCCTGAGGCTCTACAGCCGTGTGTACGCCGCCGCCGCGGACTCACCGGTGGTGCTGTGCCTGCACGGGCTGATGCGCAACAGCCGCGATTTCGGCGCGCTGGCGGCGCAGCTGGCCGCGCGCTACCGCGTCATCGTGCCCGACGTGCGCGGCCGCGGCTTCTCGGCGCGCGATCCGAATTTCAACAACTACCAGATCCCGGTGTACCTGCAGGACGTGCTGACGCTGCTCGCAGGTCTGGGCGCGGCCCGCGTGAGCATCATCGGCACCTCCATGGGCGGCCTCATGGCGATGCTGCTGGCGGCGACGCACCCCAAGCTCGTCTCACGCATCGTGCTCAACGACGTCGGCCCGCAAGTCGACCCCGCGGGGCTCGAGCGCATCCGCGGCTACGCCGGCCAGGCCGCGCCGGTGCGCAGCTGGCCCGAGGCCATCGCGCAGCTGCGCGCCGACTACGCAGCCGCCTGGCCCAACCTGAGCGATGCGCGCTGGGATGAGATCGCACGCCTCAGCTACCGCGCCAACGCGCAGGGGGTGCCGGAGGTGGACGCCGACCCGCTGATCCGCGAGCCGTTGAAGAGCAGCGCCGCGGCCGCGCCGGATCTGTGGCCGTTGTGGCGCTCGCTCGCGCGGGTGCCGATCCTCGTCATCCGCGGCGCGCACTCGGACATCCTGAGCGTGACGACGCTCGCGCGCATGCAGCGCGAGCGGCCTGGCCTCGAGGTGCTCACCGTCGCCAATCGCGGCCACGCGCCGCTGCTCGATGAGCCCGGCTGCGTCGCGGCGATCGAGCGCTTTCTGGCGGGGGCGTGAGGCGCGTGCGCTACTTGAGGCGCCGCGCGCGGCCGTTGGCCGCCGGCGCCGTGGGCCGCAACTTGCCGGCGGGGGCCTTGCGGGCCGCGCTCCTGGCGCGGGCGCGCGGCTTGCGGGCGGCGTGGGCCCCGGCCTTAGGTTTGGCTGCCGGGGCAGGCGCGGCCGACAGATGGGCCGCGGCCAGGGGCTGCGCGCGCACGCCGCGCGCGCTTTTCCTGCCGGCACCGGCCACTCGCGCGCCTGCCGCGGCCGCGGTTGCGGGCGCCTGCGGCGCGCCCGCGCCGTCCGCCGCCGCGGCAGTGGCGGCACGCTTGCCCTTGCCCCAGCGTCCGAAGCGTGCGCCGCGCTCGGGCGCCGCCGCGAGCAGCGCGCGGCATTCCTCGAGCGTGAGGGCCTTGGGGTCGCGGTCCTTGGGTATCTTGGCGTTCTTCTTGCGATCGGTGATGTACGGTCCGTAGCGGCCGTTGAGCACCTGGATGCCTTCGGCGGGGAAGTCCTGGATGATGCGATTGGCGTCCGCTTCCTGCTTCAGGCGTATCACCTCGCGCGCCCGCTCGAGCGTCACGGTGTACGGGTCGTCCTCCTTCAGCGAGGCGTACTTGCTGCCGTACTTCACGTACGGGCCGAAACGCCCGACGTTGGCGAGGATGGTTTCCCCGTGCGCGGTTTCTCCGAGGGTGCGCGGCAACTTGAACAGCTCCATCGCGTCGGCGAGCGTGATCGCATCCATCTTCTGCCCCGGGCGCAGGCCCGCGAAGCGCGGCTTCTCCTCATCGTCCTTGGTGCCGATCTGTACGAACGGTCCGTAGCGGCCCATGCGCACGGCGATCGGCTTGCCGGTGGCGGGGTCCCGGCCGAGCTCGCGCGCCTGCGCAACCTGCTCGCGCGTGACGGTGCGCTCGATCTTCTCGACCTGGTGGATGAACGGCTTCCAGAACTTGTCGAGCGGCGTGGTCCACTCTTCCTCGCCGCGCGACACCGCGTCCAGCTCGTCCTCCATCGCCGCGGTGAAGCCGTACTCCACGTAGCGATGGAAGTGATGGGTGAGGAAGCGGTTGACGATCTTGCCGATGTCGGTCGGCACGAAGCGCCGGCTGTCCATCTCGACGTATTCGCGATCCTGCAGCGTGGAGATGATGCTCGCATAGGTCGAGGGGCGGCCGATGCCGTGCTCCTCCAGCGCCTTGACCAGTGAGGCCTCGCTGTAGCGCGGCGGCGGCTCGGTGAAATGCTGCTCGGCGGCGAGCGCGGTGAGCTGCACCGCATCGCCTTCGCTCATCGGCGGCAGCACGTGATCGGAATCGTCCGCGGCCAGGGCGTCATCGGTGCCTTCCTGGTACACCGACATGTAGCCGGGCTTCACCAGCGTCGAGCCGTTGGCGCGCAGCAGGTGACGCTGCGCCCCGTCGGGCCCGGCGAGCAGGTCCACGGCGACGGTGTCGAACAGCGCGTGACTCATCTGCGAGGCAACTGCACGCTTCCAGATCAGGGCGTAGAGGCGCGAGAGGTCATCCTCGATCTTGCCCTCCACGTCCGCCGGCGTGATCGCCGCCGAGGTGGGGCGGATGGCCTCGTGCGCCTCCTGTGCATTCTTCGACTTGGTCTTGTAGATGCGCGGCTCCTCCGCGACCTCCTGCTGACCGTAAAGCCGCGCGGCCACTGCGCGTATCTCGCCCACCGCTTCGGCGGCGAGCGACACCGAGTCGGTGCGCATGTAGGTGATGAGCCCGACGCTGCCTTCGCCCAGATCCTGGCCCTCGTACAGCTGCTGCGCGAGACGCATGGTGCGCCGGGCATTGAAGCCGAGCTTGCGGGCCGCCTCCTGCTGCAGCGTCGAGGTGGTGAAGGGCGGGGCCGGATTGCGGCGGCGCTGCTTGCGATCGATCGCGAGCACGCGCAACTCGCCGCCGCCAGCGGCGCCGGCCGCCGCGCGGATGGCGCGCTCGACCTCGCGCGCTTCGGTTTCGTTGGTGAAGCTGAACTGCTCGACCTTGCCGCCGCGATACTCCAGCAGCTTCAGCGGGAAAGACTGCGAGCCGTGCGCCCCTTCGCCCTCGATGGTCCAGTACTCCTGCGCCAGGAACGCGCCGATCTCCTCCTCGCGCTCGCAGATCATGCGCAGCGCCGGGCTCTGCACGCGCCCCGCCGACAGTCCGCGGCGCACCTTCTTCCACAGGAGCGGGGAGAGATTGAAGCCGACCAGGTAGTCGAGCGCGCGGCGCGCCTGCTGGGCGTTGACGAGCTCGAGCGACAGTCCGCGCGGTTGCCCGACCGCCGCGCGGATGGCGTTGCGCGTGATTTCGTAGAACACCACGCGATGCACGTCCTTGCCGTCGAGATCGCCGCGCGCCTGCAGGATCTCCTTGAGGTGCCAGGCGATCGCCTCGCCCTCGCGATCCGGGTCGGTCGCCAGATACAGCGCCTTCGCCTTGTGCAGCGCGCGCGCGATGGCCTCGACGTGCCGCTCGTTCTTGTCGAGCAGCTGGTACTTCATGCGAAAGCCGTCGTCGGGATCGACCGCGCCCTCCTTGGGCACCAGGTCACGCACGTGCCCGTAGGAGGCGAGCACCTCGAAATCGCGGCCCAGATACTTCTTGATCGTCTTGGCCTTGGCGGGCGATTCGACTATGACCAGATTGTCTGCCATGAGTTAGGTAAAAACACTCGCGCCTGAGACGAAAAACCGCGGACGAGCCGCGGACCTGACCTCACCTCGCGGCGCCGCGGCGCGCTCAATGCGGAGCATGGGTGCGCTCCAGGGGCGCTTCGAGCATGTAGCGGTCGAAGACGTAGATCAGGATGTCGAGAACGCTGCCAGTCATCATTCAAGGTAATCGGCCATAGCGGCCGCCCGGAAGTGCCGCCACGCGCCCCTGCAGCTCGAGTATCAGCAGCATCGAGGCAACTGCCTCGGGGGCCAAGCGGGTGCGCGCGACGAGAACATCGATGGTCGCGGGTTCAAAGCCGAGCGCATCTAACAGCATTTCATACTCCTTGTCCAATACCGGCTGCCGTTGCAGGTGCCCAGGCGCGGTCGTAAGTGTTTCTTTCGGAACCGAAATCCGCAGCTCCGCCAGAACGTCCGCGGCTTCCTCCACCAGCTTCGCGCCGTCGCGCAGGAGTTGGTGGCAGCCGCGCGAGAGCGGACTGTGGATGGAGCCCGGGATCGCAAACACCTCGCGCCCGGATTCCCCCGCCAGGCGCGCGGTGATGAGCGAGCCGCTGTGGCGGGCGGCCTCGACCACCAGCGTGCCGAGCGCAAGCCCGCTGATGATGCGGTTGCGCCGCGGGAAGTGCTGACGCAGCGGCGCGGTGCGTGGCGGGAACTCCGACACCAGCGCGCCGCGGACCCGGATACGCGCCGCGAGGCCCTCGTGCTGTTGCGGATAGACGCGATCGAGGCCGGTGCCGCACACGGCCACCGTGAGTCCCTCGACCGACAGCGCCCCTTCGTGGCTGGCAGCATCGATGCCGAGCGCCAGTCCGCTGGTCACGGTGAGCCCGGCGCGCGCAAACCACGCCGCGAACTCATGCGCCGTGGTGCGACCGCTCGGCGTGGGGCTGCGCGAGCCGACCATGGCGAGCTGCGGGGAGCTGAGCGCCGGCGTGGATCCGAGCACATAGAGCGCCGCGGGCGCGCCGGCGCTCTGCCCGAGCAGCGGCGGATAGTCCGGGTCGGTGCACAGAATGATGCGCGCGCCGCTCGCGGCGAGCCAGGCGAGATCCGCATCCAGCGCCGCCTCGTCGGGCGAGCTCAGAAAGCCGCGCGCGGCGGGGGGCAGCTGCACCTCGCGAGCCGCGCGCCGCTCGGCCGCGCGTGCCGGCTCGCCGCCGGCCGCGAGCATCAGGGCCCGCAGGTGCTCGGCGCTCAAGCCCGGGGCACGTGCCAGCAGCGCGCGCGCACGGATCGCATCCATGCGCGCGAGCATAAAGCAAAGCCGCTCAGGGGCTGCGCACCACGTCGGCGACGTGAATGGTGTCGGAGGCGCCGACGATCAGCCCGAAGCTCACGCGATCGAACACCTTGAACACCAGCAGCGTTCCGCTGCGCTCGTCCGGTAGTTTCACCTTGGGCGCGAAGGAAGTGCCGACGCCGCTGCCGATCTTCTTGCCGCCGCGGTACAAGTCGCGCACCACCGCGCCCGCCTGGTCGACGGCGAGGACGTTGCCGGGCTCGAGTCCGTGGCGCTTGCCGCGGTTGATGACGACCACCTCGTACGGCCCGACGAGGTCGGTGCCACCGACCACGTTGATGATGCGCCCATGCACTTCGCCCGCCGGCGAACGCAGCGCGAAGGTGACCGGGGTCTCGCTGACATCGGCGGACAGCAGGCGGTCGCCGCGCAGCGTCTCGCGCGCCGGGTCGATCAGCAGCGCCTTGGCGGGGTCTCCCGCGCGCTGCACCAGCGCGGTGGCGGTGTAGATTCCGACGTAACCGACGAGGTCGCCGTCATCCGGGTCGCGCAGGGGATCGGCGACGTGCACCACGGCGAAACGGGCATTCTCCGCGGCCGCGAGATTGCGCACGTACACTTCGTTGCCGGAGCCTGCGATCTCGTGCATGTCGCGGAACGCGAACACATACGGCGCGTCACGGATCTGATCGGCGGTCATGACCGTCGGCCGCGACAGGAACGCGGCGATGGCGGCGTAGGGAATGGTCGGGATGGCGCTCTCGAGCGGGCTGCTGCGCAGGCGCGCATCCAGCCGCACGGCACCGGCCTGCTCGAGGCTCACCTGCGGCCGGCCGTCGGCCCCGTGCGCCAGCGCCAGGGTGTCGCCCGGATAAATGAGGTGCGGATTGGGCACCTGGGGATTGATGATCCACACCTCGGGCCACAACCACGGATCGCGCAGGTACATCGTGGCGATGCCCCAGAGCGTGTCGCCGCGTTTGACCGTGTAGTGCTTCGGCGCGCCCGGTTTGAGCGCCGGGCCGGTTTCGACCGGCGGGGCGGGAGCCGCGGCCGCGCCGGCGCCGGCGGCGCTGATGGCCGCCTCGGTCGCCGTCATTTCCGGCTCGGCGGGGACGGCGCGCGCTTCGCCTGCCGCCTGCGTCACCGGCGCGGGGGCGGAGGCTGGGGCCTGCGTGCGCCGCAGATGCGAGCAGCCGCAAACCGCGATCGAAACGATCAGTAAGCCCGCCGCCAGGCGAGCTCCAAGTACTTGATTCGAGACCATCCTCCACTCCTCATTGCGCGAGGTGGACCACACGACCTGCGCCCGAGATTCTAGTTGTTATACTGGCATGGCGCCCGCTCGGCATGCGAATTAATGTCGAGTTTGTGCGCTGGATCACGGGCGGCCCCGCCCCCACATCAGCAGGCCATGGCCTCAAGAACCATCCTCGAGTTCCCCGACCCCCGCTTGCGCACCCGTGCGCAGCCGGTGAGCGGCTTCGATGCGGCCCTCGGCGCGCTCATCGATGACCTGCTCGAGACCATGTACGGCGCTTCCGGGATCGGGCTCGCCGCGACCCAGGTCGATGTGCACCAGCGCGTCATCGTCATCGACGTCTCGGCCGAGCACAACCAGCCGCTGGTGCTCGTCAACCCGCACATCCTCGCGCGCGAAGGGGAAGCGAGCAGCGAGGAGGGGTGTCTGTCGGTGCCGGGGATCTTCGATGAAGTGAAGCGCGCGGTGAAGATCCGGCTGCGCGCGCAGGATCGCACCGGCGAGCCGTTCGAGCGTGATTACGACGACGTCCTGGCGGTGTGTATCCAGCATGAGATCGACCACCTCGACGGCAAGCTGTTCGTCGATTACCTGTCGGATCTGAAGCGCGAGCGCATTCGCAAGAAACTCGAGAAGGAGCGCAGGGAGCGTGTCTCGCATGCGGCCGCGAGCTCGGGCAGCGCGCGCCGCGCGTACTAGTCGATGGGAAAAAGTCGCCTGCGGCGCTTTTTCGGACCGCGGCTGCGTTTCCGCCGGCAAAAGGCGCGGCTTTTGCCGGCTGCTCATTGCCAGGGTTTTGGGTCAGCTAGTCCGACAGGCTGGTAGTGTTGCGCGTCGCCTTTGCCGGCACGCCTGAATTCGCGCTGCCAGCCCTCGCGGCGCTGCTCGCGCGACACAGCGTCGTCGGGGTTTTGACGCAGCCGGACCGGCCCAGGGGCCGCGGCCGCAGACTCGCTGCGAGCCCGGTGAAGAGCGCCGCACTCGCCGCGAGGGTGCCGCTCGCGCAGCCGCAGACTCTCCACAGCCCCGAGGCGCGCGCGGCGCTCGAGGCGTGGCAGCCGCAGGTGCTGGTGGTCGTCGCCTACGGACTGATCCTGCCACGCGAGGTTCTCGCGCTGCCGCCCCTGGGGTGCCTCAACATCCACGCCTCGCTCCTGCCGCGCTGGCGCGGAGCGGCGCCCATCCAGCGGGCAATCCTCGCCGGCGACACCGAGACCGGGGTCACGATCATGCAGATGGACGCGGGTCTGGACACCGGCCCGGTGCTGCTGCAGCGCCGGCTCGCCATTGCCGCGAGCCACACCAGCGGCTCGCTCCACGAGGCGCTCGCGAGCCTCGGCGCCGCGGCGCTCCTGGAGACGCTCGATGGCCTGGCTACCGGCCTCGCGGCCCACCCCCAGCCCCCCGAGGGCGTCACGTATGCACCCCGCATCGAGAAGGCCGAGGCGCGCATCGACTGGAGCCGCGACGCCCTCGAGATCGAGCGCCAGGTCCGGGCCTTCAATCCCTGGCCGGTGGCCGAGACGGCGCTGGAGGGTGAGGCGCTGCGTATCCTGGCGGCGCAGGCAGAGCCCGCCGCGGCAGCGCACGATAACGACCTAGTAAAAGACGTTAAAAGCGCCGATCCTGGCGTGATCATCGCCGTACAAGGTGATTTCATGCTTGTGCGCTGCGGTCGTGGCTGCTTGCGTGTGACCGAGGTGCAGCGGCCCGGGCGCCGGCGGATCGCCGTACGCGACTACTCGCACAGCGTGGCCCTCACAGGGCGGCAGCTTGGCTAGGACTCCCTGGGCCCCTGGCGCGCCGGCGCTGGCGGCGGCGGCGCGGGCGGTCGAGGAGGTGATCAGCTGCGGCCGCTCCGCGGACGCAGCGCTCGCGAGCCTCGCGAATGCCCCGGAGCGCGCGGCGATCCGCGCCATCACGCTGGGGACGCTCCGCTGGTACCTGCGCCTCGCACCCGCGGTCGAGGAGCTCCTCACGCATCCTTCGGGGGTGGCGAGCCCCATCCGGGCGCTGCTCGCCGTGGCCGCCCACCAGATCGAGTACTCGCGCAACGTGGCGGAGGCGACCGTGCACGCGGCGGTCGATGCGGCGCGGCTGCTCGGCGCGCAGCGGGCCACCGGACTCACCAACGCGGTGCTGCGGCGGTTCGTCGCCGAGCGTGCAGCACTCCTCGCCCGTGTGGATGCGCAGCTGCACGCGCGCACGGCACACCCGGCCTGGCTCGTTGAGCAGATCGCAGCCGCCTGGCCCGGGCAAGACCTGGCCATACTGGCAGCCAACAACGGCCATCCACCCATGACCTTGCGTGTCGACGCCTCGCGCATGGACGCGCGGGCCTATGTCGCCGAGCTGGAGGAGGCGCAGATTGACGCGTATCCGGTACAGTGGGCCAAAAGCGCGGTCACTTTGAATCAGCCGATCCCCATAAGCCGCCTCCCGGGCTTCGGCGAAGGGCGCGTCTCGGTGCAGGACGCGGGCGCGCAGCTCGCGGCGCCCCTGCTGCAGGTGCGCGACGGCATGCGGGTGCTCGATGCCTGTGCCGCTCCCGGGGGCAAGACCGGCCACCTGCTGGAGCAGGCCGGCGCAGGCGCGGATGTCACGGCCGTGGACATCGACCCCGACCGGGTGGGACTGATCGAGGATAACCTACGGCGACTGAAGCGCACCGCGCGGGTGGTGGCGGCAGACGTGCGCGATCCGGGCAGCTTCTGGGACGGTCGCCCGTTCGAGCGGATTCTGGTGGACGCTCCCTGCTCTTCGACCGGGGTGATCCGCCGTCACCCGGACATCAAGCTGCTGCGACGCCCCGGCGACATCCCCGCGCTTGCGGCCGGACAGCTCGCGATCCTTCGGGCCGCGGTCACCATGCTCGCTCCCGGCGGGCGCCTGCTGTACTCGACCTGCTCGATATTGCCCGCGGAGAACGAGGAGGTCGTGACCCACCTGCTGGCGCTGGAGCTGCAGATGGCACGCGCCACGATGCCCGAAGCAGGCGCGCTCGCGCCCGGCGCGCTCGATCGCACGGTGGGCGTGCAGCTGCTGCCCGGAGCAGAGGCGCAGACGGACGGCTTCTATTATGCTTGTCTCGAAAAGACAACGGCCGGAACCTGAGACGCGCCTCCGGTCGCAGATCCATGACAGGTCTGTCGTTGCATCCATGCTACGCGGCGATCCGACAAGGAATGGGTTGATCCGGGGCGGGCTGCTCACGACGGTGTGCATGATGGCCCTGGCGAGCTGGGGCCTCGGGCGGGCCGACGCGCTCGACGGGGCACTCGAGGTGCGTTCCGCCTACGTGAACCTCGACAAGGGGGTGTTTCTGCTGCATGCGCGCATCGAGTACCCGATGGGTCCGGCCATCCGCCGCGCGCTGCGGGACGGCCTGACGCTCACGTTCGAGCTCGAGGCGCGCGTGGACCGTGAGCGGCGTTTCTGGTTCAACCTGAATGTCGTCGAGTTGACTCTGCGGCGCGAGCTCAGCTACCACGCCGTGAGCGAGCGTTACGTGGTGCGCGACACGAAGAGCGGCGATCAGGAGAGCTTCGCCACCCTGGACGAGGCGCTGGACTACCTGGGCAAGGTGGATGCCTGGCCGATCCTGGTGGAGCCGCAGCTCGATGGCGGCAACTACACTATCAGCGTGCGCGCCGGCGTGCGCCGCGGGCACCTGCCGGCGTCGCTGCGCGTGATTCTCTTCTGGACCAACGACTGGGCACGGGTGAGCGAGTGGTACTCATGGTTACTCCCGGTGTGAACGAGCGCCCGCGGCGCCTGCGCCGGGTGGCGGTCGCGCAGGCGCTGCTGTGGAGCGCCATCGGGCTGGGAGCGTTCCTGCTGCTCGCCGAGAGCGTGCAGAACTCGGCCGCATTCGACCGCCTGCGGCCGTGGATTCTGCTGGTGGACTTCGGCGGCGTGCTCGCCCTCAGCGTGCTGCTGGCGCGCAAGCTCTGGCGGCTGGTGCGCGACTATCGCGCGCACGTGCCCGGCTCGCGTCTCACGGCGCGCACCGTGGGCATCTTCGGGGCGCTGGTCATTGCGCCGCTGCTGATCGTGTATCTGTCGTCGCTCGAGTTCATCAATCGCGGCATCGACAGCTGGTTCAAGGTGGAAGTGAAGCAGGGACTGAACGACGCCCTCGGGTTGTCGCGCGCGGCGCTCGACCTGCGCATGCGTGAGTACTCGGTGAGAACGGTGGCGCTGGCCGCGGCCCTGACCGACGCGGCGCCCGCCGAGGTGCAGTCGAGGCTCGATGCGGAGCGGCGCGCCGGCCAGGCGACCGAGATCGCCCTCTTCGGTGCACACGAGCGCATCCTCGCCACGAGCTTCGACAGTCCCCTGGAAGGCCTGCCCTCGCAACCACCCGCGGATCTGGTACGACAGGTGCAGCAGCACCGCCCGTACGTCAGTCTCGAGCCGCGCACCGGCGGGCACTACCTGATCCGCACCGCCGCGGCGCTCGGCGATGCGGGCGCCGGCCACGACGGGCGCTTCCTGGTGGCGGTCTACCCCGTGCCGGCGCAGCTCGCCGCACTGTCGGAGGCGGTGCAGAGCTCCTACCACCAGTACAGCGACCTGGCCGCGCTGCGCGAGCCCTTGAAGTACAGCTTCCGGCTCACCCTCACGCTGGTGCTGCTGCTCGCCATGCTGGCGGCCATCTACGGGGCGATCTTCTCGGCGCAGCGCCTGGTGCGGCCGGTGCAGGATCTCATCGAGGGCACGCGCGCGGTCGGCAAGGGCGACTTCGGCACACGCCTGCCGCTGCCCTCGCGCGACGAGATGGGGTTCCTCGTGCACTCCTTCAACGACATGACCAAGCGCCTGCGGCGCGCGCGCGCCGAGGCCACTCACAGCCAGCAGGCGGTGGAGCGCGAGCGCGAGCGCCTCGCGATCATCCTGGCGCGCCTCTCGACCGGGGTGCTCGCCATCGACCGCAGCATGACGGTGCGCACCGCGAACGAGGCCGCCGGCGCGATCCTCGGCACCGACCTGTCGGCGGCCAGCGGGCGCGCGCTCCCCGAGCTCGCCGCGGGCAACGAGCGCCTGGGGCAGTTCGTCGCCGCGCTCGCGGTGCGCTTTGCCGGTGGGCGCGAGGAATGGCGCGAGCAGCTCGATCTGGACGGCGCCGCCGGACGCCGCACGCTCATGTGCGCCTGCACTCCGCTCCCGGGCGAGGATGCCGACACGGGCTTCGTGATCGTGTTCGACGACATCACCACGCTCCTGCAGGCGCAGCGCGATGCCGCCTGGGGCGAGGTCGCACGGCGCCTGGCGCACGAGATCAAGAATCCCCTCACCCCCATCCAGCTGTCCGCCGAGCGCCTGCGCCGACGCCTGCTCAGCGGCATGAGCGAGCGCGACGCCGAGATCCTCGAGCGCGGCACGCGCACCATCGTGCAGCAGGTGCAGACCATGCAGCAGATGGTGAACGCCTTCAGCGAATACGCGCGCGCACCGGAGATGCAGATCACGCGCTTCAGCCTGAATCAGCTCATCACCGAGGTGGCGGACCTGTACCGCTCGCAGGCGCCGAGTACGCGCATCCGCCTGGACCTGGATGAGCACCTGCAGGGCATCGAGGCCGATCGCGGCCGGCTGCGTCAGACCCTCAACAACCTGGTGACCAACGCCCTGGAGGCCCTCGATGGCGTGGGCACCCCCCAGCTCGAGATCGCGACCCGGCTCGAGCCCGGCGCCGATGCCGAGTACGCCGCCGTGACCGTATGTGACAATGGCCCCGGGTTTCCGCGCGAGCTCCTCGGCAAGGTATTCGACCCCTACGTCACCAGCAAGCCCAAGGGCACGGGACTGGGGCTCGCCATCGTGAAGAAGATCATCGAGGAGCACGGCGGGCGAATCGACGCCGACAATCGGCCCGAAGGTGGAGCGCGTGTGCGCATGGTGCTGCCGGTCAAGGACAGCACCCGGTCTGCCACGGGAGGCGCGCGCGAGCGGTTGGATCAGTTGCGAAGGGAGAGGGCATGAGCAGTCCACACATTCTGGTGGTCGATGACGAGGCGGATATCCGCGGTCTGCTGAAGGAGATCCTCTCCGAGGAGGGGTACGAGGTGGACGTCGCCGCCAACGCCGCGCAGGCACGCGCCTCGCGCGCGCGCCAGGTCCCCGATCTGGTGTTGCTCGACATCTGGATGCCGGACGTGGACGGGATCACGCTGCTGCGTGAATGGTCGGCCGCCGCCGCCGACGGCTGCCCGGTGGTGATGATGTCCGGGCACAGCACGGTCGAGACGGCCGTGGAGGCCACGCGGCTCGGCGCGTTCGACTTCGTGGAGAAGCCGCTGTCGCTCGCGAAACTGCTGCGCACCGTGGAGCGCGCCCTGGATGCGGGCCGGCGCCATCGCCAGGCGGGCAAGCTCCTCGGCTCCCCGCTCGCGGTACCGATCGGCAAGAGCCGGCTCATGCAGCAGCTGCGCGCGGAGCTGCAGCAGATGGCGGCCCTGCCTTCCCCGATGCTGCTGGTCGGGGAGCCCGGCTCCGGACGCGAGGCCTTCGCGCGTTACCTGCACGAGCACGGACCGCACGCCGGCGCGCCGTTCGTGCCGCTCATCGCCTCGAGCCTGCGCGAGGCGGACGCCGAGAGCCGGCTGTTCGGCCGCGAGCCGGCGGACGGGCCGGCGGTCGCGGGCGTTCTCGAGGAGGCGGGCAACGGGACGCTGTTCATCCACGAGCTCGAGGACCTGCCGCCCGGGGCGCAGCGACTGCTGGTGGGCGTGTTCGAATCGGGGCAATTCACGCGCCTGGGGGGAGCTGAGCCGGTGAGTCTGCGCGCCCGCCTGCTGGCCTCCGCCCAGCCCGGCGTCGAGCAGCGCGCCGGCACCGATGCGCTGCGCCGCGATCTGCTCGCGCACGTCAACGTGCTGCTGATGCGCGTGCCGCCGCTGCGCGAGTACGCCGAGGACGTGCCGGAGCTGCTGCGGCATCAGGTGGATCGCCTGGTCGACGCCGACGGGCTGCCCTACCGGCGCTTTTCCGTGGCGGCGCAGAACCGCCTGCGCAACTATCCCTGGCCGGACAACGTGCGCGAGCTCAGGCACCTGGTGCACCGGCTGCTGATCCACGGCGGCGCGGAAGAGATCCGCCTGGAGGAGATCGAGCGCGAGCTCGCGGTGCAGACCCCGCCGGATGAGCCGCTGGTGAAGCAGGACCTGCTGGCGCTGCCGCTGCGCGAGGCGCGCGAGCAGTTCGAGCGCGCCTACCTGCAGCAGCAGCTGCTGCTATGTAACGGCAAGGTGGGACAGCTCGCCAAGCGCGTGGGCATGGAGCGCACGCACCTGTACCGCAAGCTGCGCTCGCTCGGCGTCGACTTCAGGAACATCAGCGAGGAGTGAGGCGACTGCCCGAGGACTCGATAGTCACCGACCTTGTGCCAGGCTCCACGAGCCTGTACTTCTTCTTCGGTGGGATTCAAGGCGCCCTCGGCATGCCCCCGTATGAGTTCTATCGCGCGGCTCAGGTGCTCAATGCCAATCGGGTGTTTGTCAGAGACCTGGCGCAGGCCTGGTATCAACGGGGACTCGCGGGTGTCGGCTCGAGTCTCGAGGACATCGATGCGCATCTTCTTTCGATCATCCGGCGTGTCGACGCTGCCAAGATCCGGTGGGTCGGGAACTCCATGGGTGGATTTGCCGCATTGCTGTTCTGTGCGCGAATAGGGCAGGGAAGCGCGACAGCCTTTGCTCCGCAGTCCTTCATCAGTGCAAGCCTCAGGGCTGCGCACGGAGACACGCGCTGGCCCGAGCAAATCGCTCGCTTGCATGCAAACCTGACGGGCAGCGAGATCATGGACCTGAAGAGCTACCTGGCGAAGGTACGGCCCTCGCTGCCAGCGCAACTGTACGTCGCAAGAGACGATGCCATGGATATGATTCATGCGGGGATGCTCGCGACCTTCGGTAACATCGTGATCCACGAAGTCGATACCGGCGGGCACGAGTTGGTCAAGACGCTGCGGGATAGTGGAAAGCTCGCGGACATCCTGCGTGCGTAAGCCGTGACCGCCAGCTCTCATGGCCGTCAGCAGCGAGTACCTCGACTACGTTCACGATCAGCTCAGCGGCCTGGGCGGGGTGAGCTCGCGGCGCATGTTCGGCGGCGCGGGCCTGTACTGCGATGAGTTCTTCTTCGCACTCATCGACAACGATACCCTGTATCTGCGCGTCGACGATGCCAACCGCGCGGACTTCACCACCCGCGGCATGGGTCAGTTCCGGCCCTACCCCGACCGGCCGCAGCTCAGCATGAGCTATTACGAGACCCCGGCGGATGTACTGGAGGATGCCGCGGCGCTGGTGGCATGGGCGCGTCGCTCGGTCGCCGCGGCGATGGCCGCGGTGAAGCCGGCCGCCAAGGCCGCGAAACCGCCTGGCGGCCGCCCAGGGCGGGCGGGTACGTCTAGGAGAGGCCCCCGGGGGTAGGAGAGGCCGCGACTATCGGCCCAGTCATCTCGTCCCTGCCTGGCCGCCTCATAGATAGGAAATCGAAGTAACGAAGATACCGAGCGCCCTGCCGTCTGCGGACGTACCCGGGCCGTAATCCCGGGCTGGGGTCTGCGCTTGTGACGTGATGACAAGATTTGGCGCTTTTCTACTTGCGTCTATGCAAATCGTAACACTCTCGCCGGGGAGGAATTTCCTCGTCACCCTAAGGTCACCGTACTGCAAGTGCACCGTTTGCGGCTTCGGGTGATGATTGACCGCGTCAAACTGCAGTTCCGTGAAAGAGTCAGTCATATCTAGCGTGATCACGGACCGGCCTTTGGTCCAGCGCCCGCTCGACTCCGCACCGTGCCAGCTCTCGCTTTCCACGGTGGCCAACCAGTGCGACTGCAGGTCGATTCGGCGGTCGCGGTGACGCAGAACGTATCCCTCTCCCCACAGAGAAACGGGACACTCCATCCGCTCTGCGGTAAAACCGGCGTTGGTGAAGAGATTTGCGATGAAATCCTCGCTGAACCCCAGTTCGAACCAGTGGCGTACACGCACGACCGCCACCACTTCGCTGTGCAGTCTCATACCCCACGGGTACGGCACGGCGCGATTTTCCCGTCGTACTATGGGTTCGCCGGCGAGTAGGACCCGACCCTCCGGAGCCAGGTGTCCTTTCAGTTGATGAATGACATTCCTGAAGTCAAGGCAGTGGTGAAAGCTCTCATAGAACCAGATGAGGTCGTACTGCTTGTCTCCGCGCGGGTTCCACCCGAACTCTCCCCGGAACGGCGTCAACGGCACGCCATAGAAGTCAGCCTGGGTCTTGACGTGCTCGCAGAACTGCTGCGAGATGTCGACCGTATCGACGTTCACACCGAGACGCGTCAGTTGCAGCGCTGTCTGCGCGAATCCCGATCCGTATTCCAGCGCCCACTGCCCGGGTCGCACACCGGAGTTCTTCAGGATCATGCCGGTCGCCAACAGATGTTCGGCCGCATTGCTAACGGCTTGTGGATCGCGCCGCACGAAATGTCCCGGAAACCTGATCGCGTCCACGTTGCTCAGCTGAGCTTCTTTCTCGTGAACGTTGGGATCGTAGGGGACATCAACTCCGGCGATCAGGCCCCACAGCCTTCGCTGTTGCTGCTCGTATTTGGGCGACAGCGGGTCGAGCTCGAAGCGGAACCATTCGGGCAACGCCAGGAAACTGTCCTTGAAGTCGTCCCAGGGTGTGCCCGGCGCGGAGTCGTGCACCCGAAAGGTGTCGGCAAGGAGATCTATCTCGTGCATTGCGAATTCGCCAGTCTCGCGAATCCGGGCGGCGCCGCCGTGGCTCCGCGAAGGCTCCGGCTTCGCGATGGCGCCGGGTGCCGTGCTCCGCTGCGTCGAGGACGCGGGCAACAAGGAAAGGATCTTTTCCGACAGTCCCACAATTGCACCTCTACTTCATCAAGCACGACACCCGGCATACGACCGGCGCGAGTTTGGGGGCTGGTCGTCACTTTGAAAGGGTGATGACCCGGTCGATGGGATAGATCGTGGAGAGGAGCAGGTTCAGGAATTTCTGAAGCTCCGAACCCGGTGCATTGGCGATGTAGAGCACATCCTTGTTCTCCATCGGAAAGCTCTGCGCTACGAAGAATGATCTTGGATCCCTCAGGTCAACACGATAGATGACCGGAACCCTTCCGTCCGGCGTCGCAGGCACGTCGGCAGCGAACGCCAGCGCTTGCTTCGATTCGAACCGGAAGATGAACACTCCTTCAGCGTTGGATCTGTTGTCGATGAGACCGCCCGCCCGCGCCAGTGCCTGCGCGAGCGAAATGCCGCGCGCCTCAAAGTTGATTTCGTCGCTCTTGCCAGTCGCCCCCAGTGCCGTGAAGCTGAGCGGCTGGAACAATGCCGTCACCACATCGCCGGCACGCAGAGGAATATTCTGTCGTGGATCGCGAATCACGGTCTCGAGCGGAAGCGAGTACACGCCGTCACCACGCGTCACCTGAAGAGTCATCTTCTCGACGGGGTTCTTGGTTCCGCCGGCAACGGCAAGAGCATCGAGCAGGTGCTCGCCGCGCGGCGTCAGTGGCATGCGTACGCTGTTGTTCACGTCACCGACAACGGTGACGTACGCTGTGTTGTTGGCAATCAGTCGCACCAGCACCTGAGGCTCATGCGCCCGGCCCCGAAGTTTCCGGGTGATCTCTGCTTCGATTTCGCGAAGTGATTTGCCTGTCACGAGCGTATTGCCCGCAAATGGAACGTAGATGGTCCCGTCACTGGCAATCGTCTGCGCCGGGAGTGTGGCGGCGTTCGAAGGTACCACACTCGAGGGCATGCCCAGGCTCGGTGGACTGCTCCCGGTAGTCAGGGAAAACAACGTCGCTGGTGGCGCCTCCCAGATGGATACCTCCAGAACGTCACCGGGTCCAACGACCTCGCTGTTACCCGGCGCACCGCTGAGCGCGTCCGACAGCAGCCGTGACGCATGGCTCTCCAGCAACCGATGCGCAACGCCATCGTTAACGTCGACAATCTGAATTCCGCGACCGGCCCCCGTTTGAACCTCTTTTCGCGAAGGCCCGCTTGTTGGTAGGAAAGCGCAGGCGCTGAGAGCCAGGATGGCCAGCGCAGGAGATGCCCGACTGGTGTATCGCTTCAACATGCAGCCGCCCGATCGCATCAGGTCAGTCACTCTCGGGCCATGGCAGGCCGCCGCGTGCGGCGTTTCCGCCCGTTTGTCGCAGGCATCCTGGATAAATTACCGCCGGTCCGCGCACGTTCCGGATATTGCTTCAGAAATCCCTCGTAGAGAGCTTTCGCTTCACCGTAAATTATATCGTCGATCTGCACGAGGCGATCGAGAGCGGCAGTCACCTCGGGAGTGACTCGCTGCATGGGCATCTCCTTCTTGAATGAACGCTGTACCCGTATGAGCTCCTCCAGAGAATGGTCGTGCTGTACGTCCGGAGTTGGTCGGTTCAGAATTTGAAAAAGCACGCCCGCCGAACGTTGGAAGTCCTCCTGAATGCCCACGAAGAGGAAGCCTCCGAGGCGTTCACGTACCGCCGGACAGATGCGGGTGGACAGGACAGCGCCCGTGGAGGCCGCATTGCGTGCGGCGGCGAGTTCCGCCCGCCACGCCCGCCATTGCCTGTCTCCCATGATGACCCATGTCATGTGATTCCAGAGTGTGGGTTCGCCACTGTTATCCGCCTTGGCAAAGAAGTCGCGCATCTCCATGTCATTCGCCGCGGCCATGCCTGGGTGATAGCTGGGATGACCTGGCTCATGAGCACGCCAGAAATGGTAGAGCGACAGAAGACGCTTTCTCGGTTCACGAACGAACGTGAATACTGACACCTTCCTTCGGTGGATATAGTCGACTGAGTCGTAGTTGAAGTGACCAGCGAAAACCCGGTATTGGGCTAACTCCGCAGGCGATCGCAGATGGAGCGAATCGGTGTGCTCGGAAAACACCTCTCGGGGATCGTAGACCGCCCGCAGCATGTTCTGCACACTGGTTCCGGCTGTCTTCTGAGCGTGCAGGAAGATCACCGCCGGTGAGTCATAAGTCGCGCTCGGATGAGGCCATCTGTGTCGGGCCCGTGACCAATGCTTGGCAGCGAACTCCTTGGAACGAATGAGCTCGCGCAACAGCGCCCCGAGATCCTTTTTCGCCGCCAGGCTCTCGGCATAGGAGGCAAGCGCCGTCGGCTCCGGCTCCCGCTCGAGGACGCCCTGAAAGGCTGCGCGTACCAGCTCTGGGGCCAGCGCCGCCAGGCTCTTCCTGCGGAACTCTTCCGAGTGGACCAGCTCGCGGAGCAACCCGCCCAGATCCTTCCTCGCTGTCAGGCTTTCGGCACAGGAGGCGAGCGCCTTCGGCTCCGGCTCGCGCTCGAGGATGCCCTGAAAGGCTGCGCGCACCAGCTCGGGGGCCAGGGCCGCCAGGGTTTTCTCGTGAAACTCCTGCGAGTGAGTGATCTCGCTCAGCAGCGCACCGAGATTCCTTCCCGCGGCAAGACCCTGAGAGTAAGAAGTGAGGGCTTCCGGTTCGGGCGCACGCTCGAGCAGCCCCTGATAAGTGGCCTGCACGAGCTGGGGCGCCAAGGCCGCCAGACTCTTCTCGCGAAACTCCTGCGACCAGAGGATCTCGTTGAGCAGCGCGCTCACGTCCTTTTTCGCCGCCAGGCTTTGGACGTAGGAAGCAAGCGCTTCAGGCTCGGGCTCGCGCTCGAGCAGGCCTTGATACGCAGCCCGAACCAGTCGCGGCGCCAGAGCCGCCAGGCTTCTCTCACGGAACTCATCGGAATGGATGGTATCGCTGAGCAGCGCAGCGAGGTCCTTCCCTGCCGCAACGTTCTGGGCAAGGGAGGCGAGCGCCTGGGCTTCGGGCTCACGCCCGAGCAGTCCTCGGTAAGTGGCCTGCACGAGCTGCGGCGCCAAGGCCGCCAGGCTTTTCTCGCGAAACTCCTCTGAGCGCAGGATCTCGCTGATCAGCGCGCTCACGTCCTTTTTCGCCGCCAGGCTTTGGGCGTAGGAGGCAAGCGCTTCGGGCTCGGGCTCGCGCTCGAGCAGTCCTTGATACGTGGCGCGAACCAGTTGCGGCGCCAAGGCCACCAGGGCTCTCTCGCGGAACTCCTGCGAGTCAAGGATCTCGGTGAGGAGTCTCCCCAGATCCTTTCGGGCTACGAGGCTCTGGGCATAGAACGTGAGCTCTTCGGCTTCAGGCTCACGTTCGAACGTACCCAGAAAAGCGGCCCGCACCAGCTGCGGCGCCAGAGCCACCAGGCTCTTCTCGCGAAACTCTTGCGAGTGGATGATCTCGCTGAGTAAGGCACCCAGGTCCCTCTTTGCCGCGAGGCTCTGGGCGTAGAAGGTCAGCGCTCTGGGTTCCGGCACCCGCTCGAGCACACCCTGGAAGGCTGCGCGCACCAGCTCCGGAGCCAGAGCCGCAATGCTCTTCTCGCGGAACTCGTCCGAACGGATTATCTCGGAGAGGACATTGGTCAGGTCGGATGCCTCCCGCAGCTTCTCCGCGTAGGCGTCGCGACCCGCGGAATCCGGGGCCCGCGCCAGGATCCCGAGGTATACGGAGTCCAGGATGTCCGCCGCACACAGGCGCACGAACAATCGAAACGTCATGGACCGCAGCCTTGTGCTCATGTCCTGCGAGTCTTTGTGAGAGGGCAAAGGATCACCGGCGTGAATTCAGGCAGGTTCGGGCGAGCGGCCGCTACGGCCCGATGACTGCTCTGAGGTCTGGCGGGGGCACCTGCCCGCGACGCAGGAATCCGGCAGCCGCTCCGGTCACGCGCAGGTACCAGTCGTCGGGCAATGAGCAGCCATCCTGATCGAGATAGGCCATCTGCGAGCCCACCGGCAGCCTGTCGCCGCGCGTTTCCACGGGCAGAAGCGCTGTCCCCTCGTCCACTTCGTCAAACATCGCTGCGTAGAGCATGTCCGCATGAGATCGCAACAGATTCCATACCTGGTGCCACATGAAATTGCCGCAGCGTCTCGGTATCTGATTCAGGATGCCGTGTCGTCCGTGGGCCCGCTCCCGATTGGAGGCCGAAAAACCGGCGAATATCACCGGCATGTAGTCGATTCCCAGCCGGGCTGTCTCTGCCATGTCCGGCAGCACGTACGTCTTCAGGAAACTGTCAGCGCCGGCGTCGTCAGCGAACCGACCGACCGCCCATGGACTGATCACGTCGTAGGAGCGGTACACCTGAGCCCAGGCGGGGTCACTCTTGGAATCCTTAGTGAGGGCCCGCCAGTTCGTCGGCACCCCGCCGATCAGAGTCACAGCGCGGAGACCGGCCGCACCGTCCTTGAGATCGCGGATGAGCGCCAGCACCTCGGCTGCTTCGCCCGGGCGGGTTGCGAACCCGAAGCCCCACAGTTCAAGAACCGGCTTTGTTTTCGCGCGAACATAGGCGGGGCTGTCCGTTATCTTCGAGTCCTCGACCAGATGCTTCCAGTCTCTGCGGACATCGTTGACTACAGTCTGCGGATTGGCTCCCGACACGTCGTAAGTAATGAAGAGGCCGCGGCCATGGGATTCGGCGGCTGCGAGTGCATTCTGCAGCACGTGATCGAAGCGCCTGACCTCGTTGCGATTCGGGAGGTTTGCGACGAAGCGTTGCATCGCGGCGCCGTCGATACCGTGATCCTCCATCCACTTGAAATGAGTAGCCACCACGTGAGGATTCTGTGCCGAGTACAAGGGGACACGCGTTCCGTCGGGCCGCTGCAGGGTCGTTTCACAAAGATCCTTCGGATCCATCAGCCGCAGCGAAGGCAGGAAATCGACCGTCAGGTGATCCGCGTCCTGCGCGTTGTTGAGAAACCAGTGTGACCACTGTCGGGTATTGCCCTGGTAGTCCCCGGGGCAGGCGAACCAACCCTGATAGCCGACGAACAGTCGCCCTTTGAGACCCTGGATCGGCTCTGCGGCCCGAGAGGCGCCGGGTTGCAATAGAACGGGCAGACATTCTACGGCCGCCAGGAGGAACAAGGCGCCGTTCTTCCTCCATCTACGCATGGCGTAACTCCATCGCCGCTCGGGCAGGCATGGCGTGCTGTTTCGAGACGCGCTCTTCGAACAGCCGTTTCGCTTCGTCGTACAGAATCGCGTCGAGCTGAAGCAGTTGATCGAGCGCTGCCTCCACAGCCGGCCCGGTTTCCTGCGTCTTCATTTCTTTCTTGAAGTGGGGATCGCTGTTCATGCGATCGCTGAGGTTGTTCAGCGTCGGGACGACCTCCGGCCTGCTCTTTCCCAGAGCGGCAAACAGAAGATCCACGGACCTGTCAAAATCCTCCTGCAGGCCGACAAAGGACAGCTCTCCGAGCCGCTTCGCTATCGCGGTACGCGCCTCGTCGAGCACCTGCTCAGTTTGCTGCCCGCTGAGCAGCAGCTCTCGCCATTCGCGCCACTTCCGCTCGCCCATCAAGGCCCAGGTCATGTGATTCCAGACCTCCGGTCGGGAATTGACCCGCCGGTCTTGCAGGAACGGCAGCAACGCCAGCTCATTTGCCGTCTTCGGACCATGGCTGTAACCAGGGTGAGTCGGCTCGTGAGCTCTCCAGTAGTAATAGATCGACAACAGTCTTTTCTTCGGCTCTCTCACGAAGCACAGTACCGAGAGATTCCTTCGCGGGACGTATAAGAGGGAGTCGTAGTTCAAATGCCCGGCGAAAACGCTGTATCTGGAGAGCTCGCCGGCCGAAAGCTTGTAGATGCCATCACTGTTGCGGAAGCAGATGTTCCTGCTGCCATAGGCGGCCGCCAGAAGATGATTGAGCGAGCTGCCCGCAGTCTTCTGAATGTGCAGGAAGACCACAGTCGGCTGATCGTAGGTCGCCATGGGGTCCGGTATGTTCTTTGGATTCGCGCGCAACGTCGCGAACTCATCCGAATTCACCAGTCTCCGCAATACATCCGCGAGATTGCGCCTCTGCGCGAGCAGCGCCGAGTATTCCCGCGAGCCTGAGAGGTCGGGGGGGCGGTCGAGCAAACCCTGATATATCGCCTTCAACAGGTCGGGAATCAGCGCCGCGAAAGCCCGCTCGCGGAACTCTTCGGAGTTGGTGATCTGCTCGATGACACTGGTGACGTCCGGACTCTCGAGCCTCTCTGCACACGCTTCAATCGCTTGGGCACTGCCGGCCGTCCCCAGCAGACCCCGGAAGATGGAGCGGGTGAGCTCGGGCGCAATCGTGCGCAGGAATTTCCTGCGGAACTCTTCGGAGCCCACCATCGTCGCTGTCAGCTCTGCGACGTTGTCCGGCGCTTCCAGCATGCGGCGATACAGACCCAGAGCTTCGTCTTCCACGCCCCGGTCGAGTATGCCGCGGAACATCGCTCGCACCAGCTCGGGCGCGGACTTGCGGAATATCCGCCTGGTAAACTCCTCCGAGTCGGTGAAATCGGCGAGGATATCGGCAAGCCGGCGGGCGTTACGTATGCTTGTGGAATATGCGGCCAGGCCTTCGGAATCCGGAGCCCGCTCCAGAAGGCCTTGATAAAGACTCACGGCCAGCTCTCTGGAGAAGAGCTTGGTGAAGAGGCGGAAAGTCCGAGAATCTCTGGGCGTCTTTGTGAGTCCTACCATCGCCGGCGCTCGCTCTATACCTTCCGGACCACGAAGTTGTTAGAGACGATCCTGTCCCGCGCGCCCGCTGCGCCGTCCTCCCTGACCTCGAGAACTGCGCCGCGCTGCTCGGCGATCAACGCGAAAATCCTGTGCTGTGGCAGGCAGTGCATCTGCATATCCAGGGGATGATCCTTCGCGAGCCACTCGCGCAGCTTGAAGCTGTAACCAGATATGTACGAGGGAACCTGAAAGATGGCGATCCCGCCCGGCCGCAGCGCCCTGAGCGCGTTGCGGATGAGTTCCGCTATGACCGGCGGCGGGTTGTGCTGGAATACGATGCGCGAATAAAAGACGTCGCACGGCTCGAGATCGCCGAGCATATTGGCCGAACACTCGTGGAAGCGCACGTTGCCGACTCCCAGCTCGCGGGCGCGCTCGCGGGCGAGATCCAGATGCGTCGCGGATATGTCGTACGCATCGAGCCGCAGGAATCTGCGGCTCAAGCCGGTCGTGATTCTGCCGACGCCGCAGCCGTACTCAACGCATGTCTTGCCGGAAAACGTGAAGCCGTGGCGCGCGAGAGTCCGCAGCGTCCGCTCAGCTTCGAGTCGCCCGCTCTCCCAGAAAGCATCAATGGCTTCCGGGAGGTTGTCGGGCAGAAACTTCTTGTCGGTGAGGACCGAGAAATGCGGAGCTACGACCCCGAGATGTGACCACGCCGCCTTGATCTTCTCCAGACACGCATTGATTTCGGCCAGCGTCGCGTCGCTTTCGATTTCCAGATGGGCGAGTTCCCTTATCTCGGCAGGGCGCACGAGGAAATGGCGCTTCCGGGCGGCAAATTCCGCCGAGCTCATCAGCGCCCGTGCAAGATGCATCTCGTCTTTGGCGCCGAGATGCGTTGCTACTACTTCCTTCGACTCCGGGTCCCGGCCCAGAAAGAAGCGATAGCCCGAGGTGACTGCATCCGCCGAGACGCCCATATCAGATCTCCTCGGTTGCGCCAACGGGCGCTGTCACCGGTCTTGCGACAGCCTCGGCAATGGCTGCTTTGCGTCCGGCGAAGACTTGCGACAGAAATCGGTCCCATTGCGGCAGGATCTGCGCCGGCAGATAGCGCGCCGAGACTTCCTCGCCGCGGCTGCGCAGATGCTCCTGCACGCGGGCGCCATGGTCCCCGTACAGTACCTGCTTCAGGGCCGCGACTAGCTCGGCTGTCGAATAGGGATCGAAGTATGCGGCTGCGTCGCCGTAGACCTCCCGGTGTACCGCGATGCCGGAGGCGATGACCACGCCCCCGCTGCGCATCGCCTCGACACCGGAGAAGTCGAAGCCCTCGCCGACACTTGGGCAGACTGTGGCGGTTGCGTGACGGTAGAGGACGCGCAGATCCGGCGCTGGAACGGCATTGAGCATGAACAGCTCACCGCGATCGATCCACGGGCGGAAGCCGCGCAGAGTCAAGGCGTAGTCCCAGCCGAGACCACCGACGACGACCAGCTTGATGTCCGGATCGATGCTCGCTTTCAGCACCTCCCAGCCGGCAAGCAGACGGACGTGATTCTTGCGCGGTTCTATGGTCGAGACGCACAGCAGATACCGCAACGGCTTCTTTCGCAGGTTGCGGGCGTAGAAGCTCTCCTGCTCCCGCAGGGTCAGGAACTTCGGCTGCACCTCTAGCCCTTTGGTCGGGTCACCTTCGTGCAGACGCGCCCGGATGATTCCCGGTACCAACTCAGGGTCGGAGTTCTCGTTGAAATAGTGATGGGACACCATGTTGTGGATGACGACCGCCTGGGTTTCCGCCTGCGGAAACATGCGCAGCAGGTCGTTGCGCGTGGCCTCCGAAACGCAGGCGAAGCGTGCGCCGGCCCGGACGTTGGCGGAGAGCGCGTGAAAGTGAGTCGCCTGGTGGAGCGACTTGTCCGGGATGGTGTGTGGCATGAACACCGGCAACGCGTCGTGATAGCGCACGACCATTGAGGTGCCACGAGTGACGCGACCGGGAAAGGGAGTCTGGGAGATGAAAATGTCGATGCCGGAAGTGCGCAGCTTCGGGTACTTGGCCTGGCGTCTGAACATGAGCGTGTTCAGTCCCGCCATGTGCATCGTATTCCAGGGCAGGCGGCACACCAGTTGCCTGGCGCTCGTGACCAGCTCGAAGTCCGAGGCGGGCAATGACTTGGCGAACAGGGCGCGCCAGATGAAATCTTCGAAGTACTTGCCACGAAAGGTCCAGAGCTTGGTGCTGCTGAGATCCACCAGCGCCTGCAGCGTCAGCCTGACGGACAACAAGCGTCGTTCACAGGCCTCGAGCAGGCGATCCAGGACGGTGATGTAAGGCCGCTCGGCGGCCGAGAGCACTACGCGCGAATAGCGATTGATCTTGAGTGCTTCCGTCAGCCACAACGCTTCGAGCAGGGTGTTGTCTTTGGGCGTGCCTTTCGCGAGGATGCGGTGCGAGGTCTGCAGCATGCCGGCGACTTCGCATGATTCCAGCATGCGCAGGCCGCGAAACAGCAGGCGGGTCTCCTGCGGGATCCCCGCGTAACCGTCAAACGCGGGGCGTAGCTCCAGCAGCACGCGCGGCTTACGAGTGGGCTTCACTGTGTCCTTCACGCCAAGCTCACGTGCGGTTGTAATCAGAATACGCCGCATCGACATCGGCGAATTCCCGCAGCAGTCCTTCATGGAGCACACAGGCGCGGGAGCAGTGCTCACGGATGTTGTGAGCCTCGTGCGAGACGATGATCATCGCCCGGTCGCTTCTCTTCTCGAACAGCTCGCGCCGGCATTTCTCGTGGAAGCGCGAGTCGCCGACCGAGATGACTTCGTCGATCAGGAAGCAGTCAAACTCGATGGCCATCGAGATGGCGAAGGCTAGGCGCGCACGCATGCCCGAGGAGTAGGTCTTTACGGGCTCGCGGAGGTACTTGCCGAGCTCGGAGAACTCCTCGACGAAAGGCCGGGCGGCGTGGAAATCTGCCCCGTAGACTCTGCAGATGAAGCGTATGTTGTCCAGGCCCGTCAGGCTTCCCTGGAATGCGCCGCCGAAGGCGAGGGGCCAGGAGACGGCCATCTGGCGGGTCACGCGACCGCTGTTGGGGAGCTCCGCGCCGCTGATGATGCGGATGAGCGTGGATTTTCCGGCGCCGTTCCGGCCGAGGACCCCGAGCTTGTCTCCCTTGCGCACCTCCACACTGACGCCGTTGAGGACGATGTGGCTCCCGGCGCGTGTGCGGTAGCGCTTGACGATGTTCTCCAGGCGGATCATTCGCCCTCCACCGTCACTGAAACGCGCTTCGCGCTCACCAGGGCAAGCAGCAGCAACACGCCGTTGACCCCGACGAGGTAGCCAAGGTCATAGTGCGCGTGAACCCGGGTGCCGAAGAACCCCTCACGCAGCAGCTCGGTGCAGTCCACGGTCGGCAGCAGCAATGCCAGGGATTGCACGCGCGACGGAAGCCAGTCGACCATGTAGAAGGCTCCCGACAGCGGCAGAAACAGGTAGCTGAGCACGTGCCAGACCCGCTCGACAGGGTCGAACGCGGCCACCAGCGAGCCGACGATTAGCCCCATGGAAACGGCAAACCACGCCAGCAGCAGCCAGGCGGTTACGCAGGCGAGGATGTCGTCGGGCGGCGGCATCACCCCGGCCAGAGTCAGGAGCGTCGCCAGCGTCATGAAGGATAGAGTGGCGCCCCCGACCTCCAGCAATAGCCGCGCGATGAACAGGTCGACGACGCGGACGTTACGATGATGCAGCAGCGCCCGATTCGGCTCGATGGCGTTGCCGCACCGGTTGATGGTGTTTCTCCACAGCAGCACCGTCGAATAGCCCGTCACCACGAAGGGCACCAGCGGCAGCTTGCTGGCGTGCGTGTGCACCAGGGACCAGACCCCCAGCACCCCGGTGGTGAACATCATCGGCTCGACGAAGACCCACATGAAGCCGATGTTGTGACGGCCGTAGCGGGTGATGATCTCGCGCATGACCAGCGCGCCGATCACCCGGGTCTGGATCGCCAGCGAGCGCAGAAAGTCCGGTTGCGGTGCCGTACGGTCCATCAGTCGGCGTGCTCCCTGACGGCGGCGACCAGCAGAGAGGTCAGAGCCCAGACGATCAGGCTCAGCAGCAGCGTTGCAGCCACGTTCCGCAGCGCTTTGGGCTCGATCGCGACATCCGGCTGGTTCGGTTGGGCGAT
>Ga0209154_1000107_pt1 | contig 59907 bp, 51 predicted proteins | sample GraSoiAngelo_121_FD_185878 | JGI IMG/M metagenome (GOLD analysis project Ga0209154, IMG submission 185878) | Grasslands soil microbial communities from the Angelo Coastal Reserve, California, USA - 14_0919_12_20cm (SPAdes) (version 2) | ecosystem: Environmental > Terrestrial > Soil > Grasslands ... | reverse complement strand
TGAACTGGTAAGTCCGGCAAGAAGGAGCGTTCGCTTTCACCTGGTTCAGCCAATCGCTATTTTTTCCCGCCGCGTGCTGAATGGATTCCTGCTGGATCGCGCCCGGCAGGCGGGAGCTCAGGTCGTACAAAGCCGCGTGACCGGCATCGCAGGCCGACCTGGAGAGTGGCAGCTTCAAACGGCTTCTGGCGAGCTGAGAGCTGGGTACCTGATCTTGGCCACCGGCGCCCGCAATCCTTTTCGAAGCCAGTTCTCGCGGCCGCTTGCTGCTCACGATTTGATGGCCACCGCAGGTTATTTCATTCCGGGCAGCAGCTCTTCTATGCAGATACAGTTTCTAGCCGGCCTGCACGGCTATTTCTGGATCTTTCCCCGCGCCGATCACTTCTCAGCCGGCATTTGCGGCAGGATGAATAGCAAGACGACGGCTGAGTTACGACGCTTAATGGAAAAATGCATCTCCTCTGCCGGGCTTGGGTTCACGGGCGCCAAGTTTTACGCGCATGTCCTTCCCGCACTCAGCCTGGCGACTCTTCGGCAGGCTGCGGTCAGTGGCGACGGCTGGGCCATGATCGGAGATGCGGCTGGCTTTACCGATCCCATCACGGGAGAAGGTTTGTATTACGCTCTGCGCTCCGCCGACCTGCTCAGCAGGGCGATCCTGGCGAATCAGCCGGAATCGTATCGTCAATTGTTGCGAAAAGACTTTCTGCCCGAACTGGAAATGGCGTCCCGCGTGGCGGATCGCTTCTTCACCGGACAATGGATGGGGGAAGCCGTAACCGAACGCATGGTACAGTTCACCGTGCACAGCCGGCGCTTCCGGCACCTTATGTGCGATATGTTTTCAGGGATGCAAGGCTATCTGAACCTGCGCGCGCGTCTTTATCGCACTTTGCCTGTCATGGTGGCGGAAAGCGCAGTGAGCGCGCTGGGGCTGCGGGGGCCGAGGTCTGGGGTAAGTCGCGAGAAGATAGCATCTTGATTGGATTACAAAGAAAAAGAGACGCGGCAAGCCGCGTCTCTACCAATCGCAATTTTCTGCGGACTAATCGGCCGTCGCCCTGGGAGGCTCCTGCGGGGTAATCTCCACCACTGACGGGCATTCTCCCAAGATGGGCTGACATCCCGCATCCGGGCCGTGTCCCGCGTAGGGAGCGGGTCTGGTATCGGTGAACTGCGCAGTTTCGGTCGAGCCTTCCAGCGCAGTCGTCGACGCCGTTCCGTTGGTGATCGCCTGCTGGACCGCGTCGAAGTAGCCGGTTCCGACGAAGCGCTGGTGTTTCACCCCTTCGTAGCCGTACTGGTGCTCGCGGCTGAATTCCTTCTCTTGCAGCCGTGAATAGGCGGTCATGCCCGACTGCCTGTAGGCGCGCGCCAATTCAAACATCGAGAGATTCAGCGCGTGGAAACCGGCCAGCGTGATGAACTGGAGCTTGTAGCCCATGGCGCCCAACTCGCGCTGGAAGCGCGCAATGGTCGCGTCGTCCAGAGCCTTCTTCCAGTTGAAGGATGGCGAGCAGTTGTAGGCCAGCGTTTTGTGGGGATACTGCGCCAACACGCCCTCGGCAAACTCTCGTGCTTCCTTCAGGTCCGGCTTGGCGGTCTCGCACCAGACGATGTCGGCGTATGGCGCGTAGGCGATACCGCGCGCGATAGCGGACTTCATTCCCCCTCGGATGTGGACGAAGCCTTCCGTCGTGCGTTCTCCGGTAACGAATTCGCGATCACGCGGATCAACATCGCTGGTCAACAGGTTGGCGGCTTCAGCATCGGTACGCGCCATGATGAGCGTGGGCACGCCCATGACGTCGGCAGCCAAACGTGCCGCCACCAGCTTCTGAATAAACTCAGTGGTGGGGACGAGCACCTTTCCGCCCAGGTGTCCGCACTTCTTGACGGACGACAGCTGATCCTCGAAGTGCACGCAAGCCGCGCCGGCTTCGATCATGGCTTTCATCAATTCAAACGCATTCAGGTTGCCGCCGAAGCCAGCCTCGGCGTCAGCCACGAGCGGAGCGAACCAGTGGATCCCGTTCTTCCCTTCCGCATGATGAATCTGGTCAGCACGCATCAGCGACTGGTTGATACGGCGCACGAGGTTGGGAACGCTGTCGGCCGGGTAAAGGCTCTGGTCGGGATACATCTGCCCCGCGTCGTTGGCGTCGGCGGCCACCTGCCAGCCGCTCACATAAATCGCCTGCAGCCCCGCCCGAACCTGTTGAACCGCCTGATTGCCGGTCATGGCGCCCAGGGCCGCAACGTAAGATTCGTTATGGAAAAGGGCCCAGAGACGCTCGGCGCCGATGCGGGCCAAGGTGTGCTCAATGTGTACGGAACCGTGCAGGCGTTCCACATCATGTTGGTTGTACGGGCGAGTTATGCCCTTCCAGCGCGGGTTCGTCTTCCATTCCAGTTCCAAATTAGCGGACCTACCCTTGCTTGTCATAACATCCTCGTTCGGTCGGAATTTGTGAATTGTGCAGCCCGGGCCAGCGAGCTTGCTCCCCACATTTCTTCGCGCCTCGCCATGAGGGAGCGGAGAAAGTTGGCTCGATTCTGAGGGGAAACGGCTAGTCAGTCAAACTGATTGTCGTTATCATCTTGATAGATAATTGTTATCGTATGCCTTAGAATACAGCCTTTACAGGACACGTTGGAGAACGTGGCATGGAAATCGATCAGGTCGAAACTTTTTTGGCAGTAGCAACTTATGGGGGATTTCATCGCGCGGCGGAAGCCCTACGTGTCAGCCAGCCCGCGGTGAGCGCGCGTATTCGCGCCCTGGAAAATTCTCTAGGAGTTACCCTTTTTACCCGAGGCCCGGCCAATCTCTCGTTATCCCCTGCCGGCAAGGTTCTGCGGCCCCATGCCGAACAATTGCTCCGCACTGTGGCACTGGCTCGGCAGGCCGTGCATGAATTGCAGCCTTCCGCGGGTGGCGCTTTACGCGTCGCCGCCGCGCTTTCCATCTGCACCTACCTGCTGCCGGATGTGATCAAGGAGTATCAGTCCGCTAATCCGAAAGTGATGGTTACCGTTCGTTCCGGGAATTCGCTGCAAGTGCTCAAGATGGTGGTAGACGGCGAAGTGGATATCGGGCTGGCGCGCTCGCTCAATCATCCCGAAGTTGAGACCATGACGTTGCGGGATGATCCTCTTATCCTGGTCGGCCATCCCACCCATCCCGCAGTTCGCAAGCGGCGGGTTCGGCTGGAGGAAGTCGAATCCTGGCCGCTGATTTTCTATGATCGCGGCTCCAGCGACTGGACGCTGAGCCAGGGCCTTTTCCGGCGCGCAGGTCTGCTGCCGAATGTGGTGCTTGAGGTCGAAACCATCGAAGCCTGCAAGCGCATGATCGAACGGAAGCTCGGGTTGGGTTTCTTGCCGCAGATCGCGCTCACTCACGAACTTCGGCAAGGCAAACTGGTGGCGATTGAGATCGTCAACGCCGAGCCGCTGCGGCGCAATCTGGATGTGATCCATCCTCGTCACCGGCCGCTGTCCCGAGAAGCGCAAGCTTTTCTTCACCTGCTGAAGACGGCGGCGGACAGCGCCCTCTTTCGACATGAGAAAGCGGGCAAGGTCAGTCGGCGGCGAAGATAGTTCTAGCCGCTTACATTGGCGGGAGTGAGCTCCGTACTCAGGCGGATGCTGGGCGTGCCCGAGCCTACCAACTTCAGTTTCGGCTCACGATCGATGGCCTTTAGCACTTCACGTGTGACTCGATCGTCGATTTCGGCGGCACGTTGGAGATCCACCGGAAAACCGATCACCGCTTCGAGGCCAGCCTGGGTCAGCCGCAACCGGCTCTTTGGGCACAATTCGTTGATCGGCGTGCTGCTCAGAGTTCTCTCCATTTGCCGGCGCTGCCGCTCAATTTCTTCCCGATAATCGGCAAAAACAGTTTCCACTGCACCCAGCAGGCGTTCTTCCGCTACCCGATAGTCGCTGTCCGGAGACAACGTCAGGGTGATTTCGTGCCAAACAAAATTGGTGCCCGGAATCTGCTTGAACAGGCCAGAAGCCGGCTGGAAGACAATGGAGTTGGAAAACGCAACCACTCGGCCGGTTGGAATTTCCGCTCCGACGCTGCTGAGCTCCATAAGGTGCATGCGGACTAATCCGACGTCGACCACCTCGCCCGTTACTCCGGCGATCTGTACTCGATCGCCGACCCGGATTCCGAATCTGCCAATCAGAAAAAAGTAGCCGGCGATCGAGAGAATGACATTTTGCAGTGCGACTGCAACGCCTGCCGTAAGCAGCCCGGCAAAAGTGGCTACTGAACCCAATTGGCTGGCGAAGGCAAACGCAATCACCAGGCAGATCACGAACCAGAGAAGGATTTTCCGCAGCAAAAGGAACTGGTAACGGCGGCGAGGATCGTGTACGTAGCGAAAGATAGTCTTGCGCCACAGTTCAGCCACGGCAATTACCACAATGAGAACGCCCGCCAAGATGAACAGCCTAAGCAGGAGACTTCTCAACACGGTCTTATATTCCGTTTCCACTGCACTCTTCCAACTAGCCAGGCTCCTCTTATAGAGTCCAAGCAGAATTCCCTGCTTGCTTAAGGGTAGAACTGCGGTCGACGCCTGCTTGAATTGCGCGGTAAGCGCGTCCAGCTGCTTTTTCTGCTGGGCGAGCACGGTGGGATCGCTGGAGTCCGGCTGATTCGCAAGTTGGTCACCCTGCTTCGACAGATCCTTGAGCTGGTTGACCAGCGGCGTACGCAGCTGCTTCGACGCTTCTGTCAGCTCGTCGGTCATGCGTCCAGTGTGATCGATCGTGCGGATTTTGTCGGAAAGCTCGAGAAGCGCGGCCGTCAGACCCCAGATGCCAGAAGAACTGGATTTATCACTGGGAGAAAAGGAAGCAGGAGCCAGCTGGCGGCTGGGCTGAGTGTTTTCTCCATTGCTCCCCGGCTGCGCCAACTCGGGAGAAAGCGCACGCGCCATGGCATCGATTTGCGCGCGCAGTCCGGTTGGTCCGACTCCATTGGCACCCGTCCCACTGACAAATTCAGCCATGCTGCGCAGAGCATCCCGCCGGACATTAGTGAGGTCGAGTTCACTCTGTACTTCGGCGATAGCCGATTGCAGAGACTTACGATTGCCTGGGCCGGCAGCGTCCAGCTTCTGTCGTAGCCGCTCCAGTTCACCCTGTAGCTCGCGGGCTTGGTTGTCCAGTTTGGCAGACAACTGAGTCAGCGCCTGATAACGACCCAGGTCAGGATTTTGAGCCTGGCTATCCTTAGAAGTCGCTTGCTTAGCCAGAACATCGGCATCGGCGCGCGCAAAATCAAAAGCCAGCCTGACCACCTGATTGGCAATTTGACGATTGTCGTTGACGAGAATGGCGTCGCCCGGATCTTTGGCGATTTGGCTCTCGACCGTCAATTGGCGATGCCAATTTATCGTCTGGCTCAGAAACTGAATTACCTGCTGGGGATCAGCCGGATTGGCGGGTGGACTTTGGGTAAGAGCAACGCCGGATCCCACCATTAGGATTACCGCGACGGAGATCGCCGAGCGAAGAAAACCTCTGTCACGAAATGACAAAATAGTCCTCCCCTCGGAATGTGCTTCTGCTGCTGGTAACAGCACGATCTTTCGTCCAAATGAGTTTAGAATCAGCAGTGATCAGCGGCCGGTCAAAACTCGAGATGACAAGTACCGTTCTGGCTACTGCCGCTATTTTTGGTTCTTATTTTAAATGAGATGCGAGCCAGAGGGTGATAGCTCCTCAAGAAATACCATGGTTGAGTGTTTCGGTCTGAGGAGCCAGTGGCGTAAGTGCTACCTTAACCAGTGGTGGAACGTAGCGTATACCGTCGCGCAGAAAAGCAACGCCATCCCGGCCAAGCCGCGCGCCTTGACGCAAGGCGACTTTACTTGCAGCTTTTCTATTTCGGCTAGAACCTGGGATCGCCTTGTCAGGCGGGCAACGTGAGCCTGCTTATCGCCAGGATCGCTGTCGTCATCGTGGAGCCTGTCAAATACTGCAATGGTCCTCAGTTCCCTCGTGCCGGGTAACTAATTTCCGCTGACGCGAACCCCACATACATTGCCATCCTCCGGCCCGATTTGAGGGGCTCAGTGTACCCAACCGAGTACCCGGGCGCATACTGTGAATCCTGTATAGGCCTGTTGATTTATCGTGACTTGGGGCTGGTTCGCCGTCTGGCTTGAAAAGCGCAGGGTGACCACGCAATGGGGTTGCGGCATTCTCATTAACGTGGTCGTAAGCCGGATCAGCCTGTAAAAGGCTTGCTTTTGGAGATCAGATGCTGGTGCGAAAGGGGGGACTCGAACCCCCACGGGTTTCCCCGCCAGATCCTAAGTCTGGTGCGTCTGCCAATTCCGCCACTTTCGCATTGCGATATAGGCATCGGTAATTATACGACGCACTCTTCTCATGAAACCCAGCAGGTCTCGCTGCCGGGAATCTTCACCGTCACTTTCTCCCGCGCCTTTCGTGGAGTAGAAGAAGTTCGTGAACCATGCGCAACTGATCACGGCCGCAGAACGCTGGCTTAGGAGTTATCGCTGCACAATCGTGCTGAGCGAGCAAACGGCGGATTCGGGCGAAGTGCCTGACGTCATGGGCTGGCGCAGTAACTGTCATTCCATAGTGATCGAATGCAAGGTCTCGCGCGCTGATTTTTTGGTCGATAAGAAAAAACCAGTTCGTCAGAAGCCCGAACTCGGCATGGGCTGCGAACGTTTTTATCTCACGCCCAAATCCCTGCTAAAGGATTCCGACCTGCCTCAAGGTTGGGGTCTGCTGGAAGTCCAAAAACGTGAGATCGTGATGAGAGTGAAAGCGAGCCGTCGCAGCCAGCGCACAATCACTGGACTTATGGCTGAAATGGAACTTCTGCTGGCGAGTCTGCGGCGGGTGGAAGTCAGAATCGAACCGCAGACGATCACTGAGTTTCTCAAGTGGAAGAACCGCATGGCCGCTTACAATGGCGGCCGGCTGCCGCAAGGCCTTGTTCCGCTTGAGCAGGAGTTGCTATCCGGCGTTTAAGGAGCCTGCGTCACAACAATTGTGTGTTCTGCCTTGCAAGTCTTTGCCGGATCGAACACAGCCACGCCTTCCCGCTTTCCTTGTAAGGCGTGGAATTCGAGAGGCCGTTTCACCTTTTCCGGCAGGCCCTCGAAGCTTGCTTTGCCTTCCGTATTGGTTCCAACCTCCAAGTCCAGCTTGCGGATACTCATGAAGCCATAGGCGATGTGCACACGAATCTTGGCGTCTGAGACGGGCTGGCCCGAAGCATCGGTAACTGTAAATTGCACTGAGCAGGCACCCAGGTCTCCGTTAATGACAGGGATGGGATTTTTAGTTGCAGCCGGCTGAGAGGTCTGTGCGACGAGACTCGGAGACAACAGCAGAGTCGAACAGATCAGTGCGAGAAGTCCGACTTGTTGGGACCGGCCTTGAGCGTCTCTCATTGTATGTCCTTCCGAAAGTTTGGCGTTATCGACAGCCGCCGCGTCCATCCTGCCACTCTGGGTATGCCGAGTTCAAGCGCGTCCTGTCCGTTGCACTACCGAATAGCCAGTTCTCGAGCCCGAGAAGAATCTGAACTCGCGGGGTCGCTTCAACGCAGATCCTACCTTACGTTTTGTTCGCCACTACAGACTCTTGCTTATGGGTTTCAGTCTCAGGGACCAATTAGCTTGTCCTCATTCTTTACGCCAAGGCTTTGTGCCGGGCGAAGCTATTGAGGAGGAACAACATGGACAGAGATCGGGTAGAAGGCAAAGTGAAAGACATCGCAGGACGAGTTCAACGTCAAGCCGGTGAGTGGACCGGAGACGAAGAGACCCAGATCAAGGGAGCCGGCAAACAGGCCGAAGGCAAGGTGCAGAACATTGCCGGCAAGGCCAAAGATGCCCTGAGGCGACCCCGGACAACAGACCAAGAGAGCGAGCGGGAACAAGGGGAACTCGAAGAGGAACGCGAATCAGAACCGCGCCGCAGGCGCGCATAAATCTGCCATAAAAAGCCGGGGAAACTCGATTCATTCGAGTTCCCTGCTTTCTCTTGCTCTATCCTTCTAATTCTCGCCCAATCTCCCGCTCACGAAGCCAGGTAAAGATCACCGGGGTGACGATCAGGACGTGTACAAGCGAACTCAGCATCCCGCCCAGAACCAGAATAGGCGTGGCCGGTGGCTTTATGACTTCAGCCCCAGCTCGCCTGTCTTTGTTGCGGCCCCAAAAACCCGGTACACTGTGGCAGCCATGGCAAATCCGACTCAGCCCAACATCAAGCTGACCAATGCCCCCGACTATCGCGAGAACTATGCCAACAGCGTGCAAGTTCGCGTTACGGTGTGGGATTTCTTTCTTGTCTTCGGAACCCTACAGCAGCAGAGTGAAGTCCAGGTAGATATCACGAATTTTCAGGGCATCTACGTCAGCCCGCAACAGGCCAAAGCCCTGCTCGCGATCCTCCAGCAGAACGTCGTCCAGTACGAGAACGCATTTGGTGAGATCAAGCTCGATCCGCGGATGACGGCCACCGGGCCCATCCACTAGCTTGGCTAACGCGGACACCGGATTGTCATCTGACGGCGGGCCCCGGAAGCTTCCTGCGTTTTTGGTTTTCAGTCTGATAATTTTCTGCATCGCTCTGCTACACGCCCCCCTGCTGGGCCTGCCCTACATTTGGGATGAAGCCGGCTATTACGTGCCTGCTGCGCGCGATCTGCTCCTCAGCGGCAGCCTGATTCCACATTCCACGGTCAGCAACGCGCATCCGCCCCTGGTGCTGGCGTGGGTGGCCTTGGGCTGGAAATTGTTTGGCTTCACTCCGCTCGTGGCGCACCTTGCCATGCTGCTGATCGCGTCCTTCACACTCTTGGGAATTTTTCGACTAGCCGAACGCGTCGCCAACGTCCAAGTTGCGCTTGCTTCAACGATCTGCGCCAGCCTTTACTCTGTTTTCTTTACGCAAAGCGCTCTGGTGCACCTTGACATGGCAGCCGCCGGGTTTACCCTCTGGGGCTTACGGGATTACATCGAGCAACGCCGCATCGCGACTTCTGTGTGGTTCTCTCTCGCGGCTCTGGCGAAAGAGACTGCGATCCTGGCGCCCCTGGCCTTGTTGGCTTGGGAATTGATTTGCCCGCTGATTCCCGAACGAAGGTCGTCACAGTGCTGTTTGTTCCGGCCGAGTACGACATCTGCCTGGCTTTTAGTTCCCTTGCTACCGCTGGGCATCTGGTTTGGTCATCACTACCTGCACACGGGTTACGTTTTCGGTAATCCGGAGTTCTTCCGCTACAACGTCTCGGCAACTCTACACCCGTTGCGGATCTTTCTCGCGGCGGGCATGCGCGTTTGGCAACTTTTCGGATACATGAACCTTTATTTCCTTACCGTGGCAGCTTTGCTGGCAATGTTCCGGACCCCACGAAACGTTGAGCATAAAGAACGCCCGCGTATTGCTGTGCCCGTGCAATGGATCTTCGTCGTACTGATCATTGCTTATATTCTGGCGATGTCGGTGGTGGGTGGGGCCGAGCTCGCGCGTTACATGCTCCCGGTGTTTCCGTTCGTGATCATCCTCTGTCTGTCGACACTGTGGAGAAGAGTGCGTTACTGGATCGCGGTCACTATATTGGTGGACCTGGCATTTATCGCCGCTCTGCTTGTGAATCCTCCCTACGGCTTTCCCTTCGAAGATAATCTAGCGTACCGCGATTATGTGCTTCTCCACAGAAACGCCGCGCAGTTTCTCGCGATGCGCTATCCGCGTGCGCGAGTTCTGACTGCATGGCCGGCCTCGGATGAGTTGACCAGACCCTATCTCGGCTACGTAAGCCGCCCCATGCGGGTACTGCGCATCGAGAACTTCGCCTTTGAGGAAGTGAGTTCCGCCGCCGCGGTCCGCTCTGATTTCGATGTCGCGCTCGTTTTTTCTACCAAATACATTCCGCCTCACTCTCTGCTTGCCCGCTGGCTCGCCTGGGAGAGAGTGCAGACACGTTACTTCGGGTTTCATCGTGACCTTCCGCCCTCTGCCGCCGCGCAAGTTCTTGGCGGGAGTCTGGTGTACACCGCAGCCCGCCACGGACAATGGATTGGAGTGATTGAATTGGAGCGGGTGCTAAATGCGCGTACGCGCTAAACAGCCATTAGATGGCACGAGTGTGTCTTGATGATCAGCCACACGTTGCGTCCTGGCTGCAGGTGGAGGGAATCGCGAGCCGCCAGCGTGAGGTGGACTTCCATTCTTACTCCACAATTCACCTCAGCTGCGACGATTACATCCCGTTGCGTCAACGAGACCACCTTGCCGGGAATCACATTCCGAGCGCTCAAGCCAACAGGTTGTTCCGAGGCGAGGAGAATATCGCCTGCGCTGATTGCCACTCGAATCGCGGAACCGACCTCGGCTCTGACCAGCGGCGTTTCCAATTGCACGGAGGAGCTGGCCAGTTCGCAGGTCATCGTGCCGCGATCCTCATGGGCAGCATGAACCGTGGCATCAAAGATGTTTTCGAACCCGGCCAGTTGGGCAACCGTTTCGTGACGGGGAGCCCGCATCACCTGGTGCGGCGTGCCCTGGGCGATGATCTTGCCTTCGTCCAAAACCAGCACTCGTTCGCCTAAGGCAAACACCTCTTCCCGGCTGTGCGTGACGTACAGAATGGGGATGCGATGGGACTGATTCCATATCCGCAGATCGTCCAGAATCTTCTTCTTTGTCTGAGCATCGAGCGCCGCCAATGGCTCGTCAAGCAGAAGCAGGCGGGGATCGGTGACCAGCGTTCGTGCCAACGCAACCCGCTGGCGTTCGCCGCCGGAGATCTCGCTGGGCCTTCTGTCCCGCAAATGTGCCACTCGGAATGACTCCAGGATGCTCCCGCTTCTTTGTGCCCGCTCGCTTCCTCGTGCGTGCGAAAGGCCGTATTCGACGTTCTCTTTGACGTTGAGGTGGGGAAAGAGCGCCAGGTCCTGGAAGACATACCCAATGCGCCGTTGAGATACAGGAACGTTCTGCCGGGTGCTGCTATCGAACAAAACACGCTCACCAATTACAACCCTGCCCGCTTCCGGCGTGTTCAATCCTGCCAGGCAGTCCAGAAGCGTGGTCTTCCCTGCCCCCGAGGGGCCGAACAAAATCGTGATGCTGGGGTCTACGGAAAATTCAAGATCAAGAACAAAATTACGCGAGCCGCTGGGCAGATTTTTGCGCACGCGCGCTGACAAAGCTTTCCCATTGGCGCCCTGCTCCGTTCGCCACTCGGCGGGAGCGGTTTTCGCGCGCTCTACTTCCAGGGCCATATCGCCCACATCCTCCGATTCAAGGCGTAAACCAATGAGAGCACCAAGAATGCGATCAACACCAGCACCAGAGCCGTTTGATTCGCGGCTGCGTAGTTTGACATCTGCACCTGGTCATAGATGTCGATGGACACCGTGCGAGTCACGCCGGGAATATTCCCCCCCACCATCAGCACCACTCCAAACTCACCCATAGTGTGCGCAAAGCTTAGCGCCACTCCGGTCACCAGACCCGAAATTGACAAAGGAAGAATCACCCTAAAGAACGTTTCTACTCGAGAAGCTCCCAGCGTCGCGGAAGCGGCAATGAGCTTGGTATCCACGGCGGAAAAAGATGCAGCAAAAGGCTGCACCGCAAATGGCAGGCTGTACAGGATGGACCCAATCACCAAGCCTTCAAAGGTAAAGGCTAGGGTGTGGCCGGTAAGCGCTTCCCACCAGCGCCCCACGGGACTGCGTGCCCCCAGGGCCAGAAGCACGTAAAACCCCAGCACAGTGGGTGGGATCACAATCGGCAGCGCTACCGCCGCCTCGGCTAAAAATTTCCAGCGCCAACGGGAGTACGTGATCCAGTACGCAATCGGTAGTCCGATCACCACCAGCACGGCGGCGACCACCACGGCTAAGCGGATTGTCAGCCAGAATGCCTGCCAATCCATCAGCGCTTTCCCTCCGGCGTCGAGAAACCGTAGCGCCGCAAAATGGCCTGCGCCTCAGGCGTTTTCAGACAACTCAGAAATGCGGCCGCCTCTTTTTTATGCTGAGAACGGGAAATTACGACTGCCCCCTGATCCAGTTCAGGATAGGCGTCGTTGGGAACTTCCCAGTAGCGCCCTCGATCTTTCATTGCCGGGACCAGCGCATGGGATAGGGCAATCAAACCGACCTGCGCGTTGCCTGACTCCACAAATTGCGCCGCCTGCGAAACGTTTTCTCCCAGTACCAGACGGTCCGCGACTTTGTCGTACAACTGAAAGTGCCGGAGTGCAGCCACGGCAGCGCGTCCGTACGGCGCATGCTGCGGGTTGGCGATTGCGATTTTCTTCACGGAGGCATCGAGCAAGACGTTGACACCGTGATGCTCGATGTCCAGCGAAGACGATTTCAAAACCCACATTATCAGCCTGCCTACCGCGTAACGATACAATGAGTTCCGCTCGGCAAGTCGTGCTTCAATCAATTGTTTTGGATAATCCTCGTCCGCGGAGAGAAACAGATCAAAGGGAGCGCCGTTCTTGATCTGCTGCGTTAGATTTCCCGAGGAGCCGAACAAAAGGCGTATGCTGGTACCGGTCTTTTTCTGATAGCGGGCAGCGAGTTCCGTAAGCGCGGAACCCATGTCGGCTGCCGCCGCGACGGTTATCTCCTGGGCCGCGGACCTCGTCGATAGAGACGCCATGCCGAGCAGAACGACCGCTAGTGTCTTGGCTGTCACAGCTTAGAAGCCACCTCGAAATGACTTTCTATGAACAACGTAAAGATTTGTAAAATCAGCAGCTTCCGCGCTTCCTACGCGGGACTGAGAACGTCAAATAGATTGAGGGCTGAACTCCTCTCGGCTGTTATGTATTACGGCAGTTCCGCCGCGGGAACGCAGCGATTTTATCCATACTGTTTGTTGGGTCGTACGATTTTATTCGTGCCATGCTTCCCGTGAGACCAGCAAGTTTTGGACATGGAGTTTTTCATTCCTATGGGAGCTTCTTGTGAGGCTACTTAAGCGTCATTGGCTAATCGCCATTCTGATCATCGCCGCCGTCGCCGTATTGGCAGCATTTCAGTTTAAGAGCAGCGACAAAGCTCAATATTTCACCGCCAAGGTCGATCGCGGTGACATCCGTGCCGTCGTAGAGGCTACCGGCACTATCAATGCGGTAACCACAGTTCAAGTTGGCTCGCAGGTGTCGGGCACTATTTCTCGCCTCAACGCAGATTTCAATTCGCGCGTGAGAAAGGGACAAGTCGTCGCCCAGATTGACCCGTCTCTTTTTGAAGGCACTCTGCTCCAGGCGAAGGCAGATTATGCCAACGCTGAAGCCAGCCTGGCCTCTGCGAAAGCCAACCTGGAGAAAGCCAAGGCGGCCCAAGTGCAGACCAAAGCCGATTACGAACGCACCGTAGGACTCACCAAGGATGGCGTGATGAGCCAGCAGCAGCTCGATCTGGCTAAAGCCAACTACGACTCGGCGGCGGCGGCCGTTTCCTCTGCCCAGGCACAGGTCACCCAAGCAGCCGCCCAAGTTCAGCAGAAGCAAGCGGCCGTGACCGTGGCGCAAACCAATCTGAATTACACCACGATTCACGCCCCCATCGACGGCACAGTGATCGCACGCAGCGTAGATGTTGGCCAAACCGTGGCCGCGTCCCTACAGGCCCCTACCCTGTTTACGATCGCGCAAGACCTCACCAAGATGCAGGTCTATGCCAGCACCGATGAGTCCGATGTGGGCATGATCAAGAACGGCCAGGTCGTTACCTTCAAAGTGGACGCCTACCCCAAGGATACCTTCACGGGGCGCGTTTCCCAGATTCGTATGAACGCCACAACTGTCCAGAACGTCGTCACCTATAACACCATCATTGACTTCGATAACCCGGAATTGAAATTGTTTCCGGGAATGACGGCCTACATCACGATTCCAGTAGCGTCGGCCAAGAACGTCCTGCGCGCACCCAATGGCGCGCTCCGTTACAAGCCGGACTTGAAAGCCGACCAAGTCCGCGCGCTCTATCAAAAGTATGGTCTCGATTCCGGAAGGCCCGTTCAGGCCGCCGGTGAAGCACCGGGCGGTGGAGGTGCCAGCGCGAAACAGTATCGGGCTCACGCTGAAGGACAGCAAGGTGGCGGCAGTGATGCAGCTCCGCACACGCCGCGGCTCGATGTCGCCGTGCTCTGGAAACTCCACGCTGATAAGACCCTGGAACCGGTTCGGGTCCGCACCGGCATCACCGATCACACGGTAACGGAAATTGCCGAGTTCCTCAAAGGAGAACTGAAAGAGGGTGAAGAGCTGGTGACCGGCTCCATGACGGCAAAGCCCACGGCGGGACCAGGGATGGGCGGCGCTGTAAGACGATAGAGGTGGGCCGCGGCGGCTGCTCATTACAACATGGCAACGATCACACAACCGGAAGCGAAGCTCGCGACGCGCGAGGGCGGTCACGCAGTCATCCGCGTCGAGGATGTCCACAAGTACTACGACTTGGGTGAAACCCGCGTGCATGCTTTGCGCGGCGTCAGCGTGGGAATCGGGGCAGGCGAGTTCGTCGCCATCATGGGGGCGAGCGGCAGCGGGAAATCCACCTTCATGAACATTCTGGGCTGCCTGGATAAGCCTAGTTGCGGACGTTACCTGCTTGAAGGGATAGAAGTCTCGGGGCTCACAAAAAAAGAGCTGGCCAGCATTCGCAATCGCAAGATCGGCTTCGTATTCCAGGGATTCAATCTGCTTTCGCGAACTACGGCACTGGAGAACGTGGGACTTCCCACCTTGTACGCTCAGATCAGCAAGGCGGACGGAGACCGAAGAGCGCGAGAAGCGCTCGACCTGGTGGGACTCGCAGACCGTGTCGCTCACTTCCCTTCCCAGCTTTCCGGCGGACAACAGCAGCGTGTGGCCATTGCTCGGGCCCTGGTGAACAAACCGTCGATCCTGTTGGCCGACGAGCCCACAGGCAATCTCGACAGCCGCACTTCCGTCGAAATCATGGAAGTTTTTCAGAAGCTGAATGACGGTGGTCTCACGATTGTCCTGGTCACGCACGAGCACGACATTTCGCAGTTTGCCAAGCGCACCATCCAATTCCGCGACGGCAAGATACGCCGTGATGAACCCGTAACCACTCGGCCAGTGGCCGCCGAGGTGCTGAAGAATATGCCCACTTTAGAGGATTGAATCTGGATCTATGGATCTACTTGCCATTGTGCGAATCGCAATGCGAGCTCTGGCCCGCAACAAGCTGCGTTCCAGCCTCACGATGCTGGGCATCATCATCGGTGTGGGCGCAGTGATAGCCATGGTGGGCGTTGGCCAGGGCGCCCAGGAGCAAGTCCAACAGCAAATCGCTGCCATGGGCTCCAATATGCTCTTTGTCGGAGCGGGCACGGTCACGCGCGGCGGCATGCACATGGGTTGGGGCGCAACCAAGTCGCTGGTTTATGACGATATGCAGGCCATGCTGCGCGAATGCCCCGCAGTAAAGGCTGCGGCTCCCGGTAGTACTTCCAGCGCACAGGTCGTTTTCGGGAACGACAATTGGGCCACGCGGCTCAACGGCACCGAACCCCAGTACTTCGACATTCGCACCTGGCCGTTTCAAGAAGGCACTTCGTTCACGCAAAACGATGTGGAGATGGCCGCAAATGTTGCCGTCATCGGCGAAACTGTGCGCAAGAATTTGTTTGGCGCCACGGACCCTCTGGGCGAAACCATCCGGGTCAACAATCTCCCGTTCAAAGTTGTAGGCGTGCTCGTGCCGAAGGGCACCTCGGCGGCGATGGGCGATGATCAGGATGACATCATTCTCATCCCTATCACCACGCTGCAGAAAAAAATCAGCGGCCAAAACTGGCTGCGCTGGATTATGGTTTCGGCCGCATCGCGCCAGTCCAGCTATGCTGCGCAACAGCAGATCACGTCCCTGCTTCGTGACCGTCACCGCATCCGCACCGGCCAGGACGACGACTTTTTTGTTCGCAATCTGGCTGACATGGCCGACCTGGCCGACCAGGCCGGGCGGGTTATGACTTTACTGCTGGCCTCGATTGCCAGCGTGTCGCTGATTGTGGGCGGGATTGGCATCATGAACATCATGCTGGTCTCGGTGACCGAGCGCACGCGCGAAATTGGCGTCCGCATGGCCATCGGTGCTACCGAAGGTGATGTGCAGCGTCAATTCCTGATCGAGGCGGTTGTGCTCAGCCTGATCGGCGGCGCAATAGGAATTATGTTTGGCACCGGCGCGTCCTATCTCATCACGCAAACTCTAGGATGGGCGGTGCTGATTTCGCCGACTGCAATCATTACCGCCGTAGTCTTCTCCATGGCCGTAGGAATCTTCTTCGGCTTCTATCCTGCCCGAAAAGCAGCGCGACTGGATCCCATCGATGCACTGCGGTACGAGTAGAAGCTCCATTCGTCCATTCCATATAAGCTGTAATAAGCTGTCATCCTGAACGAAGCGAAGGATCTCTGCATTTCGCCGTCGACCGCCTAACGCCTGTCATTCCGGCTTCAGCCCGCAAAACGGGCATCCTGCCCGTCCAGGCGGAGCAAAGCTCCGAAGTCGCGGTCGTCGCTACCCAGTCTGTCGTCCTCAGCGAAGCCTTTAGCTCGAGTCGAAGGACCCCTTTCGACTCGCTCAGGACGATATGAATTAACTCTCGTTATTCCTCCCATTTCTGGAATAACTTCGTAATGCAGCACGTGTAAGTTGGCCTCCGGCTACGTCTTTTGCGTTGACACGTCTGCCAAACGCGGAAATACTAAGCTAGCCACCCTTAGCAGGCTCCACATCGGTAAGGAAAAATGAACGGTATACGCTGGCCGGGTACGTGTGTCTCTCTTTGCGTCCTTTCTGGATGCATGCTATTTTCACCCGCTGCCGTCTTGGCCCAAGGCTCGAAAATGACTTCCGAGGTGGCGCCAATCGCCGACGCCGATCGCGACAATCCTGCTGCGCGCGAGCAATGGTTTCGCAAAGGCCGGACTGCGCCTCCGGGACAATCTGCAGCTGAATTGCGCTACCGCGCTCACCAGCAGAAGATGCGGATGCGCGCTCAGCGCGCGCGGGCCGCTGCGCAACTTGCGTTAACACCCAATGCCCCGGCGATGGGCTGGACGGCGCTGGGTCCGGCGCCGCTGGCTTCCGATGCCGGCATAGGACAGGACTACAACTGGGTCTCGGGCCGTGCCACCAGTGTGGTGATTGATCCGGCGGACGGTACCGGCAACACGGTGTACGTGGGTGGCGCCTTCGGCGGACTGTGGCGCTCGACCAATGCTGCTAGCGGGAGCTCTGGTAACGCTTCCGGCGTTACTTGGACACCGCTGATCGATAATCAACCGACGCTGGCAGTGGGAGCGATCGCGCTGCAGCCCGTCAATGCAACCAACAACCTGAGCAATGTAATTCTCGTCGGAACCGGTGAGGCCAACAGCTCTGGCGACTCTTACTACGGGCTAGGGATTCTTCGGTCGATTGACGGTGGCAATAACTGGTCCCTGATCTCCACGGCGAACGGTGGCGCCTATTCCTTCAAAGGACTCTCCTTCAGCAAGATTGCCTTTAACTCAACAACAGGCAATACGAATGTGGTGGTGGCTGGCGTTGCATCTACTTTCGCGGGAGAGCAGGAAGGTGCAGACAATCTGACCGTGCCTCGTGGCGTGTACTACTCCGCCGATATCGGAGCGACATGGAGTCTTGCTAACCTGCAAGGTCCCGGCGGCACGGTAACATCAGCTTCCGCAAGTGCTGTTGTTTATAACGCCAGCGCTGGCAAATTCTATGCGGCCATTCGACGCCATGGGTTCTTCTCTTCCACTGACGGAATCAACTGGACTCGCCTGGCGAATCAACCGGGAGGCACACTCCTGTCGAGCACTAGCTGCCCGGAGAACATGAATTCCACGACCTGCCCGATTTACCGTGGCGAATTTGCCGTCGTGCCGGGCCGGAACGAAATGTATGTCTGGTTCATGGACGTGACGGCCACCGGCGAAGTGAATCGCGCTATCTGGCAAAGCAAGGACGGAGGCAACAGCTGGACACAGATCAGCACAATCACTATCGATGCCTGCGGCGATCCCGGCTCCGACGGTTGCGGAGTCCAGCAGGGTGAATACAACCTGGAGTTGGCCGCAGTGCCCAACGGCAGTACTGCCACCGATCTCTACGCCGGGGCCATCAACATCTTCAAGTGCTCCATAAATTCCACTAATCCCACCTGTGCTACTAATCCCTTCATGAACCTGACCCACGTCTACGGATGCCTGCAAATCGCGCACGTTCATCCTGATCAGCATGGCATTGACTCCATGGTGGTAGGAGGGAAGGACATCCTGTATTTCGCAAATGATGGCGGCATCTATCGCGCCCTAGATGGCTTTACCGGTCTGACCACGGGCGCCTGTGGCGGCGCTAATAATTTCGACAGCCTCAACCAGACCATTGGCTCGATGACGGAGTTTGTTTCGTTTTCGCAAGATCCCGGTAACCTCGCAATCCTACTGGGCGGAACGCAGGACAACGGGTCTCCGGCCACGAATCAGGCACTGACTAGCAGCAGCTGGATCAATGTCAATAGTGGCGATGGCGGCTACAACGAAATCAACCCGAGCAACCCAACCGAGTGGTTCACGGCGAATACAGATGTCACCATCCAACGTTGCACGGCGGGGATCAGCTGCACGGCAGGTGCGTTTAATTTAGTGGTGAGCGCTGCGCAGGTCGGAGGAGATATAGGACCGTTTTATACGCCTTACATGCTGGATCCGCAGGCTGCAAGCGAGATGCTGGTAGGGACCTGTCGCCTCTGGCGGGGAACCAGCCAGGGAGCGAACTTTCTACCGTATAGCTTTAATTTTGAGACTGGCACGCTTGCCACTTGCAATGGCAGTGAGGTTAATCAGGTGCGCTCGCTGGCGACCGGTGGCCCACAAGACGCCAATGGAATTTCGAAAGTAATTTACGTGGGAACCGATGGTGCCGGTCCAGTCATACCCGCTCCAACGATAGGTGGACGCGTGCTTGTGGCCACCAACGCGAACGGTGGGCCCGCAGTCTGGCAAGACACAACAGGCGACATCAATCACTACAGTTATCCGGTATCGAGCATCGCGATTGACCCTTCGGACAACACCGGCCAAACGGCATACGTAACTATTATGGGCTTCATCGGCGCCCCCGGATTTTCTCACGTATTCAAGACAACCAATGCCGGTCAAAGCTGGACAGATTTCTCCGCCGGATTGCCTGATGCACCAGCCAACTCCATCGTGGTTGACCCCGGGCCGACCCCGGAAAACGGCACTGTATACGTGGGAACCGACGTGGGTGTCTTCAACAGTCCGACTTTGTCTGCGAACTGGACGGAAGTTGGCCCCGCCCCGGCACCCGGAGCCTCCGGCTTCATTCCTAACGTGCCTGTGACCAAACTGCGGATCTTCAATTCGGGCGGGCAGAAACTCCTACGCGTGTCCACGTATGGGCGGGGCGTCTGGCAGTTTCCGATTAGCGTAACCCCGGACTACGCAATCGCCGTGGACAAGCTTCAGCTGTCCGCATTCCCGAATCAAACAGCAGAGTTCACGGGAAACCTCTTCGCCCTTTTTGGCTACAACAATTCGGTAACGCTCAGTTGTGGGGCAGGCACCCCGCCGAGCTGCACCGCGCCCACTGGCGTGACACCCTCTTCGGGCGGAACAGCGTTCACGATAAACGTAAGCGGCCCCGCTGTAGCCGACTACAGTCTTAACATCCACGGCGTCGGCGCGGACACTGGCTCAACAACACACGACCTGCCAGTAACATTTCACGTTGTTGACTTCTCCATCTCCGCGGTCCAACCCACGACCGTAACCGCGAATCAAGGAAGCGAATCGCAGCCGAGTTCAATTAACTTGCTCCCTAGCGCGCAGTTCTCGGGCACTGTCACGTTGAGCTGCGATCCAAATACCCTCCCCGCCGGGGCGACATGCTATTTCTCTCCCGGTGTGCTAACTCTTAGTGGGGGTAGCATTGCGCTAACCAGCTTTACGCTGGGAACCGTCTCCGCTACTCCGATCGGCAGCTACCCCATCACCATACTGTTCAATTCGGCCGGTGCGCCTTCTGCCAAAACGACCACCGTTACAGTGATGGTGCAGTCAGGGAAGGATTACACCCTCGCTCTCGGAGCAGCAGGTAGCATTGTTCCCGGCGGCACTGCGAGCTTTCCTGTAACTTTGACCTCAATCGGTGGCTACAGCGGCACGGTTACGTCTCGCTGCGACACTTACCCGCTTCTCAGCGCATTCACATGCAGCGTAAGTCCTCCTGAAGTTTCACTTGGCGCCGACCAGACCGCTTCTGCCACCGGCACACTACAAGCAACAACGAACTTACAACCCGGTACATACAATGTGCGGGTGTTTACTTCGGAATCGACGGCAGCGCTGAACCACGAAATAGATACCTCTGTTTCTGTAATCGATTTCCAATTCCTGCCAACTAATGGTGTGGCCATGATCACCGCTGGTCAGACAGCAAATTACATTCTGGAGATCACTCCCCTCGGCCCCGGCGGCTTCACAAACTCTATTTCCATGGCATGTTCGGGGCTGCCAGCGTCAGCGACCTGCTCCTTCGCGCCCGGTACTGTGACCCCGGGAGGAACTGTCACGATGGTTACCGTGAACATCTCCACGAAGACACGCCTGGCTTCTTTGCACCCGTTGAGGCACTTCTACGCGCTGTCGCTGCCCTGGGCGGCCCTGCTGTTGGTCTTCGGTGGCGTCTTCGTGGATAGGTCGCGCCGCTCCAAAGCCACGTTGGTGGCGGCATCCGTAACGTTCGGATTATGTCTCTCGCTGGTTGCGTGTGGAGGAGGTACGGGCGGGAATGGGACGACACCGCCTCCGCCGCCGCAGGGCACGCCTGCAGGGTCCTACAGCGTCACGGTGACCGCCACCTCGGGTCGACTAACGCACCACACCAGCGTGAGCCTGGCCGTGCAATAGTTATCAGCACCGGCATGGAAGCGTATCTCCCCTGGCTATTCGACGCAGAGAGTTTTGGACGGAGCGGCATTTGAGGGTCCGACAGCCCATCTCTGCTAGGATGTAGGCTTCGCGCAAACGCATGCAGCGATGGAGGCAAAATGGGCACCAGTGTATCCGGCAAACGCATCGCGGTTCTGGGCGCCGGCAAAATGGGCAGCATACTGCTGCAGGCCTTGCTGAAGGAACGTCTGCTCTCGGCCGCTACCACGACCGCTACCGTTCAGCATGCAGACCGCGCTCGTGCTCTGACGGATAAGCTGAAAATTCCTGTGGGCACCAATAATGTCGCGGCCGTGCGCAAGGCCGACATCATCTTCGTTTGTGTGAAGCCTCCCATGGTGGTTGACGTAGTGAAAGAAATCCGAGCCGCGATTACGCCCAAGCAACTAGTCATCTCCGTGGCCGCATCGGTTCCCACCCACCTGATCGAGGGCGGACTGAGGGGCAATATCCCGGTCATTCGGGCCATGCCCAACACGCCTTGCGTGGTGGAAGCAGGCATGACGGCGCTATGCAAGGGCAAATTTGCGGATGAGCAACACGTCAAGCTCGCCACCGGGCTGTTTAACGTCTTTGGCCGCACCGTCGTGGTGGACGAGAAGCACATGGATGCCGTTACTGGCTTATCGGCGAGCGGCCCTGCCTATATCTACATCATTCTGGAATCGCTGGCGGAGGCGGGAGTCAAGGTCGGCCTGCCGCGGGACATAGCCACGCTGCTGGCGGCGCAAACCGCCATGGGGGCTGCTAAGGTCGTGCTCGAAACCGGCGATCACCCTGCTCTGCTTAAGGACGCGGTGACAACTCCCGCCGGCTGCACGATTGACGGCATTCTGGAACTTGAGGAAGGCAAGCTGCGCGTGACGTTGATCAAAGCGGTAGTGAAGGCGGCGCAACGGGCCAAGGAACTAGCATTCGTAAGTTGAAAGAATGCCGATACGGAGAGTCGGTCTCAGGGTAGAGCAAACTTGATAACGATCTCGGTTTGCATATCTACCGGATCACCATTCAGCTTGTAAGGTTCGTAACGCCACTGGCGAACCGCAGCCATGGCCGCTGCCGAGAGCATCGCATTGCCTCGCACGCCCTTCACGTCGCGCACCCGCCCATCCTTGCCGATCACCGCCTGCAGTACGACCTCGCCCATGACCCGTTGCTGCTTGGCCTGATAGGGATACTGCGGCTCGACGCGGCGAATCAGTTTTCCGCCGGTGATGCCCTCGGAGATCCGCGGCGGCGGCGGCGGCGCAAGGCTTTCCGCCGGAAGCGGCACTGCAGGACCGCTCGACAGTGAAGAACGAGGAACGGATGCTATGAGTTCCTGTGCCGGAGTCGCCTTGGGCGGGGCACTGGCTTTTTCTTTCTCCGGGCCGGACTGTCGGGGCGAATCCGTCTGTGCAGCTTCACCTCTTGCAGCGTCACCACTGGTATCTTCCGCTTTTCCTTCCTTTGCATTTGCGGCTTTCTGCTCAAACACAACCTTGCCGTTCTGGAGAACCACGAGGTCTCCCTGATCGCTCTTCGCACCTGGCTCTGCCTTCCGCCTGTTGGCAGAAGGTTTCGGGGGCCGGACTCCGGAATTGCCCGCACTCATGTCCAGTGTGCCTTCTTCCGGCTGCGCATCCACGACGGGGGGTTGCGGCTCTGTCATGGGGGAGGCTGCCTGAGCGGACCGGTTGGCATGGGCTCTCTGCCAGCCCCATCGAAAACCCAGCATCAGACACAAGAGAGTCGCGAGCGCCAGGACAGTTGCGCGCAGGATTCGCGTTGAGTTTTCGGCGACCGCCATCCCGTCGTCTTCCTGCTCTGCAGGAGCGGTGGTTGCCGGTTCGAGAGAGGCGAGGGGCGCAGCCATGACAGCAGGCGAAGGTAGAACGTGAGCAGCTGCGGTTTCACGCTGGGCAGCCGGTTTGGCGGCGGCGCTTTGTGCGCTTTGTATCGCGTCGCTCACCCACTGTGCCACTTCTTGAAGGGTCGTGAGGTCCTGTTCTCCGAAGGCGTCCTCCTGAGCAGAAAAGATCTCAAAAACCCCAACCAACTTGTGGCCTGCAAACAAAGGGACGACGACAATGGAGCGCACCCCCAATTGCCGGCAGGCCTCGGCGTTGACCCGCGGATCGCTTTCGGTATCGCTGCACCATTGCCGCTTTCTTTCACGAATGCAGGCGCCGGTTAGTCCCGACTCGGTATTGATTTGTACGCCCAGGTCTGGGGCGGTTGCGCCAGCCGCCGCGCGGCACACCATCACGTTGCTTCGCTCCAAGGCGATGGCTGCCCCAGAGGCATCGGTGCCCAGGCGCGCGCGTTCCGCCAAGTCATGAAGAATGAGGTCGAGAGCCAGCTCAGTGGACTCCAGACCTTGAGCCGCTAGCGTTGAGGCTACTTCCCCAAGATGCGATTCGATTTGCAATTTCTTCTTCTGTTCCGAAGACTCCGCTGGCAGCAGTGGTGTGCCGTCCAATGGCTCGGGCCGCAAGGGATGGGAATAATGCATGGGATCACAATTTAATAATTAAGAAGTAGAATTAGGACACTCATTCCCTACAGCCATCCCGGGGACGCAGGGTGCGACTGGGATGGGTTCGACTGCTGGGAGTTTCAGCCCAAACAGCCCGGTTGTCAACCCATTAAAGAGGAAAAACACCCTGTTGGATCAGTATTGTACGCTGATTGGCAGTATTCCGCCAAACCCAGTCTTTTCCAATGCAGGACGAGCCTAAAGCAGGGGCTTGTTTCCAATACAGGATGAGCCCGAAGGGGTGAGGCATGCTGACGATGAATGATCAGCGTGCACGAAACAGAAAAGTTAAGCCTGCAACAAATTGCGAAGTTTCTAGCGGCCGCGAAGGAAGTGCAATTCAAGGCCAGTGAACGGAAAGAGATTTACGGTTGGATCGAACGGTTATTGTGCCAGCAACAATACGTGCGCCAGGGGCGCAGGGCGCGAGGTCTGCTGCGGCGCTACATCGGCAAGATGACGGGGCTCAGTCGGGCGCAATTGACCCGGTTAGTGGGGCGCTATGTGGCCACCGGGCAAGTGCGAATGAAAAGCAGCCATCGTCATCGCTTTCCGCAGCGCTACACGCGCGCCGATATCGAGTTGCTGGCGCAGGTCGATGAGGCCCATGAAGGCTTGAGCGGTCCGGCCACGCGCCGGATTCTGCAGCGTGAATTTCATGAGTACGGGAAAGCCGAGTTTGAGCGCCTGGCCGGAATCTCCCATGGGCATCTCTACAATTTGCGCCGCCATCCTCGCTATCGCCAGCGACGCCAGAACTATCAAAAGACGCGGCCTAGCATGGTGCCCATTGGCGAGCGGCGTAGACCCGATCCTAAAGGACGACCAGGCTATTTGCGGGTTGACACCGTGCACCAGGGCGACACGGAAACGGCCAAGGGGGTATATCACATCAACGCAGTCGATGAGGTCACGCAATGGGAGATTGCGGCCTCGGTGGAACGCATCTCCGAGGTCTATTTGGAGCCGGTGCTAGCCACCCTGTTGACCCAGTTTCCCTTTGTCATTCACGGTTTTCATTCCGATAACGGCAGCGAATTCATCAACCAGACCGTGGCCAAGTTGCTGAACAAACTGATGATTCAACAGACCAAAAGTCGCCCGCGGCATTCCAACGATAATGGCCTGGCGGAAACCAAAAACGGTGCCATCATCCGCAAACACATGGGATGGGGCCATATTCCAGCGGTGCACGCCGAGCGCATCCAGCAGTTCTACAGCGCTTACCTGAATCCCTATTTGAATTATCACCGTCCTTGTGCCCAGGCCGATGTTGAGGTGGATGCCAAAGGACGAAAACGTCGTCGCTACCGCCGTTATCAAACGCCGCTGGAGACGCTTTGGTCGCTGCCTAATCCCCGGCAATACCTTCGTCCCGGACTCACTCTAGCCACGCTGCAACGCATCAGCAAACTCCGCAGCGACACCGAAGCCGCACGGCTCATGCAAGAAGCCAAGCACCGGCTCTTTGAACAACTGCGCAAGCCTGCTTAGGCTCCTACGGCGCTAGCGAGGCAAGGAGGCTCAAACGCCGCCCCCTTGCCTCGCGCTCCATTCCCCTGCTCAACCCAAAAACAACGCCACTTCCCGCACTACTGCTAGACTTTATTTCGCAAACCTTCAGAACGGAGTCCCATCGGCTTCCTGCCTTTCCCTTCCTTCAGGCTCATTCTTGGATTGGAAAACACTAACCCCTCTCGTCCAGTTCACTCTCCAGCATTCGTTCCAGGACAGGCTCGTCCCTGCGCTTTTGCCGTGCTCTCGGCGGTTACGAAAGGCGCTCATGGGATGAAGTGGACTTCCGTATGGGACGGTTACACAGCCCGCTTCTGGCCAGGCACAGGGCCAGCTTCCACCCCACGCGCCTGCTTCTGTTTGCTGCGTTGCTCAAGAATTACGGCCGCGGCCAACAGAACTCCAATTGCCCCAAATGCGGCAAGCGCCAGCCCGGCGACCATCAGGATTGGCATACCCGACTCCCGCAGCCATTCTTCCCCTTATTGAGCCTTCATACGGTGACCATAATCACCGTAAACAGTGATGTCGTGCCTTTCGCCATGTTCGTTGTCCCTTTCCGAAGGCCGGCGGAAAGCTGATAAAGTATTTGCTTTGCCGGGGGAGTTGCCCTCGATCTCTTAAACGGGGAATTTTAGGATGCGGATCACCCTGGTTGGTTCGGGGTACGTTGGCTTGGTAGCGGGCGCCTGCTTCGCCGACCTGGGCCACGAAGTTATCCTGGTGGATAACGACCAGCGCAAACTTGTCGCCCTGAAGAACGGTACAGTTCCCATCCACGAGAATTTCCTTCCGGAACTGCTAGCCCGTCATCGTGGAAAACGACTCGACTTTGCCGGCGACCTGTCCGAAGCCGTGCGAGCGAGCTCAGCAGTCTTCATAGCCGTGGGAACTCCTCCGACCGATCAGGGAGACGCCGACCTTTCTTATGTCGAATCGGTGGCTCGAGAAGTCGCCGGCGCGATCAACGGCTACAAAGTCGTGGTCGAGAAGAGTACGGTGCCGGTATATACCAGCAATTGGATCCGTACCGTCATGTTGCGCAACGGCGCCGCACCCGATTCCTTCGACGTCGCTTCCAATCCAGAGTTCCTGCGCGAAGGTACCGCGGTCACCGATTTTTTGTATCCCGATCGCATTGTGTTGGGCGCTGATCATGACCGCTGCGCCTGCCTGCTTCGCGAGATTTACCAGCCGCTCACAAGCGGAGCGTATTACCAGCGCCAGGATGCCATCCCACAGCCCGATTACGCGTGCATTCCTCCTCCTCTGATTGTGACCAGCGCCAAGAGCGCTGAGCTCATCAAGCACGCCTCCAACGCATTTCTGGCAATGAAGATCTCGTTTATCAATGCGGTGGCTTCCATCTGCGAGTCGGTCGGTGCCGACGTGCAGCAAGTACGTCAGGGAATTGGCTCGGATTCACGCATTGGTCCGCGTTTTCTGAATCCCGGCATTGGCTATGGAGGCTCGTGTTTTCCGAAAGACCTAGCCGCTTTCCGCTCCGTGGCCCGCGAGTGCGGTTATGATTTCCGGCTCCTCGATGAAGTGATACGAATCAACGAAGAACAACGGCACCTTTTCCTGCGAAAGGTTCGCTCCGCTTTATGGACCTTGAAGGGGAAACGCTTGGGCGTGCTCGGCCTGGCATTCAAGGGTGGCACTGACGATATTCGCGAGTCTCCCGCTATTCTGCTGATTCAAACCCTTCTTCAAGAGGCCTGCTCAATAGCAGCTTATGATCCTGCCGCCAGCGAACGCGCTCGCGAAGTGCTGGGCTCGAAGGTGCAGTTCGTATCCAGCCCCTACGAAGCGGCCGCTGACGCGGATGCCCTATTGATTCTGACGGAGTGGGACGAATTCGCCGCGCTTGACCTTGACCGCCTATACAGCAAATTGAAGTATCCCATCGTGGTGGATGGCCGGAATCTCTACGATCCGCAAACCATGACAGCACATGGGTTCACCTATTACAGCGTGGGCCGCCAAACCATACCTCCGGAGAGCCAGGTCGACGCCATCGCTGCGGGCAGGAAGAGTAAGCCCAGAACTGATGACTAGCGCTCGCGTTTTGGTAACCGGTGGAGCCGGCTTTCTGGGCTCACACCTTTGCGACGCTCTGCTGGCAGAAGGATACTCGGTCATCGCGGTTGACAACCTGCTGACCGGGAAGGCTTCCAATCTCGATCACCTGGCTCGGGAGTCGCGGTTCGAACTGCAACAACTCGACATTTGTGAGCCGTTCGACTGTGGCAAGGTGGAGTATGTCTTGCACTTCGCTTCACCCGCCAGTCCCGTGGATTACTCCATCCACGGAATTCCCACCTTGAAGGTGGGATCGCTTGGAACCTTTAATACCGTTGAGCTGGCTAAGAAATATGGCGCGGAATACCTGCTGGCATCGACGTCGGAGTGCTACGGCGATCCACTGCAGCACCCGCAGAAGGAAACCTACTGGGGAAATGTGAATCCCATTGGGCCGCGTTCCGTTTACGATGAGGCCAAGCGGTTCTCCGAGGCGGTCATTGTGGCCTACCGGAGATATCACAAAGTGGATACGCACATCGTGCGCATCTTCAATACCTATGGACCGCGCATGCAGCTCAATGACGGCCGCGTCATCCCTAACTTCATGAAGCAAGCCTTACGGGGCGAAGATTTGACCGTTTATGGCGATGGCAGCCAGACACGCAGTTTCTGCTATGTCAGCGATGAGATTGAGGGGATTTTGCGGCTGGCAAAGTCCTCAGAACCGGGTCCGGTCAACCTTGGAAACCCGGCAGAATTTACCATTTTGGAATGCGCAAATAAGGTGCTAGCAGTTACGGGATCGAAGAGCCGGATCCGCCACGAAGCTTTGCCGCAGGACGACCCGAAACAGCGCTGCCCTGATATCAGTAAAGCCCGGCAAGTCCTCGGATGGGAGCCGAAGATCAAGCTCGAAGACGGGCTGAAGCTGTCACTTGATTATTTCCGGCACGCCTTGCGCAGTCACTGAGCCTTGCGCTTAATTCGAGAGCTGGAGCATTACGGGAGCTGGGAGAAGAGTTTTCAGAAACGAGTGATGGGGTCTGCGTCAGCTTCCCGGTTCTTGAAGACCAATTGGATCAGTCGCTGCACTTGCTCGCGCTGCTCGGCGGTGTGCTCTCCAAACGCCACTCCCATGCCAAAACCCACGTGCATAACCTGCACGACTCCCTTAGAGCGGAACTTGATTTCTGGCGTGCGCACCACCATTTCCACCTTGGTGCTGGTCGAAAAGGGGGATGGCATCTCCACGTAGCAACCGCCTACGCTGATGTCGGTCAGATTACAACGGTGTGGAATATCGGTACCCGTACGGTAAACTGCAGCGCCCAACTGACAGGCATGCCGCGACTCGATCCGCCGGTCGGAAGGCGAAGTGGCAAGCGGTCCCGGCTGGCCGGCAGGCAACTGCAATGTAACGGTTGATTCCTGTACCGCGAATCGGGCGTTCAGCCATTCCTTGAGCAGGCGCCTTGCAGCCTGCGGGACATCCAGAAAACGAACGCCTGCCCGACCGGTGGAATCCTGCCAGACCGTCTCGCCGGAGATCTGAACGCATTTCGTCTGGCCCGGCAGGGTGAATCGAAAATAGATTTTGCTCTCCTTGGGCAACTCGTGCGCGCTCTGAAGGGCCAAACCTTCTACGCTCAGATCAATCAAGGTCGCGGGCACGTTCTCCACACTGGAGTAACTGAGATCAGCTTCGGCCCGCAGCGGCGCACGACGGTGCTGTCTTTTTTCACGTCTTGCCAGCGGACTGGCAGCCCGCAAGCTGGCGCGGGCCCGCTCTGGTGATACCGGACGATAGACCACGAAATTCGCGCCCATGGCGAACGTACTCCGGACACTGCTTCCTGCGTTCACAACGCTGATGACCAGGGAACTCTTGTTGGTTTGCGAGCAACGTGCCTGGCTAAGCAGAAGACTCGCGGTTCTCTCATCCGGGGCATCCACAAGGACGAGATGATAGTGGTCCGTTGTAAGTTTTTGGCCGGCCGCGGAGAAATCCCGGCATTCTTCCACTTGGATTTCCATTTCCGCCAAAGCCTCGCTGAGCACACCAGCGGTTTGCGCGTCGGCGGAAATCAGCAGCGCGCGAGAGTTCATGACTAGTGGGAATCGTAGGGGTTCCACGGATGGTGAACAAGTTACCGCTGTAACGCGACATCCCGCTCCGTTCTCCGGCACCAATCCGCGATTTCACGCCTCATATAGCGGTTTGTTGCTCTAAATGCAATGGGAAACGGCTCATGGGGTCCGCGGCGTCTTCCAGTTACTTCAGTCATCTGGAGAGGGAAACCCTAAGGAGGTATGTTCAAACTTGGTTGCCGGCCCAAAAGTTAGCGCCGGTCGGCCAAGCCCAGCCGGACGAAGGATGATCCGATGTTGAAACAGACGTGGAATTGGTTGATCGCCGCAGGTGCGCTTATCTCCTTCGTTGGATTGCTCTTCCTTCCGTCCGCTCTGGATGCGCAGCACCGAGATGAAAGCCTGTTGGGAGCGGGACTGGCCGTTTTTTCGCTGGGCGCTCTGACGATGGCCGTTGCCTTCTACTTCAAGACCAAGATACTGCGAGCCGAGATCGGCAGTGACCCGAGCCGCGCCTCTCTACCGAATGGCAAGCGGCGCCGGATTAGTTGTGATTCCTGCCATCAAGCCGCGCCCGTGATACAGTGCACCATGCACAAGATGGGTTTGTGCTCGAACTGTCTGAGTCAGCACTACGACTCGCGCGCCTGCGTGTATGTGCCGGCAATTCGTAAGGGTACGGGGAAAATGGCGAAAAGCGCTTCTGCCGCTCGCGTGTGATCCTTGAAAGACTGCCATGTTGTCCCTATTCCCTACTGCCAGGCATCGGGACCCAGCTTTTGTTTGAAGATTCGGCTACTAGCGTCGGGTCTTAGGCGCGCCGGTCGCAGGATTCGTCTTGGCAGGTGTTCCTTCCAGTGGAGTACTCAAACTGAGGTCAGCTGACCAGGAATCAACCACTGCTTTCCAGTCTCCAGTCTTCTGCCGGGCAAAGACTACAACGTACTTGCCTCGTTCTTCTCGGCGCTTGCCTACCGCAACTGGCACCAGCATCTTGCACCGTCCGGCTTCATAGGCAAGGTCGCCTAGCAATTCGACGCGGAACGCCTCCATCTCGACATCTCCCAGGCCCGAGTCCAAAGCGGAGAAGAAGAATTCGCGGATCGCCGGGATCCCGCGAATCGCCGGCAGGTTCGGACGCAGCACCAGGGCATCGGTGGCATAAAACGCAAGTAGATCGTCGAGTTGCTTGCTGTTGCAGGCCAGAGCCCAATCCTGGGTCATGCGGCGCAGGGCACCTTCTGCTCGGCTGAGGCCGGTTCCAACCAGCGGAGCACGTACTCTCTCGGATTCCTTTGCAGGGGTCGAAGCTGCCGGCTTTTGCCCAAAACCACCCCCCATCAATTCGGCTCCCGGTCCTCCCCCTTCGAAATAGTGCTGGTGGTAATGGTGGTGGTAATGATGCTGACCTTCGGTCTTGGGAGCCTTCCACGAGCTTGCTTCTGCACCCAAGGGGGCGCCGCAAAGCCCGCAGAACTGGTTTCCGGAGGGATTGTGGTGTCCGCAGGCGTGGCATGCTGCAAGCCCTTCCCGGGAAAAGTTATCCGTTGACAGGTTTGCTGATTGTTCTTTTTGTGGCTCGTGGTCCGCAGTAAAACCCTGAATGGCCTGGAGTGCTGCGGCAATGGCTTCGTCTCCGGGGCCCGAACGGTGCGGATCCTGTTTGTCCAGCAGTCGCTTGAAGAATTCCTCTACCTCGGGATTCCGCTGCAGTTCGGGGGAGCGGTTCATGGAAAGGTTACCTCCGGGCTGTTTTTCATCGTCCACATCACCCGCCAGAGGTCATTCTAGACGACAACCTGTGCTCAGCGACGCGAAAACTCGATCTTGGCCTCGGCTTCGGTGGGTACGCCATTACAAGTCGCGGGCCGGTAACGCCAATGCCGCACAACATTAAGGACAGCTTGTTGCTGTCGCACATCGCCACCCTGGAGGATCAGCGGGCTGTGCACGGAGCCATCAGCTCCGACGATGAGGCTTACGGTTACGGGCCCGTCACTGTCGGCAAGAACCATTGGCGGATCAGGTGTTGTTAAAGCCTGGGGAGGCCGGGTGTCCTCGCATTGGTTACGCGCCGTGGAATGCGCAATATCCGCGAATTTTTCATCGTGCACAGCTGGTCTGAAGATGCGCTGTTCCCGCATGGACAAGGCGTTCGTGGTATCGGGCATGACCTTCGTCTTAGGGGTGGATGCGGCGCAGATCATACACAGCAGCAACAGCAGCATTGGCCAGAGCTTAAGAGCTTTCATTTGTTTCCTTCTTACAACTGCGGCGCATGTCGGGGCCGAATAGGCCCCGCTTTGTTGTTGCCAAACCGCAATCGGTGTGCCACCCGCAGCCCGGTATCCCCTTGATTTCCGGGCAAGAACGGCCTGCGAGCCCCGGGACTGTGAAATGTCTTGCAGCTTAAATGCACGCAGCAAGGATGCCGTCTGGCCCTAATTGGGTGATTCATGGGCTTATCCCATCCGCGGAAAGGCAATTGTGAGCTGCGAACTTCGCTTTGTGAGTCAGGTCACATCGGGCTATGAGCCCTTGGTACAGAATTTTCTTACGGTGGATTCTCAGCCACGGGGTCTGCACATTCCGCCGGGAGGGCTGCGATGTTCGAACAAGAAATCGAAATGGAAAAGCGTGAATCGTCTGTCGTCCCACTGCTGCTGATCGTCGCAATGATCCTGGCGATCGTTGGCTTAGCAGGTTATTACGTGTGGCAGAACCAGCAGGTGATGAGCACTGCGGATGCCGGCAACGTCGTTTCCGCATCCTTGAAAGCGCAAGGCCCGGCGGTGGTTCGCTTTCACACCGGCATGGTAAAAGCCAGTGTGAATGAGAAACCCGAGGACCCGCACTATCGCCTGTTGGAGAAGGCCGGCCTCCTCAAACGCGGCAAGCTTTCTGGCCGAACCTATCCGATCGTGCTGACCTCCCAAGGTGAGAAATTGCTGGCGGAAATCCCGGACGTGCAAAAGACCAGAGAGAGAGACAACACTGATTTGTACGTTGTCCCGCTGGCCGAACGCCGCTTAGCCGAAATTTCCAAGATCACCATGCTGAATCCCGAGCGGGCGCAGGTCGAGTTTAGCTGGCGCTGGGAAACGAATAAGCTGGGGAACCTGTTTGAGGCCTCAGGGTCGCTGGTGAAGAGCTTCAATACCTGGGAGCGCGCCAGGTTGATCGACAAGTACGGTGCCAACTTTTATCATGGCGAGCCGACCAAAGTAGCTCTGGTGCTGGTGAAGACGCCTGCTAACCGCTGGCTGGTCGCCATCGAGTAGCGTCGTGTGGAGTCGGGTCTGTGACCCGGCCCGAAAAAAGACCCGACTCTACCCACGCGGTTAAGTAGAGTACCCTCTGTTTTCCTCAACCGAAACAATAGCCAACATTCTTGTCATTTCGAGGCAGCTTCAGCGGCAGAGGAATCTGGGTGTGGAGGCGGGTCAGAGACCCGCCCCCACAAAGGCCCAGCCCAATGTGCAGGCACGATTTCTTTCTGTTGACCCTCAGCGAACGATGTCCACCCTGCCGTGAACCTCAAGGATGGGACGGCGGACGAAGATCTGCCCATGCTCGTCCTGGTAGTAGTAGTGAGGACGTCCCTCATACGTGTACATCCGGCATCCATATTTCTTGGCCTGGCCGGGAGGCAGCCCGCAATTTCCCCAGCCTGCCTTCTTGCCCCGACTCCATCCCGGAGGGCGTCCGTCGCGATCGCGATAGGTGCCGTATTCGTAGCCGTCGCGCGCTTCCCAGCGTCCATGATCGTCGTCAAAATGTTGATTGCCGTGGTGCTTCCCTTTTCCCTCTCCGTGCCCCGCCACCGCCGCTGGCGTGATGAACGCTAACGATGCTATCAAGGCAAGCACTGCAAGCCAGTATTTGCTCATTTAATCCTCCGCATGAAAGCCAACTGGAATACCAGACTAGCTTACTCTTCCCAAGCTTAGCTGAACACGATTACGGAAGGGTTACATAGCAGGGTTCCCATGATTTATGCTTCTTTGTTTTTGAGGAGACAAATCGTGACAGCAAGATGCCGCTGTGCTCCCTCTGTCCTGGTTTTTCTGCTGCTCGGACTAATCACTCCTTCTCTTGCCCAGCAGCTCAGCCCGAAACTCTACGAAGGCATACGGTGGCGATCGATCGGGCCTTTCCGCGGTGGCCGCACGGTTGCCGTCACCGGAGTGCCGGGCAAGCCCAACGTCTTCTACATGGCTCCGAACAATGGCGGCGTGTGGAAAAGCGATGACTACGGCAGAACCTGGAATCCCATCTTCGACGGACAGCCCACCGGGTCAATCGGTGCGTTGGCGCTAGCGCCTTCTAATCCCCAAATCATATATGTGGGCAGCGGTGAGGGCCTGCGGCGGCCAGATCTCTCCGTGGGCGACGGCATCTACAAATCCAGCGACGGCGGCCAAAGTTGGCAGCATCTTGGATTGCGCGATGCCCAGCAAATTGGCGCAATCATCGTTGATCCGCACGACCCTAATCGCTTGTTCGTTGCCGCTCTCGGACATCCCTATGGCCCGAATCCCGAACGTGGCGTCTTCCGCTCTCTGGATGGCGGCGCGAGCTGGCAGAAAGTCCTATACAAAGACGACAATACCGGCGCTATTGATCTCGCATTCGATCCCAGCAGTCCTCAAATCGTTTATGCCGACATGTGGTCGTCGCGGCGTCCGCCCTGGACTACGGGTGGCGGCTACAATGGACCCGGCAGCGGCCTTTACAAATCCACCGATGGCGGCGCCAACTGGAAGCAACTCACTGGGGGGCTGCCTACGGAAAAGGACAAGCTGGGCCGCATCGGGATTGGCATTGCACCTAGTGATGCGAATCGCATTTATGCCTGGGTGGACGCACCGAAGCTTGGCGGCATTTATCGTTCCGATGATGCTGGCGAAAACTGGCAGAGGGTTAACGAGGAACAGCGCATCGGGGGACGCGGTGATGATTTTGCATGTGTTCGTGTAGATCCCAAGAACAAAGACATCGTCTACGCAGCCAACACTTCAACGTACCGCTCGGCCGATGCAGGCAAGAACTTCATCGCCATCAAGGGCGCGCCTGGCGGCGACGACTATCACACCATCTGGATCAATCCGGAGAACCCTGACATCATCGCGCTCGCCAGCGATCAAGGCTTGACCCTGAGCGTGAACGGCGGCCAGACCTGGAGTTCCTGGTACAACCAGCCCACCGCGCAGTTCTACCACGTCATTACCGACAACCAGTTTCCCTATTGGGTTTATGGCGGGCAGCAGGAGAGCGGAAGCGCCGGCACGGCCAGCCGCAGTGATTTTGGCGAGATCACGTTTCGCGAATGGTATCCCGTCGGAACGGAAGAGTACGGCTACGTCGCGCCTGATCCGCTCGATCCAAACTTCATCTACGGCGGAAAAGCGACGCGCTATGACCGCACCACCGGCCAGACTCGGGACATTTCACCCGTGGTATTGCGGACCGGCCAGTATCGCTTCAATCGCACCGCACCCCTGATATTCTCTGCGGCAGACCCGCACGCGCTCTACCTAGGATCCAATGTGCTTTTTAAGACCACCAACGGCGGGCAAAGCTGGGATATCATCAGCCCCGACCTGACCCGCGAGGATCCGGGCGTGCCGCCGAATTTAGGCGTCTTCGTCGAGTCCGATCCGGCCAAAGGCAAGCACCGTGGCGTGATCTATTCGATTGCTCCCTCTCCCAAGGACGCGAATCTGATTTGGATTGGCACCGACGACGGGCTGATCCAGGTGACACACGACGGCGGCAAGAACTGGCAGAACGCCACGCCGCCAGAATTGACGCCGTGGAGCAAGCTGGCCCAGATGGATGCTTCGCATTCCGATACCGCTACGGTTTATGCTGCCGTGAACCGTTTTCGACTGGATGATCTGCACCCGTATATCTATCGCACTCACGATGATGGCAAAACCTGGCAAAAGGTCGTCACTGGATTGCCAGAGAATGAGCCCGTAAACACCGTCCGCGAAGATCCGGAGAGAAAAGGTTTGCTGTTCGCCGGCACCGAACGCAGCGTGTACTTCTCCTTTGACGATGGCGATCACTGGCAATCCCTGCAGCTCAACCTGCCAGCGACTTCCATTCGTGATTTAGTGATTCACCAGGATGACGTCGTCGTCGGCACGCATGGGCGATCTTTCTGGATTCTGGACAACATCACGCCGCTGCGTCAGCTCAACACACAGGTTGCCGATGCCGATGCACACCTTTTCGCGCCTCAGCTGACCTACCGCATGCGCCGCAACAACAACACGGATACGCCGCTCCCGCCCGAAGAACCTGCCGGCCAGAATCCGCCAGACGGCGCCATGCTGGATTACACGCTGAAATCGAGCGCACCGGTAACCCTGGAGATCTTCGACGAAGCCGGAAAATTAGTTCGCCGCTTTTCCAGTACTGACAAGCCAGAACCGGTCGACCCAAAAGAACTGCCGGTACCCACCTATTGGATAAGGCCTCCCCAGATACTCTCGTCGGAACCAGGCATGCACCGGTTCGTCTGGGACCTGCACTATCCGCCGCCGGATTCCCTGGAGCATGAATATCCTATCTCGGCGATCTACCACGACACCCCGCGTTACCCGCTGGGCCCGGCCGTTCTTCCCGGCAACTACAATGTCAAACTCACAGTTGCCGGGAAAAGCTACGCTCGGCCCCTCATCATAAAGATGGATCCTCGCGTGAAGACTGCCCCCGATGGCCTGCGCCAGCAGTTCGACACGGAGACCAAGATTGCCGATGCAATGCATCAGGACTACACGGCTCTAGAGGAGGTACGCCGCCTGAGAGCTCAATTGAAGCCGCTGCAGGAGAAAGCTAAGAAACCACTCTCCGATTCCATCGCGGATCTCGACAAGAAAGCTGCGGAACTGGAAGGCCCATCCGGCGGCTATGGTGCGGTGTTCCTGAAAGATGCTGCCGGCAGAAGTCTGGCGCGTCTTAGTGGTGGCCTCAATCAGTTGCTCGGCGCGGTTGACGGCGCGGATGCAGCGCCGACCAGCCAGCAGATCGCGATGCTCAACCAGGTGCAGGCTGCACTAGAACAACAGTTGGCTGACTGGAAGGAACTGAAAGATCGCGACCTGCCAGCCTTAAATAGCCAGCTTCGGCGAGCCAAGCTAAACGAAATCATCATCAAAAAGTAAGGAACTTGTGTGGAGGCGGGTCTCCGACCCGCCCGGCTTCACCAGCAACCGCACGGCGGGTTCCAAGACCCGCCACCACACGCGAATCTGCTAGAAGAATCTTAGTGAGGCAAGTTGCGACGTATGGCCCACCTTGTTTGATCCCCTCCGCATTCGCGATCTGGTGTTGTCCAGCCGGGTCGTGGTCTCCCCGATGTGCCAGTGCTCCAGCACCAATGGCTTCGCCAACGACTGGCACTTCGTTCACCTCGCGAGTCGAGCAGTAGGCGGCGCCGGCCTGGTGTTCACCGAGGCCAGTGCTGTGTTGGCCGAGGCGCGTATCAGCCCTCAGGACCTGGGGATCTGGAGCGATGACCACATTGAAAACCGGGCCCGCATCGTACGGTTCAGTCACGACCAAGGCAGTGTGGCCGGGATGCAACTGGCGCACGCGGGCCGCAAGGCCAGTACCCGGCGGCCTGGGGAAGGCCAGGAGACGCGTCTTTGGGGGGAAGATTTAATCACTGGGCGCGAGTCGAGGAATTCGCGCCCGGTCGGCGGAAAACTTTAGGCAGCTACGCCTTTGCGGAATGACTTCGCGGCTTCCTCTACGGTATCGAACACCTCAAACACCGTGAGCAGCTTCGTGACCTGAAGCAGGTCCCCCACGCGCTGGGTAAGAGCAGCCAGTTTGATTGCGCCACCGGCATTACGCGCTGTCGTGTACAGGGCAACCAGCGTTCCCAGCCCGCCGCTATCGATGTAATTCACGCCGCCCAGATTGAGCACGATGTGGTTGTTCTGCGAGATCAGGTTCTTCACGTTATCGCGCAAGCTGGCCGATTCTTCACCAAATACCAGACGGCCCTCGCAGTCCATCACCATCACGCCGTCGACGGTTCGAGTACTAAGTCTGAGTTGCACGGCAAAAACCCTCCTTGCCCGACCCCCGGGTGCTTACAAGGTAGCGCGGTTGGCGCTATCCCGCAAGGGTATAACAGCCACCCCGGACGGCCCAATTCCGGGCGGCCTTCGGGGCATCACGTATAATCAGGTTTCGTCCTCCATGAGCTACCAGGTTCTCGCGCGTAAGTACCGGCCCCAGAAGTTCTCCGAGGTCATCGGACAGGAACACGTCACTCAAACCTTAAAGAATGCCATTGAGCAGGGCCGTACCGCGCACGGGTACATCTTCAGCGGACACAGAGGGATAGGGAAAACCACCGTAGCCCGGATCCTGGCCATGTCCCTAAACTGCCGGACTAAGGACCACCCGGTGACCGAGCCCTGTGGGGTATGCGACTCCTGTACCGAGATTCGCGCCGGGAACTCAGTGGACGTGATCGAGATCGACGCAGCTACCAATCGTGGTATCGATGAAATCCGCGAGCTGCGCGAGGCGGCCCGTTACCGGCCTGCCCGCGATCGCTTCAAGATCTACATTCTCGACGAAGCTCATCAGATCACCGACGCCGCCTTCAACGCCTTGCTGAAGACTCTGGAAGAACCTCCTGGTCACGTGGTGTTCATGCTGGCGACCACCCAGCCTGAGGACATCCCGCAAACCATCCGTTCACGCTGCCAGCATTTCAGCTTCCGGGCGGTGCGATTTGAGCAAATCCTGCAACAGCTGAAGGACCTTGCGGCCAAAGAAAACATCGCGGCTGATGAGGACGCGCTGGCGTTGCTCGCCGAAGCCGGCGATGGTTCCATGCGCGACGCACTCTCCATCATGGATCAGGCAATTGCCTCTTGTGAGGGTCGTGTCACTGCCGCTTCGATTCGACAATTGGTAGGAGCCGCGCCCTCAGGCGTGCTCGAAGACGTCATGCAAGCAGTCTCGCGCGGTTCTAGTGAAGATGTCCTGCGCCTGGTCGATAGACTTATCAGTGAAGGCCATAGTCCGACCCATTTCGCGCGCCAGCTGGTGCGCTTTCTCCGCAATGCAGTAGTGGCCAAGGTTGCGGGAGGCGACTCGCCTCTGCTGCAGATTTCCGCCGACGAGCGCACGCGCGTGGCACGCGTTGCAGAGTTATTCGGCGAGGAGGATTTGGCGCGCCATCTGCAAATCATGCTGCGCACGCACAGCGAACTTGGCTACAAACAGGAGCAGCGCTTCCATCTGGAGCTGGGCCTGTTGAAGATGGCCCACGCTCAGCGCCTGCTTCCGATCGAGCAATTACTCAGTGAAGCTGCAGTGCAGCCTGCAACCGCTCCCAGGAGTTCAGGCACTCCGTCCGCCGCTCGTCCGATCACCCACAGCCGGCGCAACGCTGCAGAGCCTGCCACTCGCTCCGGCCATGTCTCGCCCTTTGCTGCGGACTCAGCTCGCAAAGGCGGCAGTAAACCAGAATTGTCCGCCGACAGCACTCCAGCCGTGGGTCCGCAGTTAGTACCGGGTGTGGTCATGGGGGCGGCTGCTCCAGCTACCGCTCCGGTAAGAGAGCAGATCGCCGACATCGCTGATCCCCAAGCTGCAGCTCCCGACCTTCGCAAGGCGGTGCTTAACGCATTGGCCGATCACCGCATGCTGGCGTCCATGCTCGAAACTGGCGAATGGAAAGTAGAAGGCAACGAACTGGTGATCAAGGTTGCTGAATCAGCAACTGTAATTGACATGTCATTGGGAGCTGACACCCGGCGCATAGCTACCGCGGCCGCGAGTGGCGTGCTGGGAAGGTCAGTCAAATTTAAAGTAGTTTCCGGGGGAACCAGGCAGGCGCCTCCACCGCGCGAGACGTCGAACGGCAGCGGACGAGCGCGGGTGGAGCTGGACCCGATTGTGCGCCGGATGAAGGAAAAATTCGGCGCAGAAATCCGGACGATTATTGATTATCGGGAAAAGAGGTAGGACGAGTTTCAAGTTTCCAGTTTCAAGTTTCGAGAAGTGCATGAATATCTCGATGGATACTTCACACCCGAAACTAGAAGCTTGAAACTCGAAACTTCAGAGGTTTTCCATGGGTGGCTTCAATCTGCAAGACATGATTTCCCAGGCACGCAAGCAGTATGACGTGCTCCAGAAGAAAATGCAGGAGACTGTGGTCGAGGCCTCCTCTGGCGGCGGCAGCGTCACCGTGAAAATGGACGGCCGCAAGCAGCTTCTGAGCGTCAAGATCGACCCCGAGGTGGTGAAGTCCGGCGATGTCGAGATGCTGCAGGACCTGGTTGCCGCCGCGGTCAACGAGGCAGCCCGAAAAGTCGATGAGGCCGTCCAGTCCACCGTAGGCGGAATGCTGGGTGGCATGGGCATCCCCGGATTGTGAACACGTAGTGATTGATGAATTTGCGAATTGTGGAAGTTTGTACGAGGCAAATTTGTCAATTCGTAAATCCGTCAATTCGAAAATCCTATGTCCCGCTTTGCCGAGCCGATGACCCGGCTCATTGATGAACTGAAAAAGCTGCCCGGGATCGGAAGTAAGAGCGCTCAGCGCCTGGCCTTCCACATCCTGCGCTCCAGCGATGCCGAAGCATTGGCTGAGGCTGTCCGCGACGTCAAGGCCAAGCTCCGCCTTTGCTCGATCTGCAACAACATCACCGACGTCGATCCCTGCACCTATTGCAGCAGCCCGACGCGCAACCAACGCCTGGTGTGCGTCGTCGAGGAACCGACGAACATCGCTGCCATCGAGAAGACGCGCCACTTCAACGGCGCTTACCATGTCCTGCACGGGTCAATTTCCCCGTTGCAGGGGGTGGGCCCGGAGCAGTTGCGAATCTCCAACCTATTGCGCCGGGTCGAGTTCGGGCAAGTCGATGAGATCATCATTGCTACCAACCCTACAGTCGAAGGCGAAGCAACCGCAGTCTATCTGTCGGGACAACTCAAGCGCCCCGGTCTGAAGGTGACCCGCATTGCCATGGGCATTCCCGTCGGCAGCGACATCGAGTACGCCGACGAAATCACCATGCTTAAGGCTATCGAAGGCCGCCGCGAGCTGTAGACCTGCTGCTGCCCAAGTGTCGGTGGACTCTCCAACTTGTGCAAAACTTTGACCCCTGTCTGAGGAAAGCAGATTTGCAGTTCCCCTCTGGTATTTTGATACTAATCTCAAGTAACTTATTTTCAGTAGGTTAGAATAACTCATGAAAGTCGTATGAGAAGCATTCAAGTTTGGCACAATTTTTGCTTTGGTAGAACCGGCTCTTTTCCGCTCCTCGTGGATTTGAAGAGCTGACCTGAGGACGTGCACATCCGGGATCCGGACCGGTCCTAACCGAGATCGGGTGCACCCTTCGGCGCCAGCTATGCGCCGTGTGAAATGTAACCGCATCTCAACTCGACGCTGAGATAACCGGGCTCGCAGCCCGGTTTTCTTTTGCTCCTCCCCCTGCCTCCGCTTGTTCTAGGCTTGCCTACCATATATGGTTTTCTCGATATGGTTTTCTCGGCGCACTCGGCGTTTTCGGCGTTGAAATTCTTCCTATGAACCTCCTCCTGCTTGGCCACGGCAAAACCGGCTCTCTGATTGCCGGAGTAGCACGGGATCGCAAGCACCAAGTTCGTGTCCTGCGCGCGGCCGATAATCCCCACGCCTCGGCACTCACGGCAGACAACTTGCACAACATCGATCTCGTGATTGACTTCACTGCGCCGCACGCGGTCTTGGAGAATATTTCGGCCTGCGTCCATGCCTCGAAGAATATGGTCGTCGGGACCACCGGCTGGTATGGCGAACTGCCCAACATCCGCAAGCTGGTAGAAAAGAGCGGGACCGGCCTTCTTTTTGGCGCAAATTTTTCAGTTGGCGTGAATCTGTTTTTTGATATAGCCCGCACTTCCGCCGCAGCTCTTCAGCATGGCTATTACGGGCAGATCTTCGAGCGTCATCATGTTCACAAGAAGGACGCTCCTTCCGGCACAGCCGTTGCCATCCAGAAGGAAGTTCAGCACGCGGGCGGCGCTGAACTGGAAATCATCTCTTTCCGCGAAGGCGACGTAATCGGTATGCACGAGCTTGTCTACGACTCTCCCAATGACAATATTTATATCTGCCACGATGCCAAGTCCCGCCGCGGCTTCGCTGAAGGAGCGATCCGTGCCGCCGAATGGCTTGCCGGGAAGAAGGGCTTCTACGATTTCAAAGACATCTGGCGCCAGCTATAGCCAGTCCGCCTTCTCTGTCTTGTCCAATCAAGCGGGCGTCAGCTCGCGAGGAATCTGTTCTTGATTTTGTCCAGTCCGCACAAGCCAGTTTCTACCCCCTCTTGTGTACAATACCGCCATCCGCGCTATTCTCTCTTTTTATGAAATTAAGAGGATGTGGAACCGCACTCGTCACTCCTTTTAAGGCCGACACTTCGGTCGACGAACAAGCCCTTCGTGCCCTCGTGGCGTGGCAGGTGGAGTCAGGCATCGACTTCCTCGTTCCCTGCGGCACCACAGGCGAGACGCCGACACTCTCGCACGAGGAGTGGCTTCGAGTTATTGATCTAACGATTGAGGTGGCTGCGGGCCGCGTGCCCATCGTCGCCGGTGCGACTTCCAATTCGACGCACGACGCGGTCGACAAGGCAAAGGAAGTCGCAGACCGTCCTGGCGTGGATGCAATTCTGACCGCATCCCCGTACTACAACAAGCCTACGCAGGAAGGCCAATATCGCCACTTTAAGTCGATCGCCGAAGCGGTAAACAAACCTCTGATCCTCTACAACGTTCCCGGACGGACGGGCGCGAACATCGAACCGACCACCCTCGCCCGGCTCGCGGAAGTGCCGAACATCATCGGCGTAAAGGAAGCCAGCGGCAACATGTCGCAGATCGCCGAGGTCTGCAATGCCGTTCCCGAAACCTTCCTGGTGTTCTCCGGTGATGATGCCGTGACTTTGCCGGTCATCGCCGTGGGTGGCGTGGGCATCATCTCGGTAGCGTCCAACGAAATTCCGCGCGAAATGGCTGAGATGACGCGCGCCGCACTCAACAATGACTGGGATACTGCTCGACGGCTTCATCGCAAATATCTTCCGCTGATGCAGGCCAACTTCATCGAATCCAATCCGCTGCCGGTCAAAGCCGTGTTGGCGATGATGGGGAAAATTCAGGAAGTGTATCGGCTGCCGCTGTTACCCATGAAGCGGGACACGCGGTCACGCCTGCAGAGAATTGCAACTGAAGTTGGAGCAATCACTAAGCCTGCGGCCCCCGCGGCGGATGCTGTCGAATTCTACATTTACGAGAACTGGCACGCCGGGCCTCACAAAGCCGTCTTACATCGCGCCTCTTGCGGTCAGTGCAACAGCGGGAAGGGACGCCCGGCTGGGCACGATGCCAACCATGCCCGCTGGCACGGCCCCTTCGCTACTCTCTCCGAAGCGCGGAGCGCCTCTCAGACCATGATTGGTGTGTTGATTCGCAGCGAATGCAAATGTATTTAGGATTTTCGATTGCCGGTTCAGTTCAATTGGCAATCGACAATTGGCAATTAATTGGCAATCGGCAATTCCTTTATACTTCCCTTCCATGCAATCGCTGCAGGCCTCCATCGAACGTCTCTTCTCGCTGAAGGAAGTCGAGCGCGATTCTGAAGCGCGCAAAGTCTTCCTCGAATTCCGCCATGCCCTTACCCAGGGCAAAATCCGCGCTGCGGAAAAGTCTGGCCAGCGGTGGATCGTGAATGCATGGGTGAAGCAAGGCATCCTGCTGGGTTTCCGCCTCGGCGAACTCAGTGAGACGGGGGACGGCCGCGGCCTGTCGTTCGTCGACAAGGACACCTTTCCTGCTCGCCACTTCGCAGTTGCTGACCGTGTGAGGGTGGTGCCCGGCGGCTCTTCGGTTCGACTAGGCGCGTACGTTGCTCCCTCAGTCATCTGTATGCCTCCTATGTTCATCAACGTTGGTGCATACGTTGACGAAGGCACCATGATCGATTCGCACGCCCTGGTAGGCTCCTGTGCGCAGATCGGCAAGCGTGTTCATTTGAGCGCTGGAGCCCAGGTCGGAGGAGTGCTGGAGCCGGTCAACGCTGCCCCGGTCGTAATTGAAGACGATGTCCTGGTCGGCGGAAACTGCGGTATTTACGAAGGGACACTGGTCCGGGCGCGAGCCGTCCTGGGAGCGGGAACCATTCTCACCCGTTCGACCCCACTCTACGATACGGTTCGCGGGCAAATTTATCGTGCTGCTCCGGAGGCGCCCCTTGAGGTGCCTGAGAACGCAGTGGTCGTTCCCGGCGCACGTGCGGTTTCAAAAGGCAAAGCCGCCGAATGGAACCTGTCGCTCTATACACCCGTGATCGTGAAATATCGGGATGAGAAGACGGATCGCGGAATTGAATTAGAAGATTTCCTGCGCTAGAAATTGGCCGCGATGGCCGCGCACCATCACCTCACGGTAATTTCCAGTTTGCCGGAAGAACCGTTGCGCACTGCTAACTGCCCCAACTGCTTCACAACCGCATCCGCTTCCGCGAGAGAGGAGGCAGAATAGGTGCTGGTCAATCCAATCACTCTCATCCCCGCGGCGCGTGCCGCCTGAATTCCCTGAGGGGCATCTTCGACAACCAGGCACTCAGCCGGATTCGCGCCCAGTCCGTGAGCGCCTTTCAAATAAGGCTCGGGGTGCGGCTTCCCTTCCCTGACGTCGTCCGCTGAGATCAAAATTTTCGGAACCGGCAATTTGGCATCGCGCAGTCGCGAAGCGGCCAGGTATTTCGTTCCCGAAGTCACCACGCACCATCGGCCGTTCGGAATAGCCGCTAGCAATGCGGCCGCTCCCGGCATAACCTTCACCCCGTCTGAGTCGTGCGCTTCTCTCTCTTCGATTTTTCGCACCTCGGCCTCGGCGTCGAGGTGCGGTGCCATCAACTGCACTACCTCGATCGTGCGGCGACCGTGAGCAATCTCCAACACTTTTTGGGGAGGAATTTTGACTTCCTCCGCCCAAGTGCGCCACTGGCGTTCCACGGAGTGGGTGGAATCGACAAGCACGCCATCAAGATCAAACAGAACCGCCGAGCATGGAAAGTGATGCATCGGGTGCATAGTGTTTCTTAGATGCTCTGTTTAGCAAAAGAAATGCATATCCTTCCCTTCCCCTAGGATGACAAAACGGTCATTCAGGATGACAGCAGAGGCGGATCGTCCGTCGTCACTGATGCCTGGGCTGCGGAAAGCTGTCGCCGCACGGCCAAGTGTTTCCCCCGGAAATGCGATTGAGCCCGCTGGCCCCAGGCGCGCACGAAGTAGTAATTGAGCCCGGCGCCAAGGACAGAACTGGCAAGGGGAATCAGACGCCCTGCCCACTTCTCCACCACTTCCCCGCTGGCTTGGGCGGCAATGCGCTGGATCACGCGGGGCACGAATCGGTTGACTACCTCTTTTTCCAGCAATTCCCGGCTGATGTCCACCCCGGCCGCGCTGGCCGCCGCGACCCAGAGCTCCGCGATTTCATCATCCGTGTTGTACTCGAATCCATAAAGCAGGCTGAGCTTCTGGACCGTGCGCAACGTGATTGCCGCCAGGATGCTGAGATCGGGAATGATCGTGATCAGCCCAGCGACACCGAGACCGGCGCCTTCGACGGCCGCAACTTTCATCGCCCCGCGGACGATATCGCCGGCAACATTGTCCAGCGCACCGACTTCGACCGAGAACACCCCGTTAAAGCTGCTGATGGGGAGGCCGTGTGCAGCTTGCAGTTGTAACAGATACTTTGCAGGATCGACTTTGACCGTGTCGTAGGCACGCGTGAAACCCCGCTTGAGGGCTTCTTCCGCGCGCCGGGTTAACCAGGAACGCTTTGACTCCTCCGACATCTTTAGACCTTACCGCAGAAGACGGCAACCGGGCTACTGGGTACTGGCTACTCCTGTGCTAGCATCAATTATTCCCAATGCCAACTGGCAAGCTGCAAATCGTGCCCTTGGGCGGCCTGGGCGAGTTCGGAATGAACTGCATGGCCATGCGCTGGGGTGACGACATCATTGTCATCGACGCCGGCCTGATGTTCCCTGAATCCGAGTTGCTGGGCGTGGATATCGTTGTTCCCGATATCTCTTACCTGCAAGAAAATCGCCAGCGGATTCGCGCCATCGTGCTCACCCATGGCCACGAAGACCACATCGGCGCCCTTCCCTGGATCTTGTCGGAACTCAAGGTCCCGGTCTGGGGAACAGAATTCACCCTCGCCTATGTGGAAGACAAGCTCGAAGAGCATGAACTGCTGGACGAGGTAGACCTCCGCGAAATAAACCCTGGTGACCGCTTCCGCATTGGCCCGTTCACCATTCATCCTATTCAGGTCACGCACAGCCTTGTGGATTGCGTCGCGCTCGCTGTGCATACACCACTTGGAGTTGTCCTACACACGGGTGACTTCAAAGTTGACCCCACACCTACGGATACACGTCTCTTTGACCTGCACGCTTTTGCCGAATACGGCAAAGAAGGTGTGCTCGCATTATTTCAGGACTCCACCAATGTCGAGCGCAAAGGCTATACGCCCAGCGAGCGCGCGGTCCGCCGCAAGTTCGATGAAATCTTCGCCCGCACCCAGCGCCGTCTTTTCATCTCCTGTTTCTCCTCCTCCATTCACCGGATCAAGCTGGCAGTGGAGCTCGCGCACGAGCACGGCCGTAAGGTCGCTTTTATTGGCCGTTCGATGGCTTCCTCCGCCGAGATCGCAGAAGACCTCGGATACGTCGAAATTCCTGACAACCTGCTGATTCATCCGGGAGAGATGAAGAACTTCGCCCCGGAGAAGGTGTGCGTGCTGATCAGTGGCACTCAGGGTGAACCGATGTCGGCGCTGTCTCGCGCTGCGGTAGACAATCACAAGCACGCCAAAATCGAGAAGGGTGACACGGTGGTGCTATCGTCGCGCATCATTCCTGGTAACGAGAAAACCATCTATCGAATGATCGACCACTTGTTCCGCCGCGAGGCGCACGTCATCTACGAAGATGGTTCCTCGCCCCCGGTACATGTCAGTGGTCACGCCAGCCAGGAAGAATTGAAGCTGATCATGAACCTGGTTAAGCCGCGCTATTTCATCCCGATTCACGGCGAGTACCGACAACTGAAGCTGCATGCTGAGCTGGCGGCGTCAATGCACGGCTCCGTGGGCAGCGTCATACTGATTGAAAGCGGCGACATCCTGGAGTTCGACGAACTGGGCGCGCGAAAAGTCGGACGCGTGAACGTCGGCCGTGTGTGCATCGATTCCGGCTCGCGCACCGATGTCGTAGAAGACCTGATCATCAAGGACCGCCGCCACCTGAGCGAAGACGGCATCGTTTTACCGATCATCGCGATCAACAAGCTGACGGGCCGTGTGGAGACCAGCCCCGAGATCGTGACTCGAGGCTTCGCCGGTGGAGAGGATGGCTTTATGGACGGCGCGCGGCAAACGGTCATGCAGACGCTAGACGTCTCCAGCGACGAGGAGAAAGCTGATTACGGTGTCATCAAGGAAAAAATTCGCGCCGATTTAAAACGCTATATTTCGAAGCAGACGCAGCGAAGGCCGCTGATCATGCCGGTAATCCTCGAAATCTAGCGGGCGGATTGGAGATTCACTAATCGTATCTTTAGACGACATCAAGCAGGCGCAATCGCGGCTCCGCGGTGTTACCGTGCGCACTCCGCTGGTGCAATCGCATATTCATGAACTCGACGGCATGCGCGGTGATCGTCGCCTGTACTTGAAAACGGAAAATCTCCAGCCCATTGGCGCTTTCAAACTGCGCGGCGCCTACAACAAAATTGTTTCTCTATCAGACGATGAAGGCCGGCGTGGCGTCATTACCTATTCCAGTGGGAACCATGCCCAGGGCGTTGCCTATGCGGCCCGCGCCTTAGGGGTAAAGGCAGTAGTCGTCATGCCACGCAATGCACCTGAAAACAAGCGTGAAGCCACCGCATCCATGGGCGCTGAAATCGTGCTAGTTGGCCCCGGCAGCGATGAGCGCAAGGCCAAAGCTGAGGAACTCGCCGCCCAGCACGGCTACGTCATCGTACCTCCCTACAACGACGAACAAATCATCGCCGGCCAAGGCACCATTGGCCTCGAGATATTGGAGGATCTTACGGACGTGGAAACAGTGATTGTGCCGGTTGGGGGCGGAGGCATGATCAGCGGGGTTGCGACCGCTATGAAGCTCAGCAAACCATCGGTGAAGGTCATTGGCGCCGAGCCGGAACTGGCCGCCGATGCCCAAGCCAGTTTGCACTCCGGAAAAGTCGTCCAGTTCCCTGCCGAACAGGTTTCGCGCACTGCGGCCGATGGATTGCGCACCCAGAGCATCGGAGAAATCAATTTCCAGCACATTCGCCAGTACGTGGACGACATCGTGACCGTGAGCGAAGAAGAAATCTGCGACACCATGCGGCGACTGGCCACCGACCCGAAGACCATAGCCGAACCAAGTGGCGCGGTCGCGGCCGCAGCATTTGTGTTCCGCCGCGATCAACTGCCGCGCACGAGGGTCAATGTCGCCGTCATCAGTGGCGGGAATATTGCGCCGGAAACACTGGAGGAACTCCAGGCCGAAGCGCACCAAAACACATGATGAACCAAATCAGGAGGCCGGCAGTTATGAAGTCTCATCGCTGGCTCGCAAGCGCAATGCTGGCGATCATGTCGTGTTCAACGGCCCGGGCGGTAGAGCGCGCGGCGCTGGTACGCGAGGCTGTCGTCTATCTCAGCCCGGATACCACTTCGGCAAAGCTTGCCAATGCTGAGCGAGGCCGCGAGCTGATCATCCTGGAGACCACACGCAACTGGATTCATGTGGAAGCCCTGCTCGGTCCTGCGCGCACGCCAGACGCCGCCTTCATCGAAGAGGAAGAGAATGCACAGAAAACTGTGACCGGGTGGGTTCAAGACAAGGGTGTGGTGCGCCCCTCAACTCCCGATGGCGACAAGATTCTGTACGGCGAGGCCGCCGACTCTGAGGACCAGGCCAGCCGCCGCCATGGCCGGCGGGGCGCAGCACAGGATGCCATGCGGCTCTATCGCCGCGTTTACGACGATTTTCCCAACTCCCCCCTTGCGCCTCAATCACTTTACCGCGCAGCCGACATTCGCTGGCAGTTGGAAAAAGAAGATGTCATGTCGCGCCCTTCGGCACGAACCAAAGAGTCTTTCTTGCGGGAAGGCATGAACGAAGAATGGATGAAGCTGGTCATGAAGAAATTCCCCGGCTCTCGCTGGGCCGACCTGGCCGCCTTCAGCTTGCTCGACAACAAAGTGTGCGGTGACTGGCAAGGGTCGTCGAAGTGCCCGGACAAAGAGGCGGAAATTTACGAAAAGTACGCTAATGATCGTCCAAATTCACCTGCTGCCGCGCAAGCCTTGTACGATGCTGCCTGGCGCCGCTCGGCCCTAATCGAGATTTATAAGACGGAAGAGCAAGCCAAGAAATCAGAAGAGTCGAGGAACCGCGCTCTGGCCTTGGCCCAGAAGGTAGTCAGCCAATATGCGCAGCAGGCAGACTGGGCAACCCGGGCGCAGCGCCTGATTTACTTGATCCAGCAGAACGTCCCCACCTACGGGAATGCAGTGGAATGAGCTTTGTGGAGGCGGGTCTCCGACTCGTCCGCCCGGATCAAAAACCCGGCCCACACGTGAGGTCACGTCGGAGGAAGATTGAACGATTATCTGCTGTCCGTGATACTAGGAATTATTGAGGGCCTCACCGAATTTCTACCCGTGAGTTCCACTGCCCACCTGCGTATCGCCGAAGCTCTCTTCAACATCAACCTGGCTGACGGCTATTGGAAGATGTACACCATCGTCATCCAGCTGGGAGCGATTCTGTGCCTGTCCGTCTATTTCTGGTCCCGGATCACGAAATTCCTCTCCACTTTTCCGCAAGGTGAGAACCGGGACCGAACTCCCCTTACTCATCCGCTTGGGTTGACGGTTGTTGCCTTCATCGTCACCGCCATTCCTGCATTTCTTTTGACGAAGGTTATTGGCAAGCACCTGGAGAGCCTCCTCATCATGGGCAGTTCGCTGCTCATCGGCGGCATTGTGATGTGGATCGTCGACGCCATGAAAGCCCACTGGGAAGCTCTGGGACCGAACGCGCCCGGCACGCCGATTCGCACCTGGAGGATGGAAAGCATATCGCTGGGCCAGGCGATCTGGATCGGCGCCTGCCAGATTCTCTCCGCTGTCTTCCCCGGCACCTCGCGATCTATGTCCACGATTGCGGCCGGTCAGCTGGTAGGAATGTCACGCGCCGCTGCCCTGGAATTTTCGTTTTTCCTGTCCATCCCAACCATGGTGGCAGCCACCGGTTACGACCTCCTGAAATCGCTGCGTGGTAAGGGCGGCGCCAATCCCATAGGGGTCTCCCAGATCAACGCTCATGGATGGGTAGTCCTGGGCATCGGTTTTGTAGTTTCCTTCATCGTGGCCTACGGCTCGGTGGCCTGGCTTATGGCCTGGGTGCGCCGCCACGGATTCGCCCCTTTCGCCGTTTACCGGATTCTGCTTGGCATTGCCGTCCTAGCTGGGGCGAAGGGGATGATAGGTTCTTGACCGCTGCGCGAGAAAGACCCCAACCAAGTGTCCCTGGTAAGTCCTTTGTTAACATCGACTTGAAATTTTGGCTGCCGGTTGCCCTGAACCAACTCGATACCGTGGGGGAAATCCCGATTGTAGCCTTGGATTGTTCTTGGCATAATTATTGAGCTCTGGCCTGGTTGCGGCGCCGCGGAACGTCTCTCCGGCGCCGGGTGCGGAATTTACGCCAACATGAGCCTTCTCTCCAGGGTTTTTCTCCCCACCGGCAACCGGCGGCTGAATGAGCTGATCGGATTCGTTCTCTGTGTCTGCGCGCTCCTTCTTTTCCTCGCCGTGGTTTCATATTCGCCGCTCGACCCATCGCTGAACAGCGCTTCAGTACTGACCGACACGCGGGCAGCGCGCAACTGGATTGGGATCGTCGGTGCAATTGCTTCCGACGTCCTGTTGCAGTTCTTCGGAATTGGCGCCTTCTTGCTGCCTGGACTGGTGGCCGTGTTGGGCATCCGCTGGTTCCGCTCGCGTAAGGTGCAGTACCCGTTCGCCAAATGTGTGGGCGCCATTGGGCTCCTGATCTTTGTCCCTGCGCTGCTGGCCCTGCTTCCCGGGCACCTGCGCTGGATGAAGCTAATCCCCATCGAGGGACTACTGGGCCGAGTGGTAGGCGATGTACTGATTCGCTACCTCAACCTCGCTGGCGCCTATATCGTCTGTGGAACAATTCTGGCGGTTGCTCTCTATCTCTCAACTGCATTCTCGTTCTCCGCGCTGCGATTCTGGCTGCCCACCCGGTTTGCCTTCACGATCGCGCTCTGGGAGCGCTACAAGGATTGGCGAGAAATGCGTGCCCGCAAGCGGGCGCAAAAGGAATTGGATAAGAAGCGTGCCGCGCGACCGGTGGTTAGCGCTCAACTGGTGCCCGCCAGAATGATACCGGACCCTCCTCCTCCTCCGGTCAAGTCTGGGATCGAGAGAGCTGCGGCGGAACGCGTGGTTCGAGAGGCCCCGGCCCAGCCGGTTCCGGACGCGGCGATGAGCCCTGAAGTCACTGAACGCGCCGACAGTTCGCAAAAGCCCAAGACGACCATGCCGAAGATTGCAGGAGGGTACAAACTGCCTCCCAGCAGTCTGCTGCATCGTCCTGACGAGCAGCACACCATCGACGAAGACGAACTGAAGCTGGTCGCCAAGGTCCTGACCGAAAAATGCGCCGAGTTCGACGTTCGCGGACAGGTTACTCAAATCAATCCGGGGCCGGTGGTCACAACTTTCGAGTTCAAGCCCGAGGCTGGCATTAAGTACAGCCGGATCACCAATCTCACCGACGATCTTTGCCTGGGTCTGCGCGCCGAAAGCATTCTTATCGAGCGCATGGCGGGCAAGTCGACCGTGGGTATTCAGGTTCCCAACCGTGAGCGCGAGATGATTTGGCTGCGGGAAAACATCGAGGCCCATGAATTCATGGGCTCCAAGTCCAAGCTCACGCTGTCCATGGGCAAAGACATCAATGGCCGCATCGTGGTCGCAGACCTGGCCGGCATGCCGCACCTGCTGATTGCAGGTTCTACTGGAACCGGCAAGAGCGTGGCCATCAACGCCATGATCATGTCGATCCTGTATAAGGCCACGCCGGAGCAGGTGCGGCTGGTGCTGGTCGACCCCAAGCGGTTGGAGTTGGGTGTTTATGAAGGCGTGCCTCATCTCTACACTCCGATCATCACCGAGCCCAAAGTAGCGGCCAACGTTCTGCGCAACGCAGTCCGCGAGATGGAGCGGCGACTGAAGCTCTTGGCCAGCAAAGGTGTGCGCAATATTGATCAGTACAACCGGTTGTTCGAGGGCGACGGAACCCCGAGTCTCTTTGAAGAGAATCCTGACGAACGCCCGCTGCCCTACATCGTCATCATCATCGACGAATTAGCTGACCTGATGATGCTTGACCAGAATAACGTGGAAGAGTCGATTACGCGTCTGGCGCAAATGGCGCGTGCCGTCGGAATCCACTTGGTCTTAGCGACGCAGCGGCCTTCTGTCGACGTCATCACCGGGTTGATCAAAGCCAATTTCCCGGCCCGAGTCTCCTTCCGCGTTGCCACCAAAGTTGATTCGCGTACCATTCTCGATGCCAACGGCGCCGAAGCCTTACTGGGTCGAGGCGACATGCTTTATCTGCCGTCGGGTTCGGCCCGCGTCCACCGCCTGCACGCACCCTACGTCACGGAAAAAGAAATTGCCGCGGTAGTCGAGTTCTGGCGTTCGCAAGGTACAGCCGAGTATCAGGAACAGTTCCTACAGGCTCCTCCCAAGGAAGAGAGCGAAGTCGCTGCAGCGGGAGAGCTGGGCGACAGCAGCGAAGAAGCTGAGCACGATCCGCTCTACGAAGATGCCGTGCGGCTGGTTGTGGAATTCGGCAAGGCTTCTACTTCCCTGCTGCAACGGCGGCTAAGGATTGGCTATGGCCGCGCCGCTCATCTCATCGATCTGATGGAACAGGATGGCATCGTAGGCGCCGCCGACGGGCCGAAGCCTCGTGAAGTGCTGAAGCGTCCCGATTGGATTTCGGAAATAGAGCAGTCGATGCGGTAATCCGCCATTCATCTACGAAATAAGAGGGCGGCTCGGCCGCCCTTTTGTCTCTTGCTCCTTAAAACCGCAGCACGATTCCCGCGGAAACGCGGGCATTCTTCCTGTCGGTAACACCTGAGGAGCGCAAGATTTCCCAATCCGCCTGCACGACGCGGAACACCAGCCCATGCTTCATGCCGGCATCAATTCCGCCTCCCAGGAACATCGCAAGTCCGCTCGCGCTTCCCGAAATTCCGCTTACTGTAGTGTGAAAGCCTCCGAAGAGGGCGTGCACAAAGGGGCTGATGGATCCCTTGCCCGCCGAGAGTGTGGGACCGAAAGTATAGGTGTGGACTCGCAGGCCGGAACCGTAGGCGCCACTGACGTCCGCCGTTGCTCCCAAGAACGAAGTTATGTTGTAAGTCGCCGAACCATTCCAGCCATTGGCATTCGGGCCGCCATCGAAGTGTGCGTACTGGTAACCGCCAAAAACCTCCGCCTTTTGTGCAAGCGCGGGCAGTGAAATCAGGGCCCAAAAAATAACTGGTAGCACGCAGTGCCTCATCAGGCTTCCTCCTGAAACATCGCTACATAATTGTCGAGGCTTTCGCTGGTGCTGACCAGTCCCTTCCAGGATGTCTTCTCACCTCGGCGTGAGTTCTTGTGACCCAAATCACTGCGCTTCAGCCGGATAGCGTGAACAATTAAGGATGTACTTGTGAGTAATCAGGAGTTGGTCGCAGACGACGGGAACAACTTTGAGCACTGCTTCCTCGCCGGGCGTCAGGAGGAAAGCAGATAGGAAATTTCGCCCCTCGTCCCTCGAGGAGTGACTGAGAGGAGTGGTTCGAGCTTCGCAAGAAAGGCGAGACGCCGATGAAACTGTCCAGTCTGTTCTTGGCGACCATTTTCGCTGTTGCGGTGATAGCTGTTCTGCTGATGGTGCTGGGCGTCAACTTCCGCCCGCCGCTGCCGGCTCAAGGGGCTGCCCTCTACAACCCTGCCAATGAGGTTCTGGTCAAAGGCGTGGTTGGAAAGATCAGAGACTTTGCCTGCCCGGTCAGTGAAGGAGAGATGGGCAGCCATCTCATGCTGAATACCGCCGAAGGAGCCGTAACTATACACCTGGCACCGGGGCGCATCTTGCGGAGCCAGGAAATAACATTTGCTCCCGGTGATCAGGTCGCAGTCGTCGGGTCCAAGGTTCGCATTCAGGGAAGCGCTGATGTGATTGCGCGCGAGATTACTCGTGGGAACGAAATTTTTGTCATGCGCGACCGCGAAGGCAAACTGATGTTGGTCCAGTAATTCTTTGCGGTACATCTCTTAGGAATCTGCAGTATCCGGTTCGGCCAGGAATCGGTACCCAACGCCACGCACCGTAACCAGATGCCGTGGCCGAGCAGGATCGTCCTCGATGTAACGCCGCAGCCGAACGATAAAATTATCGATCGCGCGTGTGTCCGTGTCTTCCTTCAGGCCCCAGACTTGTTCCAGAATTGACTTGCGCGAGACGACCTTCCCGCTGTTCCGGATCAGGTGCCGGAGTAATTCTGCTTCCATCAAGGTCAGATGAATGGTGTTGCCGTTGACCCGGAGTTCCAGCGTGCTGAAGTCGATGGTTCTGCCGTGGAATGTGACCACCTCATCCGCCGCATCTTGAGAAGAGGTGGGCACACCTGACGAAGTCGCTTCCCGGCTCGCCCGCGTCCAGTCGCCTCTGCGCAGCAAGCCTTGCAGGCGGGCCAGCAGGATGGCCAGTTCGAAGGGCTTAGGCAGGTAATCGTCGGCTCCCGAGGCAAACCCCTTGAGCACGTCCTCGGGCCTTCCCCGCGCCGTTAGCATCAGCACGGGAATGTAATTCCTTGCGGCACGCAGCTCGGAAGCCACGGCGAAGCCGTCCAGGCCCGGCAACATCACATCAAGGACAACCGCATCGAAATCCTCTTTGCCCTTCAACAGCAAGGCGAGAGCCGTCTCACCGTCGCCCGCGACCCGCACGGAATGGCCTTCCGCTTCCAGGTTGAATTGGAGTCCGCGGGCGAGGTGCGCTTCATCCTCCACGATCAGGATTCGGCTCATGAGGCGCTCCGGGGCAGTTCGAGGGTAACGGTTGTGCCGAGCCCTTCGCCTTCACTTTCGGCGAACACCTTGCCTCCATGCTTGCGGGCAATGGAGCGCACAATAAACAGACCCAGCCCGGTTCCTTTTACCCGGCTAATGGAGCGATTGGGCACACGATAGAAGCGCCTGAAGATACGTTTCAGCTCGTGGCGCGGAATGCCAACACCATGATCACGCACGTGCAAGACAATGTGCCTGTCATCGGGTGTTTCCAGTTGCACCGCCACATTAACCTGGTTTCCTGAATACTTGACGGCATTATCGAGAAGGTTGGAAACGGCCGTCCGCAATTCCTCGGGATCGCCGTTCACGTTGGCGCTGCCATTGCTCGAGAAACCATCCATGTAAAGAGCCCCGGCTGGCAAGTGATGGCGCGTGCTCGCGAGATCGATGCACTCCTTGACCAGGCTGCCGAAATCCACTTGGGTCACTTCTCGTCGAGCCCGCTTGTGCCCGGCTCGACCAGCCTTGAGCACCTGCTCGACCGTACTTAGCAGCCGGTCGCTGTCCATAAGCATAAGCCGGTAGAAATCGCGGCGTTGGTTTTCATCCACCTCGCGTCGTTGCAGAGTTTCCAGATAGAGACGAATCGAGGCGATGGGAGTCTTCAGTTCGTGGGTAACGGCATTGATAAAGCTGTCGTGCTGCTCGTTGCGGCGAATTTCGCGCACGAGAAAAATGGTGTTCAGAATCAGACCCGCGGTAATAGCGCTGAAGAAAATGACGCCCAGAAAGACCTTCAACCCCTCCCGCCAGTTCAGGATGATCCAGCCGAAGCCAACAGCCACGGCCACCGCCGCCAGGCACACTCCGAGCGAGAGAAAAAAGACAATCGCTTTGCGCCGGCTGGTGATCCGCATAGACTGATTCTAGCGCGATGAAACTGAACAATCGAAGCGGCAAGGAGATTGCGGCATCGGCTGCCTCCTGGCCGCTTTTCGGTTGAACAGTTTTCTGAGATACGATAGTTTTACAGTCAGTCTGCCCCCCAGAGCCAAGCAAATTTCCTGGTCCTCCGTCTTGGCGCTCAACGATGGTTTTATTGTTTTGACAAGCAGCACACAAGGCGCGAGTCGCAAGGGTAAGTCCTACGCCGCAGGCTACACCGTGGGTGTGATGGCCCGGGTTGTCTGTGCAAACAAGGAACTGATCATTGCGACTGCCGGACTCTTTAGGAGCCAGCAATGAAATCCTGTATTGTCCCGCCCAACCGGGCGACACTGAACGTCACCAGTCTCATGCTTAAGGTGCTTCCCATTCTGCTGGGAATTCTGCTCAGCGCCCGCGTTGCCCGCGCGCAGCAAACCGCGGATCCTGCGGATCAGGATAAGCAAACTATACGCGTGTTGCTGCAGCGTGTTGAACAACTGGAGGCCAGGGTCACTCAGTTGGAGGCAGCCAGGCAAGGGGTACCAGCCCCCGCGCCGACCCAGGTGTCTCAGCAGGCCACTACGCCATCTGAGGCTGAAACCGAGGCCCAGGCAGAGCAGCCTTCCGAGCCGGAAAGAATGGATCTCAGTAAGACCCTGTTACGCATGCGGGGCTTCGGCGACATCACGCTCCACGGTGACAACAACAAGGGTGACACCACGTCGTTCAGCCTGGGACAGCTCAACCTGTTTGTCACATCCGATGTCTCCGAGAAGTTCAAGTTCCTGACCGAAATTGTGTTTGAGGCAGGATCGGACAATGCGGTCGGCGTGGATGTGGAGCGCATGCTCCTGCAGTATTCGCCGAATGACTACTTTAATCTGGCGGTAGGCCGGTACCACACCGCCATTGGCTATTACAACACTGCCTATCACCACAGCACCTGGTTCCAGACGACCACGGGCCGGCCCTTCCTTTTTGATTTCGAAGACAAGGGAGGACCGTTACCTGTCCACAACGTTGGAGTCTCCGCCTCCGGCCTGATACCCTCCGGCCGTCTGGGCTTGCACTACGTGGCCGAAGTGGGCAATGGACGCGCTTCCCGTTCTCCCGCCAGCGAACCGGTGCAAAACCTCGTCGATGAGAACAACCACAAAGCGTTTAATCTGGCGTTTTTCGCGCGACCAGAGTCCGTTCGCGGGCTGCAAGCCGGTTTTTCAGTCTATCGTGACGTGCTGGCCCCAGCCAATTCACCCAGAATCGGTGAAACTATCCTGGCCGCTCATGCGGTGTTGGTGCGTCCGAAATTCGAGTGGTTAAACGAGGCGTTGGTCATCCGACACGCTCCGTTCGGTCTGTCGCATGCGTTTGAAACGCCCGGGTTCTACACTCAGCTTTCGAAGCAGTTCGGTTCTTACCGCCCTTACTTCCGCTATCAATACATGAACGAATCGGATGCGGAGCCAGTTTTCCCCAACATTGGCCTGCGCCACGGCCCCTCGGTCGGACTGCGGTACGACGCCAGCGAGTCGGTGGCGGTGAAGCTGCAATATGACTACACCCAATTGCGCCGGCAAGAAGCCATCCATGGTCTAGCCCTCCAAGTCGGGTTTACCTTCTAGATGAGTAATAAAATGCAATTCGGGCCTCGGGTTCTGGTTATGTTCGTGGCAGCGGTTCTGCTGTTAAAAGCGGCGCCGGGCCGGAGCTTTGGAGGTGCTGGATATGCGCAGACCACCTCCGGCCAAAGCCTGGCCATTATCGTGAACCAGTCCAATCCGGTGGAAAACCTCTCTTTCACGGAGTTGCGTAGGATCTTCCTGGGTGAACGAAGTCACTGGCCCAATGGGCGTCGCATCACGCTGGTGATCATGCCCCCCGGTGAACCGGAACGCGACGCGATCCTACGGGAGGTATGTCGCATGAACGAGAAGGACTATAACAACCATTTTCTGCATGGTCTGTTTACGGGTGAGGTGTTTGCTTCGCCCAAAACCTTGTCCACCCCCGTCGGAGTGCGCAAGTTCGTGTTTAATGTTCCGGGAGCGATCGGGTACGTGCGCACCGCAGACGTGGATGACTCTGTCAAAGTGCTGAGAATCGACGGTCTTCTACCCAGCGACAAAGACTACAAGGTCCAGATGCAGGCCCGCCCGGCCAAATAGTCATGAGCGAGAAACCTAACGACGCAGCGGACAGAGCCAAGAGTGAGGCCGTTCCCCTGACCCGTGTTGTCTCGAACCTGTTATCTCGCAACAGCTACACGCTATTGCTTCTTTTAGTTTTCGGCGTCGAAGTTGGCGTGGGCATTTTCGTCATACGCGATCTCCGTACCGCTAACGTCGAAGCGCAGAGAATGTATGCGGGATCGGTGCTTGGGCTGCGCAGGATTGGAGAACTGCAGTACCAGGCTCAGGAGACTCGCCGCAGCACGCTCTACGCCTTGACGACAAACGACAGCAATCTTCAGGTCGAATACGCCGACCAATCGCGCGAAGCTGACCGCCGCGTCACCGACGGCGTCCGGGAGTATCTGGAACAGGCGCGTATTCCGCGAGAAGTAGAGATTGGCCAGCGTCTCAGACTCGACTGGTCCGCTTACCTCCGGGTCCGAGATGAGGTTTTGGCCTCGATTCTCGAAGGCAGTACGCGAGAAGCCGTGCAGCTCGATCTCACTGGGGGCGTTCCTTCGTTCGAACGCGTCCGACAGGATCTCGAGGAGGTCAAACGGCTCTACGACGAGCAAGCATCCCAGCGCCTCGCGATCGTAGCCGGGTCTTCCCATCGCTCCGTAGTCCGGCTCATTGCTGTTCTCGGCTTTACTTTGCTTTTTGCCAGCGCCTCCATCTGGGCCATCCAGCGAAGCAAAATGCTGAGCGAAGTGCAACTCGCCAAGTTGCAGATGGATTTTGTGGCTTCAGTCTCCCACGAATTACGCACGCCCCTGGCTGTAATCTGTTCGGCTGCCGATAATATTGCTGATGGGGTCGTTGAGGGAAAAGAACAACTCACCCGTTATGGCGTAGTGATTAGGAACCAAACCCGCCAGATCACTGAATTGGTCAACGAGATTCTGCTGTTTGCCTCCACCAAGGAGAGAGAGGTCCGCTATCACCTGCGTCCGATAAAAGTTCAACAGATCGTGGAATCGGTGATTGAAAACACCGCGGAACTGGCGCGAAGCTCCGGGTTCGTAATCGAGCAGCGGGTCGATCCAGATCTGCCTTACGTCAGAGGGGATCTGTCGGCCCTTTCCCAGTGCTTGCAGAATCTGATTGTGAATGCGGTAAAGTACAGTGGTGAGAGCCGTTGGATCGGTGTGCGCGCTACCGTAGACCAGGCGCATGGCCGGAATCGCAAGGAGGTTCGCATTAGCGTTCAGGACCGCGGTATTGGCATCGCTGCTCCGGAATTGTCGCAAATTTTCGAGCCGTTTTACCGCAGTCCGGCGGTTAGCGCTGCCCAGATTCACGGAACCGGTTTGGGATTGCCTTTGGCCAAAAACATTGCGGAAGCCATGGGAGGAACTCTCTCCGTCGAAAGTGAGCTGGGCGCAGGCAGTGTCTTCACTCTCCATCTCCCCGTCACGGAGGAAGCCCAGTTGCAGATGGCTGCTGCTGCTCCAGGGCTGGATCAATTGCAAAAATCATGAATGAAAATATTCTGCTGGTAGAAGACGAAGAAGCGTTGCGCATGACCCTGACGGACCGCCTCCGCAGCGAGGGCTACGTGGTCGACTTTGCCGGCGACGGCGAGCAAGGATTCGACAAGGCGACACGTTTGCCGTTTGACTTGATCATCCTGGATGTCATGTTGCCGTTGCGCAATGGCTTCGATCTCTGCCGCGACATCCGGCAAGCAGGCTTGGCTACGCCCATTCTCCTGCTCACCGCGCGCGGGCAGACGGTCGACAAGGTGGTTGGCCTTAAACTCGGGGCCGACGATTACGTCACGAAGCCTTTCGACACTCTCGAACTCATGGCCCGTATCGAAGCGCTGTTGCGCCGTCTGCCCGCGCGAGCCGGCCAGGGCCTCTTCCAGTTCGGCCCTATTCGCATCGACGTGCGTGGGACCAAAGTTACGCGCGAGGGTAAGCCGGTTTATCTGTCGGCCCGGGAGTTTCAGCTCCTGCGCTATTTTGCCGAACACGCGGGCGCAACTCTTTCTCGTGACGACATCCTGCGCGAGGTCTGGGGCTACGATGCAGGAACGTACACTCGCACCGTCGATGTGCACGTGGCCAGCCTGCGCCAGAAGTTAGAAAAGGACCCCAAAAGCCCTGTATTGATCCTGACTGTTCCCGGACTCGGCTACCGGTTCGAGGGGTGATCTCAGGGCAAAACTCCCGAGCTCTCGCCCGATCTAAGAACAGCGTTCGTCTGGGCCGCACAGAGTGACCTGGGGGTAACTCGCCAGAGCCATCGTCATCCAATACACTCTAAACTGGAAGAAGTCCTGGCTTCCGCCATCCTAGACCGGCTTCCGCGAGCGGGCGTTAACT
>Ga0209154_1000106_pt1 | contig 60629 bp, 55 predicted proteins | sample GraSoiAngelo_121_FD_185878 | JGI IMG/M metagenome (GOLD analysis project Ga0209154, IMG submission 185878) | Grasslands soil microbial communities from the Angelo Coastal Reserve, California, USA - 14_0919_12_20cm (SPAdes) (version 2) | ecosystem: Environmental > Terrestrial > Soil > Grasslands ... | reverse complement strand
GGAGGCGAAACTCGATCTGGAGCGTCTCGTGGCGGTGTGCCTCGACGGCGTGGAGGCGGAAAAGTTCATGGGGCACGGCCCCACTCGATCAAGCTCCTCCGAATTGCAAGGGGCCTCATGACGTACTATCTCCTCAAGCCCTGTCGGACGGCGACCGCTTTCATTTCGAGTCTGAAACAGGCGCGTCGCGTCGATCTGGGCGCCGCCGCAGAACGGCTCCGGCAGAGCGGATGGGCCGTGACCGATGTGAAGGTCATGTTGATCCTCGAGGGCGAGCCGGAGCTCACCGTCTACGAGAGCGGGAAGATCCTCGTCAAAACCGACGACGAGCGGACGGCACGAACGGCGATTGATCGGGTGTATCAGGCCATGGGACTTTCCGCGCCCATCGCGACTGCGTGAGTGTCGTCCTTCAACGCCGCCGCGTCAACCGCGGAACGCAAGGATGACGACGTCCACGACGAACAGGAGGACGACGAGGAGTTCCACGAGGAGGAGCCTCCGAGCCTCGAGTTCGGAGTGTGCCACTTCGTAGATCTCGCTGAGGTCCCTCATCTTGTCCGCGACGTTCTTTCTCCAGGACTCGAGTTCGAACTTGCGGACGCACGCCCGGTACACCTTCCCGAGAAACCAGTCGCCCCAGAGCTTCGAAATGTTGTCGACTTGAAACGTCGCCTCCGCTAGGTCCATTCGAATCTCCGCGAGCTCCTTGACCGTGTCGTGACCGCTGCGGAGGATCGAGCTCCGGGCGAACAGGTCCTCCAGGTCATCATAGGCCTTGTCCACGACCTTGTCCAGGTATGCATCGTACGTCCGCATCTCAAGGAGCTGAAGGTTCGCGAGTTCGAAGACCGTGAGCGTGTCTTCGTAGGCTGCACTCGGCTCGACGACGAGCGCCGCGTCCCACTCGAGGACGACGAGGTCATCCTGGTAGTACGAAAACCAGTTTCGCCATGTGTCCTCGACCTCCTCGTCGCTGATCGCATCCGGCCGCGGATCGTTCGCCAGGAGAGCCGTGACCTCCCGCCGCCACGTCGTGGAGAACTCCCGGACCGGGGTCTCGGTGACGGAGACGCAGTACACCGTGTACGGCTCCGGTTCGACCCTCGCATCGTACGCGTCATGGAGGAACGGCACGAGGTCCTCGATGATTCGCTCGGCGAGCCCGCCACAGTATTCGTTCAGATTTCGCTCGCGGCCGTCCTCCAGAATCCGAAGGCTCGCGAAGGGCCTTAGCTCGCCGAGGACCGCTGCCTCGAAGGGAACTCGAACGACGATCGCGAGGGCGCCGACGCCGTACAGTTTCACCCCGATCGAAGCGGTCAGGGGTCCGAGGTTCGTCGCAAGGCCCCGCTGATCGAGGAACACGAGCAGCGGTTGCGCGAATCGGGCGTACCGCGGTGCGGCCCGCTCCGATGGGAAGCGACCGGAGAGGAAGGGCATGTCGATGGTCTTTTGGATTTCGTCGAGGTCCACTGAGGCACCGATGTCGAAGAGTCGGTAGAAGACGACTTCCCCCTTCATTGCCGCGCGCAAGCTGGCGGGGCGTCTTAAGGGCTCCGGTAAGCCTACTCGCCGTACCGCCGCTGGCGCATTTGATAGGATCGAAGGGCCCGCAAGAAATCGATCTTACGGAATCCGGGCCAGTAGACATCGACGAAGTAGAGTTCCGAGTACGCGAGTTGCCACAGGAGGAAATTCGAGATCCGCTCTTCCCCGCTCGTCCTCAGGACCAGGTCCGGGTCCGGGAGATCCGCGGTGTACAGCCGCTTCGAGAAGAACTTCTCATCCACATCTTCCGGGTCCACCTTGCCCGCCCGCGCATCCTGGACCACGTCGCGGATGGCCCGAAGGATCTCTTCGCGGCCGCCGTATGCGACCGCGACGTTGAAGCGATACTGGTCATAGGCCTTCGTCCGGCCCTCCGCGTACTCGATCGCCTCGATGACTTCGGGCGGCAGCAGTTCGCGGTTTCCGAACACGCTCACGCGGATTTGGTGACGGTGGACCCGGTCGTCGTCGCCCACGCGCCGAAAGTTCTCCGCGAACAGGTGCATGAGGTGCTCGACTTCCTCGTTCGCGCGACGGATGTTTTCCGTCGAGAACGCGAACACGGTCAAGATCCGGACGCCCACCTCGAGGCACCATTCGAGGACCTCCTCGAGCTTGTCCCGACCTTTCACATGTCCGTCCAACACATTCCCCAGGCCGATCTCCCGGGCGAATCGGCGGTTCCCGTCCATGATGATCGCCACGTGGTGGGGGACCACGGCCTGCTTGACCTGATGGAGGAGCCGACGTTCGTAGGCCTGGTAGGCCGCGTCGCTGATGATCTTCGAGATGTCCGTCGGCACCTACGGATGCCCACGAATCACGCCCTATTTATCCATTCGCGGCGGGCTATCCCACCATTGGGACCACCGACGCAGCCTTGTGAATTTCCGACCGGTGGGAAGCGGCGTTCTCGGGCCCGTCGTTCACCCGCAAACCTTTAAGTACGGTGCCTAGTTGGTCCAACTAGTTCCCCCGTCTTTCAGTGTGGTCTAGTGGCCTTATCGATGAAATTAGTTGAATATCAAGACCTCTACGGCAAGCTCGGGACGGCGCAGGACATCGATTTCTTGGCCGAAAACTTCGGCTATGACAAGGAACTCCTGCTCGTGATCTACACCCAGCGGGTCGTCCGAGACACGACGAAGAAGTTCTATCGAGTGAAGGCGCAAGCCCGTCGGTTGGCCTTCATGTGGCAGAACGGGACGAGCCTCCTCGAGATCGCGCGGCGTTTCGACTTCCCCGCGATCCTCACCGCCCTCATGGTCTTGGAACAGCGTCGGATCTCCCGCAAGAATTTCTGGAAGATGATCAACGACATCGACTCGGTCAAGGATCGGCGCCTGCGCCGCGAGCTCGACGAGGTCAATCGAGCCGACATCGTGTACTCGCCCGGGGGGACGGCCCGGCAGTATGCCCGCGGTCGATGGGGGGAGGCGAAACTTCACACATGGCTGAACGCCCGCGGCCTTGAATACGAAACGGAGAAGGACCTCCGAGCGAAGTACGACAAGACTCCCGACATCCTCCTCCACAAACCCCTCGAGATGAACAGTTCCAGGAAGTACTGGATCGAATCGAAGGCCACGTTCGGCGACCCCTACGAAATCCGGCGGCACATCAAGAAACAGCTCCAGCCGTACAGCGACCTGTTCGGGGACGGGGCCGTCGTCTACTGGTTCGGGCACGTGGACGATCAGCCGTACGCCCTGCCGGAAGGGGTCGACATCGTGAGCCCGACGTTCTTCGAGGCGCCGCCCGTTCCGTTTCCGTACGCGCCCGTCGGCGAGACCCGGCCCGAGGATCGGTCTCTCGTCGCGGACGCCGTCGATCTCCCGGAGTGATGGACCCCGCAAATGTTTAAGCCATCCCTCCCCATCGATGCGGGAGTGGTGGAAGAAGAGGTCGTCCGCGTCCGGATGCCTCGCACGAAAGACGGCGAGATTCTCGGGATTGCGGACCAGCTCCTCGGCGCGTCCCGGGTCCGCGTCATGTGCGCGGACGGGAAGAGCCGGCTCGGTCGGATCCCGGGGAAGCTGAAGAAGCGGATGTGGATCCGCGAGGGGGACCTCCTCGTCGTCAAGGTCTGGCAATTCCAGGACGAGAAGTGCGACATCAAGCACCGATACACGAAGACCGAGGCCAGCTACATGGCCCGTCGCGGCGTCATCCCCAAGTCGATCAACGTCTTCTGACCCCACAAAGCTCTTAGTGGACCGGGCCGTTCGTTTTTCCGACGTGATCGACGACCGACGCATGCGGCATCTCGAGTCCCAGGTCGATGCGCTCCGGACGAGGCAGAAAGACAGCGCGACGCGCAAGACCTACGACCAAGTGTTCGACCACGCCGCCCTTCTGACCATCGCCTCCCTCATCAGCGACGGCGTCATCTCGACCCTCGATTATCCGGTGAGCACCGGCAAGGAGGCGAACGTGTTCCACGCGACCGACGGGTCCGGCCGGGGCAAGGCGTTGAAGATCTACCGGATCGCGACGGCCACCTTTCGAAACATCGCCATGTATATCGAGGGCGATCCCCGGTTCAAACGCGTCAAGAGGGCCACGAAACCGACGATCTTCGCTTGGGCCCAAAAGGAATACAAGAATCTCGTCCGAATGGGCGATGCGGGGGTTCGCGTGCCGATTCCGGAGCGGGTCTTGGACAACATCGTGGTCATGGAATACATCGGCGACGAGACGCAGCCTGCGCCTTCTTTGCGGGAGGTGTCGTTGGATTCACCGGCGTCCGCCTATCGAGACGTCGTCACGAACTTGCGGGGCATCCGGAAGTCGAAGCTCGTTCACGCCGACATGAGCGAGTACAACCTCCTCTGGTGGCAGGACCGTATCGTCGTGATCGATGTGGGCCAGGCGGTTCCGCTGGATCATCCTCGTGCCGAGGAATGGTTTCGGCGGGACGTGGCGAATATCGCCCGGTTCTTCAAACGACTCCGTGTCGATGTGACGCCGGCATCGCTCGAGCAAGAGATCCTCCGAGACTGACATGCTGTACGCACGGATTCCATCGGATCGGCTGGGCGTCCTGATCGGGCCGGAGGGCGCCACCAAGAAACGGCTCCAAGAGTCAACGGGAACGCGGATCGCGGTCGATTCCGCGACCGGGGACGTCACCATCGACGAGACCGCCGCGGCCGATCCCGTGCTGGCCCTGAAGGCCCGAGATGTCGTGCAGGCGATGGCCCGCGGGTTCTCCGAAGACCGGGCATTCCGTCTCCTCGACGAAGAGAGCTACCTGGAGATCCTCGATATCAAAGACTTCGCGCACTCCAAGAACCGGGTGGCCCAGGTCCGGGCGCGGCTGATCGGCACCCGGGGGAAGACGCGACGGATCATCGAAGAGCTCACCGGCGTGGACGTCAGCGTCTCCGGCCACACGGTCGCGATGATCGGCGGTGCCTTCGAGATGGCGATCGCCCGCGAGGCGGTTTTCATGCTCCTCAGGGGGAGCGAACACAGGACGGTGTACCGGTTCCTCGAGCGGAAGCGCGCCGACCTGAAAGTGTATCAGATGGGGTTCTAGGGCCTTCCGCCAAACACCTTTAGAGACCGGAGTCCCATGCCGTCCCGAATGTCGGCGGGGGACGAGATTGCGGTCGTGGAGGGGTACCGTACCACCTTGCGGGACTGCCTCGCGACCCTGGATCCCGCGGCGGTGTTAAGGCTCCGCGGGGAACTCCAAGTCCTCTCCCGCTGGCTGGCCGTTCAGAAGAAGTCCGCGCTCCAGCGGACCGCGGACGAAGCCCTCGATGCGGTCTCTCGCTTCTATCTGTACGGGCAGGAGATCGACGGCCTCCGGGCATCGAACCGGTCCGCGGAGACCGCCAGCTACTACGACCTCGCCTCCGTCGGCGTGCTCGCCGTGGAGAACGTACTGACCGCAGGGCATCCGAGCCTCATGCGCTTCTTGATGAGCGGTCTATCGGAAGGGCTCATGTTCCTGGGAAGTCGTCAGTACGTATCCGGAAGCGATGCCGTCCTGCTCGCTTCGTGGCGGAAGCACTCGACCGCGGTCCGGGACGCGCTCTGGTCCCTCGTGACGGACTTCCGAGACCTCGAGAGCCTCGGCTCGATCCGGGCGGCCCGCGCCGCGATCGACGAACTGTTCGCCAAGTTCGACGACCCGGGGGTCGCCTTGGCCACGCGGCTCGCCCTCCTCTACCAGCTGTACGCGCTCCTCGCCATCATCCGCTGCGCCGAGCTCCTCGAGGATCTGCGAGGGCTCGCCTGATTCCGTTCGGAAAATTGTTATATAACGCCCTCAGCTACTACGACAGGGGAACGGGCTGCCGAAGTACGTCTACCTATTCGAAGAAGGAAACGCCTCGATGCGGGACCTGCTCGGCGGCAAGGGTGCCGGGCTCGCCGAGATGACCCGGCTCGGCCTCCCCGTCCCGCCCGGCTTCACGATCACCACGAAAGCCTGCAACGCGTTCGCTCGGACGGGTCGGTTCCCGCCAGGCCTGTGGAAACAGGTCGAATCGGCGCTGTCGACGGTCGAAACGAAGATTGGGCGTCGGTTCGGCGACCCGTCGAATCCCCTCCTCGTCTCCGTCCGATCGGGCGCGAAGTTCTCCATGCCGGGGATGATGGACACGGTCCTCAACCTCGGATTGAACGACGAGACGGTCGAGACGCTCGGGCGGATCTCGAATGAACGATTCGCGTGGGACTCCTATCGACGGCTCATCGCGATGTTCGGTCGGATCGTCAAAGATGTCGACGGCCGCAAGTTCGAGGCGCTCCTCGAACGACGTAAGGAAGCATCCCACGCGGCGAAGGACACCGAGCTTTCCTCCGACGATCTGAAGGCCATCGTGGCAGAGTTCAAGGAACTCTACCAAGCCGAGGTCGGTGAGCCCTTTCCGCAGAATGGCCGCGAGCAGCTGCAACAGGCGATCGCCGCGGTCTTCCGTTCCTGGAACGGGAAGCGCGCGGTGGATTACCGGAACTTCAACAAGATCCCCCACGACCTCGGGACCGCTGCGAACGTGCAGACGATGGTCTTCGGGAACATGGGACCCGACTCCGGCACGGGCGTCGCGTTCACCCGGAATCCTTCGACGGGAGAGAAGCAGCTGTACGGGGAGTTCCTGTCGAACGCCCAGGGCGAGGACGTCGTCGCGGGGATCCGCACGCCCTTGACCATCGGCCAGCTGCGGGAGACCTTCCCCGTCGTGTACGACCAGTTCTCGGAGGCCGCCGACCACCTGGAGAGGCACTACCGAGACATCCAAGACATCGAGTTCACGGTGGAGCGGGGGAAGCTTTGGATGCTCCAGACCCGGACCGGGAAGCGGTCCGCCCGGGCCGCGGTGAAGGCGGCCGTCGACATGGCGCGGGAGGGTCTCATCACGAAGCAGGAGGCCATCCTCCGCGTCGAGCCGGCGCACGTGATCCAGCTCCTCCTGCCCCAGTTCGACGAGCGCGCGAAGGGTGGGGCGCGGAAGGAAGGCCGATTCTTGGCTCGGGGCCTCAACGCCTCTCCCGGGGCCGCCGCGGGGTTCGCGTCGTTCGACCCGGACGAAGCCGAGAGGATGGGACGCGACGAGAAGAAACCGGTCGTGCTCGTCCGGGTGGAGACATCTCCCGACGACGTCCACGGGATCTTGCACTCGAAAGGCGTCCTGACCGCTCGAGGGGGCGCGACGAGCCATGCCGCGGTCGTGACCCGGGGCCTCGGGATTCCCTGCGTCACCGGCTGCGAATCGATCGTCGTCGACTACGACGAGGGTCTTTTCCGGGTCGGCGGGAAGGTGGTTCATCGCGGCGACTTCGTGTCCATCGACGGCAGCTCCGGGGAGGTCTTCGAAGGTCGCATCCCCACGATCGATCCGGATTTCCAGAAGGAGACCGACCTCCAGACCCTCCTGCGGTGGGCGGACGAGGAGCGTCGCCTCCAGGTCTGGGCGAACGCCGACTATCCGCGCGACGCGGAGCGCGCCCGGGCATTCGGGGCCCAAGGGATCGGCTTGGACCGGACCGAGCACATGTTCATGGAGACGGATCGGCTCGGCATCGTCCACGAAATGATCTTGGCGGCCCCGGACTACCGGAAGGTCTCGGGCGAGGTTCGGGCGATCAAGGCCGAGATCGACACCGCGAAGGAGGACCGTCGGTCCACGCTCGGGAAGCGCCTTGCGACCCTCGAACCAGCCTTGGAGGGCCTCTCGCGCCGCTACCTCGGGTCCCTCGAGAAGCTCGGCCGGCTCCAGAAGAAGGACTTCGAAGGCATCCTCCGGGCGATGCAAGGACTCCCGGTCATCATCCGGCTCATCGACCCGCCGCTCCATGAATTCCTCCCGAAATACGAGACCTTGCTCGTCCAGGTGACGAAACTGACGATGGCGCAGGGGAACCCGGAGGTGCTCGTCCGGAACGCCCATTCCGACGAAGACAAGGAGTTCCTCGAAGAGGTCCGGAAGGCGGGCGGCGGCGACCTCGGCCGAGGGATCGACACGCTCCTACCGGAGAAGCAGCGCCTCCTCGAGGCGGTCGCGGCGACCCGCGAGGCGAACCCGATGCTGGGCCTCCGGGGGTGCCGCCTGGGCATCACCTTCCCCGAAATCACGGAGATGCAGGTCCGGGCGATCTTCGAGGCGTCCTGCGCCCTGACGAAGGAGGGAGTCGTCGTGAAGCCCGAAATCATGATCCCCCTCGCGGGCCACGTGAACGAACTCAAGGTCGAGCGGGAAGCCCTCGAGAGGGAGGCGAAGAAGGTCATGGAGCGCGAGGGCGTCACGATCGCCTACAAGTTCGGGACGATGATCGAGCTTCCGCGGGCCGCACTCACCGCCGATGCGATTGCCCGACATGCGGAGTTCTTCTCCTTCGGGACGAACGATCTCACGCAGACGACGTTCGGGTACAGCCGTGACGACGCGGAGGGCAAGTTCCTCCTGGACTTCGTGGAACGGGGGATCCTCCCCTTCAATCCGTTCCAGACCCTGGACCGCGAGGGCGTCGGCCAGCTCATGCGCACCTGCGTCCAGAAGGGTCGAAGAGTCCGCAAGGACCTGGAGATCGGGATCTGCGGCGAGCACGGCGGGGATCCGTCGAGCATCGAACTGTGCCACCTCCTCGGCCTCAACTATGTGTCGTGTTCTCCCTTCCGGGTCCCGGTCGCCCGCCTCGCGGCGGCCCATGCAAAGCTTCGAGAACAGGTCGGCGAATTCGGGGACCGCTGACCTGGTGCAACGTTGGCGGGCTTCGCGGATTCGCCATATTTTCTCGGCGTCCTCTTGATCTCCGCCTTCACGATGCCGATCGTCTTCATGGTGTGGATCCGGAACACGGCCCGATATGGGAGAGAACCATGGCGAAACGTGATCCGTGCCTTCCTGTGGGGCGCCGTGTTCAGCGTGATCGTCGCGGTCATCTTCAGCCTGATTTTAGCCGCGACCCTCGGTCAAGTTGGGCCGCTGAACACGTTTCTCATCCGTCGTTTCCACGATCCGGACGTCGTGTTCCTGATCATCGGGGCCCTGATCGTTGCGCCGATCGTCGAGGAGGCCGCGAAGGGCCTGGGGGTCCGCGAGGGGCGGCCGGAAATTCAAGGGCTGCTCGATGGGCTCGTCTACGGGGCCGCCGCGGGGTTGGGGTTCTCGGCGACGGAGAATCTGATCTACGGGGTGAACACCCTCCTGTCCCCCGACGGCGGGGCCACGGCCTCCTTGGCGGTGATTGCGATTCGGTCCTTTTCCTCGTCGTTCCTTCATGCGAGCTCGAGCGCGACCTTCGGCTACGGACTCGCGAAGGCATGGCTCACCCGCCGCACTTGGGCCTTCGTCCCGTACTATCTGCTCGCGGTGATCATGCACTCGACCTTCAATCTCCTGACGACGATCGGGGTGTTGTACGCGACCCCGTACGGCGAGACGGTCGGCTTCGTGGCCGCGGTCGCCTTCGCGCTCGTCGCCATCACGATCGTTCGGCTCAAGCTCGCCGCGCATCCGCGGACGGTGGCGGGTAATCGATGATTTCGGAAGTCGCAGTGGGAGATCGGGTCGTCCGGGTTCCGAAGATCCTCTGCGTCGCCCGGAACTACGCGGACCACGCAAAAGAGATGGGGACCCCGGTCCCACAGGAGCCGATCTTCTTCCTCAAGCCGACCACCGCCCTCTTACCTGGCGGCGGGACGATCCTCCTTCCGCCGGAATCGAAACGGGTCGAAGTCGAGACCGAACTCGCGGTGATCCTGAAGGCTGGCGGTCGAGATGTGTCGGCCGCGAAGGCGATGGATCTCGTGGGCGGTTACGCTGTGTTCTTCGACATCACGGCCCGAGATCTCCAAGCGAAGGCGCGGGAGGAGGGCGGACCATGGACGGCCGCCAAGGGCTTCGACACCTTCGCACCGATTTCCAAGGGCGTCGTCGCGCACCGAGGAATCGATCCGCACGGCCTGTCGATTCGCCTCCGGGTGAACGGCGTCGTTCGGCAGGACTCGAACACGAGTCAGATGGTCTTCCGAATCCCCGAGCTGATCGAAGCGAGTTCAAGGATCATGACGCTCGAGCAAGGGGATGTCTTTGCGACGGGCACGCCTGCCGGTGTGTGGCCAATCGTCCCCGGCGACGTCCTCGAGGCCGAGATTTCCCGGGTCGGAACCCTCCGCTGCAACGTCGCTTCGCGAAACCGTTAACTATCTCGGACCGCGTGCATGGCAGGGCATGCGTTTTCGCTTTGAGATGGACGGAGACGTCTACTCAAAACACAAGGATTCGTTCAAGCGCCTCCTGGCGAGGCACGGCCTCCGTTGGCGCGGCAGTCTGGACCGTCCGTTCTGGGCGAGCGCGACGGAACGGGTCACTGGCCTCTTCGACCGAGATGCGGAAAAGGACCTCCTGAAGTCCGCCACTCTGACGTGGGAGAGCGCCGGAAAGTCGCGGCTACTCGAGGACCTGAAGGCGTGGGCGTGGGAGGTCGGCGCGAGGGCGGTGGAGGATCGTTCTCCCTCCGCCGAGGAAGTGACGGACGAGGTCGAGCAAGCCCTCCGCTACTGGGACATCGTGTGGAAGCCCAACGAGGATATCCTGAAGGCTCAGGGTCGGCCTCAGGCGTGGATCGATGCGGACGTGAAGCGGTGGAAGCAACAGCGACAGGAACGACGCCGCGAACTCATCGGTCAGGCGACCGACTAAGGCAGTCCAATCGAGTGGACTTCGAACGAGTCATAGCAGTCGAAACAGAATCCTTGGCGCCGATCGTCGGGCAGGAGGACGATCCGCGTGTGGCATTTCCGGCAGCGCCCGTCGCGATCGCCTCCATCGGAAATCCTCCGGAGATCCGGACGAAGCTTCCATGAAATCGTTCCCGCCCCCGAGCCAGTCTCGGCGCCGCCACGGAGCCGATGCACGCTATAAGAACGTTGTGCGAATCGGAAACGACGGCGGTCGGCGACGGTTTAATGCGCAAACGATTGTTCCTCTTCCGTGCTCTCCGGTTTCGTTACGTTCGAGGGAATTGACGGGTCCGGCAAGACCACCGTGAGTCGGCTCGTGAAGGACCGCCTCCGGTCCCGGGGCCACTCCGTCTTCCTGACGAGCGAACCAACGGGCGACTGGCTGGGGGAGACCGTTCGTCGGGGAATCGAGAAGGGCGTCAGCCCTCTCACGGAGTCCTTCCTGTTCCTCGCGGATCGCGCCGCACACATCCCAGAGATTCGTTCGCACCTCGAGGGCGGGGAGATCGTCCTTTGCGACCGCTATGCGGATTCCACCTATGCCTACCAGGGCGCGCACTTGGTCGGAGTCCTGCACGATCCCATCCGCTTCCTCCAGCGGGCGAGCGAGGATTGGATCCTTCCTCCCGATCTGACGATCCTGCTTCGGGTCTCGCCGGAGGTCGGATTCGAACGGATCAAGGATCGACCCCACAAGATTCCGTTCGAGGACATCGCGTTCCTCCGTCGGGTCGCCGCGAATTACGATCGCCTCGCGAAGGCGCGACGGTTCGTCGTCTTGGACGCCGCCCGGCCGGCCGAGATCGTCAGCGAGGAGGCCGTCGCGACGATTGAACGGCGCCTCGTCTCGCGGAAGCCGTCCTGATTGCGGACCGTCCCGCGAGGGAAGCTTTGCGAAGGAGAAACGCGCGGGCGAAGACGGTCGCCATTTCCATGTTGCCTCGCTACAGTTCGAGGAGAAACGCCTTGCCGAACAGGACTTGAACCGCGTCCTCCCCCGTCCGATCCCCCATCGCGCGGTGCGATGGGCCGGTGGGGACCATGAAACGGCGTCCCAAGAATATCATCGGCGATTCTCAATTCCTCCAGATGAATAGGCCTCGGTCCTGGACAAAGCTATTTATGCGGTCGCCCGGTTATCGCGCCACGAATGGGATGCACGCATGGAATCCGCGGCTCACCATAGGCCTTCTTCTCACCATGGCGATGGGTTCGTTGGCGTGATCTACGGGGACATCGGGACGACCGCGTTCCGATGTTCGGTCGCGGAAGATGTGGAGCGCAACGAGTTCGTCCAAGTCCAACACGAGACCTGCGGCATCGTCCTCGGCCGCGTCGACGAGGTCCAGCGAAAGACGGACCTGTCCCTGGATCGGGCCCAAGCCCTCGGGGATGGCGACCCCGTCGACGTGGAGGAGCGAGTCTCGGCGCAAATCAGCGTAATCGGATACCGCGACGACCGCGGCCTCCTGCAAGTCCCGAGGACGCCGTTTCGCGCGGGGGAACCCGTGCGTCGCGCGGAGACGGCCACGATTCAGGACGTCATCGGGCTGACGGAGGACAAGAAGCACGGAGCTTACGTGGGTCTCCTCGCGGGCCACGAAGTGCCGGTCTACCTGGACATCAATGCGTTGGTCCAGAAACATGTGTCGATCCTGGCGAAGACGGGCGGCGGAAAATCCTACATCGCAGGCGTCATGATCGAGGAACTGATGAAGCATCACGTGACCTGCGTCATCCTCGATCCCCACGGCGAGTACGCCTCCCTCCGAGAGAAGGGGAAGGTCGTCCATGGCGCCACTCGGTTTCGGGTCGAGCCTCATGCGTACGCCGAGATCATCCAAGTCTTTTCCCCGGACACCAAGGTGAATCCGGGGACCCGGCCGTTGAAGTTCACGTTGAGCAACCTCGATGCGCGGGACATCCTGTCCCTCACCGGCTCGGCCCGAGTCCGGACGCATCTCACGGCGTTGCGAAAAGCCCTCGATCTGCTACGGCAGGCCGCGAAGGATTACACAATCCAAGATGTCGTCCGAGTGCTCGAGCGGGAGGAGGACCCGCAGAATGCCTCCTTGATCGACGAGCTCGAATACCTGAGCGAGGTCGAGATCTTCGCGAAAGAGGGGACGCGGATCGACGAGCTGGTGATCAAGGGAAAGACGACGATCATCAATTTGAAGGGCGTTCCCCCTGACATTCAGGAACTCGTCGTGAACCGGCTTGCGACCGCGATGTTCGAGTTGCGAAAAGTCGGTCGGATCCCGCCGATGATGCTCGTCGTCGAAGAGGCTCACAACTTCTGCCCCCAAGTCGGCCAGGTCGCATCGTCGAAGGTGTTTCGAACGCTGGCTTCAGAAGGCCGCAAGTTCGGCCTGGGACTCGTCATCATCACGCAGCGCGCTGCGAAGGTCGACAAGAACGTGCTCAGCCAGTGCAACACGCAAGTGATTCTGAAGGTCACGAATCCGAATGACCTGAAGGCGATCATCGCCAGTGTGGAAGGCCTTACGACATCGATGGCGGAGGAAATTTCCCGCCTCCCGATCGGGGTCGCAATCATGACCGGAGGAGGCCTCGAGATGCCCCTGATGGTCGAAGTGCGTCCGCGAGAAACGCGACACGGCGGAGAGAGCGTCAAGGTCATCGACGATTGAAAATTCCTCTCGGAATTTCTCGCGGTTGGATTCGTCGCGGACGGCGTCTCCCGGAAGCCCGCGCGAGACGCGGTGTGTGCCTAATGAATACATAGAATCCATAGTGAGTCAATTAAAAACGTGTTTCTCAAAAGAGATAGCGTCGTGCGAGCGGAGTAGTTGGCGAAATCAAATGCTCTGTTTGTACGGAAGGGGACAATGGCGGTCAAAGAAGTGCCTGATGTGGCGGTGTGCAACTCGAGGATCGTCGAGCGACCTTGGGACCGGACGTCCAATTCAACAGAAATCCCATCGAGGAATCTAGGATGGTCGAGGCTCGTCACATTCCGGTCACTGCCGATGTCCCGAATGAAGCCGGGAGCAAGACGGCCTCGAAGGCCCCGGTCCACTCGCGTCGGGCTCCTCGTATCGCCCTCTACTCTGAAGGCATGATGGGCTTCGGTCACATCCGGCGCAACGCGTCGATTGCCCAAGCACTCCGCCGCTCCGCACTCCAGCCTGCGATCGTCATGATTGCGGAGGCCTGGCAGGCGGGGGCGCTGCTCATGCCCGCGGGGATTGACTGCGTCACCCTTCCCGCCCTCCGAAAGGAAGCCAACGGGGAATACAATCCACGCTTTCTCCTGGACGTCTCAGACGCGGAACTCATCGCCCTCCGGACCCAGGTGATCCGGAGTGCCATGGAGGTCTTCGAGCCCGATGTGCTGATCGTGGACTACTTGCCGCTCGGGGTGGCCGGTGAATTGACCTCGACCCTCGAACACTTGCGGAGTCGCGGGAACACCCACTGCGTCCTCGGACTTCGAGACGTCCTCTACGATCCGGAGACGGTGCGGCGCTCCTGGGCGAACCCCGCGAACGTGGAGGCGATCCGAAAATACTACGACGCGGTCTGGATCTATGGCGATCCGACCGTCTTCGACCCGGTTCGAGAGTACGAACTCAACGGTCCGATCGCGGCGAAGGCGCGGCATGTCGGTTATCTTGACCAGCGCCCGCGGCTCGAGTTTGCGAAAGCCGAGGCCGAACCGTTTGTCACCAATCTTCCGCAGGGCCGGATCGTGTTGTGCCTCGTCGGAGGGGGCCACGATGGGGGTGCCCTCGGGGAGGCCTTCCTCCAGGCGACGTTGCCGCCCGATGCCACCGGCATCCTGGTCGCCGGTCCTTTGATGCCCTGGGAGGAGCGGGAGCGGATTCGCCGGCGTGCGGAGGGAAAGTCCCAGATCCGCGTGCTCGACTTCGTGCACGACCCGACCCCCCTAATTGAGCGCGCGGATCGGATCATCGCGATGGGCGGCTACAATACGGTTTGCGAGGCCCTCTCCTTCGAGAAGCACGCCCTCATCGTCCCGCGCGTGAGCCCGGAACCGGAGCAGTGGATCCGGGCGCAGCGCTTTCGGAACCTCGGGCTGGTCGACGTCCTGCATCCCAGCGAACTCGACGCCCGAAAACTGACGGAGTGGCTCGCCCGCGATCTGGGTCCGCCCCCCGCGGGCCGCAGCAAGATTGACTTCGAAGGTTTGACCCGCATCCCGGCGTTGGTCGCCGAGCTGTTGGCCAGCCCTCCGGTCCACGAGGTACCCCTGGCCCCATGACGGATCGCCGCGACGATGGGATGCGCACCTGTCTGATGTATGCCCAGGACAGCAAAGGCATGGGACACATCGTCCGGAGTGTGACGATCGCCCGCCACATCCTGGCCGCCTTTCCGAAGACCGTCGCGTACTTGGCGACGGAGTCACCGATCGCGGGCGACTTCCCGTTGCCGGATCGATGCGACTACGTCAAGCTCCCGATGCGCCTCTCCCTCAACGGAGGCTTCGCGCCCGATTCGGAGGAACTCGACGCCCGCGACCGCTTTCGGGGCGTCCGATCGCGCATCCTGCAGGAGGTGGCCCTGGGCCTGTCGCCCGACCTCGTCCTCGTCGACCACGAGCCTCTCGGGCGAAAGGGAGAGTTCCGCGACGGCCTCTTCGCGCTGAAGGAGCAGTCCCCGGAGACGAAGTTCGTCTTCGGACTCCGCGACATCATGGACGGCGTCGAGCGGACGCGGACGACGTGGGAGCAACTCGGGGTCTACGATGCTCTTGAAAACCTGTACGATGGGATCGCGGTGTACGGGTCCCGCGATCTGTTCGACGTCGCGAAGGCCTATGCGATCCCGCCGTCCGTGCGTCCAAAGCTCCACTACTGCGGCTTCGTGATCCGCGAACCGCCGAGGGGCGACCCCACCGCGATCCGACGGGAGCACCGCCTCCCCGCCGAAGGGCCTCTGGTCGTCGCCACGGTGGGGGGAGGAAGCGACGGGTTCCCGGTGCTCGATGCCACACTCGACGCGGTCGCGAAACTGCAGAAGGAGCGACCGAATCTCAACGCGATCCTGGTAACCGGACCGTTGATGCCCTCGGGCTTTCAGGATCGCTTGAGGGCGAGGGCACCGCGGAGGTGCCGGGTCATCTCGCGGGCGGACAACTTTCAACTCATGGCAGCGGCCGACGCGATCGTCAGCATGGGGGGCTACAACAGCGTCTGCGAGGCCCTATCTCTCGGTCGACCCCTCGTGATCGTACCGCGGGCCACGCACAAGATCGAGCAGCAGATTCGAGCGGAGACGCTCGCGGCGCGCGGGCTCGCCCAATGGGTCCACCCGAAGGAACTGGACGGGGCACGTCTCGCCGAGGCCCTCCGGTGGGCCTTGGCCCGCGATCCGGACGCTCACGGGCGGCTCGTCCGTTCGTTGATTCCATCGTTCGACGGGGCGGCCCGTCTCACGGAGTATCTCGCCCGGTGGCTTCGGCCTCTCGAAGACCGGGAACGTACGCCGCTCGAGATCCCGCCGCTCGCGGAGGGTTCCGCATGACCCCGGCCCCGATTGCTCTGGCGCCCGACGAGACTGAGGCGGTCCTCGCGGGAGCCCTCCACGAATTGGAAGGGTACGACGCGAAGCTCGAGACCTGGACCTCGGATACGCAGTTCACGGAATACGGCAAGCGGAGGGTCGTGCGCTTCGACCTCCAAGCCGAGGTGGGTGGGATCCCGCAGCATCGACGTTACCAGTGGCTGGGGAAATTCTACGATCGAGACGAAGACGCCCGTCGGGTCGCGGCGGTCCTTCAACAGGTCGCGTCCTCGGACGGTGGGAAAAAGGCCGGCGTGGCCGTCCCGAGCGTCCTCGGATATCACGCGCGGCGGCGCCTCCTGTTGCTGACGTACGAGCCGGGGGAGGCCGTCACGTACGCGCTGGCCAGGGACCGCGAGGCGATCCTGACCGCGATCGGACGCACCTTGGCGACGCTGCATGGGCTGCCGATCGCCCCGAACCGAATCCACTCTCCGAACTTGGTCCTCGAAGACCTTCGGCCGAGGGTGGGGGACCTTTGCCGGCGGTTCCCGACCGAGGCGAAGTCGTTACGGAGCGCTTTGCGGGCCCTCGAGCGCGATGCGGCCTCGGTCGCGTCCCCGACGTTCGTGCACGGCGACTTCGGCCCGGCGAATCTCCTATGGAGGGACGGACGCATCGTCGTCTTGGATTTCGACAAGTGCGCTCGAGGAGATCCCGCCTTCGACCTTGGAAACCTGTTCGCGCAATTGTTTCGGATGTCGATCAAGAAACCGAAGAATATCCCCGACCTCGCGATCGCCTTGACCACGGTCCTCGATGCCTACCGACGTTCGTCCCGACCAGACCCTGAGTTGGAAGCCCGGGTCGCCTGGTACGAGCGGGCGACGCTCCTCCGTAAGATTCACGGCCTCATCTTCAGCAAAAACCGATCGCAAGAGCCGGAGGCGGTCCAACAACGGCACACGGAAGCCGTCCAACTGTTGAGGTTGGCATAGTCGTGGACGAAAGCGATTCGGTTCGGTCCGCAGCGGCCGGGATGGGCCCCCGGTCAACGAGCCCTGGCGCCGATCCCACCCTTTCCAGTCCGCCGCGCATTCGGGCCGACTCGGACGGCTATCCCATCGACTCCGCGTTCCCGGAATTGCCCGTCGCCACGGATTGCGGTCAGATGCTCGGGGTGTTCCGCGAGCACCTGGAGCCTCTCGCGGGGAAGGCGATCGAGATCCGTTCCTGCCGGCCGTTCCGCTTCCGATGCCACCAGTCCGACTCCCGGTCCGTGCTCCAGTACACCCTGCACGTCGCGGACCGAGCGACCGGACGTGAGTGGGACCAGTGGGTCACCGGGCTCCTGTACGCGGAGAACGCCAAGGCGGAGCAGCTCTGGAAGGAACTCCAAGACGAGGACCCCTCCGGCGAAATCCCGGAGCGCTGGCGCTCGTTTCGACCGATCGCCTTCGTCCCTGACCTTCGGATGATCGTGGAGGTGTTCCCGTACGATCGAAAACTCCGGAACCTGCGGCGCGTCATGGGCATGGAGAGGGGCCTCCTCGAGTCTGTCGCGCGGGAGCGGCTCGGCCCCGGGTCCTGGTATCTCGACTTCCCGACGATCCGGCCGACGCGATATCGGACCGAGCTGGGGGCCACACTCCGGTACACGGTCCGGGCCCGCGAATTGAAATCAAATCGGCTGGAAACCGTCCGGCTTTATCTCAAAGTCTATCGGGAGCGAAATCAACGCGGCGCGGAGACGTTCCAAACGCTCCGCGCGATTCGAGACAAGGTGAGGCGCTCGCCGGCCGCCTATGCGGTCGTGGAGCCGATCGCCTATCTGAAGGACGTCCGGACCCTGATCCTCGCCGAGGCCCCGGGGCAGTCCTTGACGCACTTCCTCCGACGCGTCTCCGATCCGGCCGACGCCATGCGACGCGTGGCGAGGGCGCTCGCGGAGTTCAACCAAGACGACCTGCCGTTCTCCCGAAGTCTATCGCTGGCCGACCGCCTCAGCCTGGTTCGCCGATCCTCCGACCTGCTTGAGTGGGCTTGCCCCGAACGGAAGGCGACCGTCCAATCGCTTGCCGAGAAGGTCCTCCGAGAATCGGAGGAGGTGCCCTCCTCCCCTATCCACGGAGACATGAAGCCCGACCACGTCTTCCTGGACGACGACTCCATCACGTTCATCGATTTCGACTCGATCGTCCTCGGCGATCCGCTCTACGACCCGTCCCATTTGTTCGCCTACCTTGTCGGCGGAGCTCGTACCGAGTCCTATCGGAAGTCGGTCGAGGGCCGAGCCGCGGAGACGTTCGTCAAGGAGTATTTCCGGCTCGTGCCGGCCGCCTGGGAGCCCCGCTTCCCGATCGCTGCGGCCGGAGCACTCCTCGAGGTCGGCTGCAGCATCTTCCGAAGGCACGAGCCCGGCTGGCGCGAGCAGCTCCGTCGGGTCGTCGGATATGGCGAGGAGGTCCTCTCCGAAGGAGGCCTGTGATCGATGGAGCCGAACTTCGAGCTTCCGGACGATATCTCCCCCACCGGGCCATGGCGATCCGCCCCGCCGATGACGGACGATCCCGCGCTGCCCGCGTTGGAGATCCTCCGGGACACGGGTCTCGCGGACGCCTTCCCGGAGCTGCGTCTCGGGGACATACCACCGGACCTCCGTCTCTGCAACTATGTCCCGGGGTCCCGTGCGACGTTTGAAATTCGGGCGGGGGACCGCCGGTTCGCGGTCAAGATGTACGTGGACGATCCGAGCTCTGAAGTTCAGTTGTATCGGAAGTTGGCCCGCCTCGGGCTCTCGAAAGATTTCGGGGCTCGGGCGCCGCGCCTGCTGGCATGGGATCCCGAGCTCAAGATGATCGTCACCAGCTGGCTCGACGGGCCCACGGTGGCCCACTTGGTCAAGGAAGGGCACGGGGCCCGCGGGGGGACGCTCGCGGCCCAGTGGGTCTGGCATGCGACGAGGCGCCGGGTCAGGTTGGGTGCTCCCCGAGGGCGAACCCATGCGCTCTATCAGGCGGGCCTCGCCGCTGGCGCCCTGAGCGCAGTCGATTCGAATCTCGGCGCCGCCGCCAAAGCGGTGGCCAAAGTCCTCGTCCAGACAAAGATCCGGGAGCAATCGCCGAACTTGGTCCACGGCACGCTGTATGCTCGTCACATCTTCGACCTCGGCGACGGTCCTGGGGTCATTGATTGGCAGCAATTCGGGCAGGGCCCCGTCGAAGTCGATGCGGGGATGTTCCTCGCCACGATTTCTCGAATCGGTCTGCGCCAAGAATCCGTGGCTCGGGAGGCGACGCGGGCGAAGGAGGTGTTCCTCGAAAAGACCGAACACCTGTTGGACCTGCACGCCTTGTCCTGGTATTGGGCGGCGGGCCTCCTCCATCGGGCCGCGAGCGGCTTGAGGACCGGGAGGAAAGAGAAGCCGTCTGCGGATGCGGAGGCGCTCGTCGAAGAAGCGGCGGCACACGCCCGGGCGGCGGAAAGGGATCGTTCGGGCGACGCGAAGGAGCCACGAGCCTCCCTCGTGCGAATCCGTTCCCTGTTCCACCGGACGGTCGCGCTAGACCCGGCAAACCCAGGGGACGTCGTGTCACCCGCGCCCGAAAGCAGCGGGGATCGGAGGGACTAAGTGGAGCCGACGGTGGCGAAGTTCGAGGGCGCGGCCGAGCCCGCGGTCGCCGTCGGACGCAGCGCGACGAAGGTCAAGCGCATCCTCCAGTCCGCCGGGCTCGGATTGGTCGTGCAGCACTGGATTGCCCTCGAGACCCGGGCGATCCCCTCCCTGTTCATCCTCATTGCCCAAGCATTTCCCTCCTTGGCGTTCCTGGTTTCGTTCCTTTCCGATCGGATCCGCTTCTATTGGCTGCTCATCGTCTTCCTCGTCGTGTATCTTCTTTGGAGGACCCGGAAGCATCAGTTGGAGCCGAAACAGAAGGCCACCCTTCGCCGGATCTTGTCCTACCTCAAACCGCACTGGCCGTACGTGGCAGCGCTCTCGACCGCCATCGTCGCCGCCGCGGCCCTCGACTTGGCCCAGCCGTGGATCATCGCGATTCTCCTGGTCGGCGAGGTGCTCCTGAAATCCAATCTAGGGTTCCTGCCGCTCGTCGTCGGCCTGCTCGTGGGCACTTTCGTCGTCAAGGAGATCGCCTCGTTCTTCAAGGACTACCTGTCGGAGGTCCTCAGCCAGAAGACGGTTCATCGACTCCGAACCGACCTGTACCAGACCGTCGAGCTCCTCCCGGTGACCTACCTCGATTCGTCCCGGACGGGGGAGATGATCTCCCGGGTCGTCAGCGACACGAACGAGGTCGAGAAGGTCCTGAGCGACGACATGGCGAACTTGATCTCGAACGCGGTCACCGTGTCGGGGGCGATCGTCCTCCTATTCGTCGTCGACTTCAACCTCGCCCTTTTCGTGGCGCCGTTCGCGGCCGTCATGGTCATCGTCGTGAACTTGTTCAAGAAGCGAATCAAGCAGGCCTCCCGGAGGATCCGCGAGGCGGTCGCGGAATTGACGGCCAAGGCGTTCGAGGTCGTCTCCGGCCTGCGGATTGTGAAGAGTTTCGTGATGGAGCACCACGAGGCGAACGCCTTCCGCGAACGTTCCTTCGCCATCTCCAAGGCTCGGGTGCGCCTCGCTCGTCTGGCGGGCGCCTACGGTTCGACGGTGGACTTCCTCACCCTCTGCGCCCTCGTGGCCGTCGTCTGGGTCGGCGCGCCCGCCGTCGTCTCCCGCGGGCTGAGTTTGGCGGCGTTCATCGCCTTCCTGAGCTACATGGACAAGATGTTCAAACCGCTCGTCCTGCTGAGCAAGGTCAATCTCACCTTCCAAAAGGTGAGCGCGGCGGGCGACAGGATATTCGAACTGATGGACTCGGAGGTCGAGGTCCTGGAAACGCCGGACGCCTTGGTCCCGACGACCACGGAGGGCCGGATCGAGTTCGATCACGTGACGTTCGGGTACCGCCCGAATCACAACGTCCTCGAGGACTTCTCCCTCGTCATCGAGCCGGGCGAGACGGTCGCGGTCGTCGGGTCGAGCGGCACCGGGAAATCGACCGTCGTCAACCTCCTCCTCCGGTTCTACCAGCCGGCCTCCGGTCGAATCCTGATCGACGACTATCCGGTGGACCGGCTGAATCTGAAAAGCCTCCGCGGCATGATCGGTCTCGTGCTCCAGGAGCCGGTCCTGTTCTCCGGCACGATCCGGGAGAATATCCTCTATGGGGATCCGGAGGCCTCGGACGAGGACGTCGTGCGGGCCGCTCGACTCGCGAATGCGCACGACTTCATCGCGGGTTTGCCCAAAAGTTACGAGACCGAAATCGGCGAGCGCGGCGTAACCCTGTCCGTGGGGCAGCGGCAGCGGATTGCGATCGCCCGCGCGCTCCTCAAGGACCCGAAGATTCTGATCCTTGACGAGGCGACCTCGAACATCGACTCCGAGTCCGAGTCCCTGATCCAGGACGCCCTACGACGATTGACGGGGCAGAGGACGATGATCGTGATCGGTCACCGCCTCTCCTCGATTATGGATGCGGACCGGATTGTCGTCCTCGAGGATGGGGGCATCGCCGAGGTGGGAACCCACGAGGACCTGCTCGGCAAGAGGGGCGTGTACAGTCGCCTGTATGAAGCCCAGATCGCGCGTGGGACGTCCGACGGGGAGACTCGCGACGAGTTGCTCTAACCGCAGGACTGAACAACCGTGTCCCAGGGGAGAGACAATTTCGTACACCGATTCGCGCGAATTCGACAGCCGTCAAAACACAACGGTGACACATGTGGCCCCAGTTGTGGCCAAACCGATTGCACCTGACAGCGCCCCGGCGACGAGGCCTTGATACGCTCCAGTCCGTACGGTTCGGGAATCCGTGCGGGGGAAGGCGGTGACAACGCCCGGAGGCGGAGAACCAGGATCGCCTTGGAAGAGGCAGACGCCACTCCGGCCGCGAGCCCGATGGCGCGGACGGGTCGATCGTCCGCTCCACCCTCCGATGATGAAGACCCGCGTCGGCTACGGTCCCCAGCAAGCCGCCCGGAGCCGGCGTCACCGTCACCCTCTCGATCCGGAAGGCGAGTTGCTCGAGGAACTCCGGAAAACGATGGAGCGCATGAGGGCCCTCGAGAAGCTTAAGCCCGGCATCGATCGAGTGGCCCGGTCGCGGCGAACCCCAAACATAGACGAGACAGGGCCTAAGCGGCCTCCGCGAAGGGCCCCCCGGGCGCGCCCGTTCCCCGGGAGGAAAGCGACGGCGCTCGTCGTCGTCACTCTCTTCGTCGCAACGGCCGTCGCCCTCGTGCTGTACAATTCCCCAACGGAGACCCCGATCCAAGTCAATCCGCCTCGGTGGAAAGACGAGACCGCGACCCACTTTACCTTCGCGGCGGCCGGCGATTTCGGGGGACCCGAGAGCGTCGATTCGATTGCCCTCATGCAGCGCGCTCGGACGGCCGGCATGTCCTTCGTCCTCGCCCTCGGAGACCTGGGGTACACGACGGACGAGGCGGGATGGTGCCATCAGTTGAGGCGTTACGTGCCGGAACTCGTCATCATCGCGGGGAACCACGACGACGGAGAGGGCGACGGAGGCAACCTTTCCCACTACATCGCGAACTGCCCCTATCCTTGGTCCTCCGGGCCCGTCGCGGGAAATGGGACGCCGGGCTACGGATACGAGTACTATTTCGATTACCCCGCGGCCAAACCACTGGCGCGGTTCATCATGCTAGCGGCGGGCCTCGAAGGCGCGATCAATTACAACTACGGCGAGGACTCGCCCCACACCGAGTGGTTCGAAGGGGCGGTCCAGGACGCGCGGCAGCACGGTATTCCCTGGGTGATCGTCGGGGCGCACCGACAGTGCGTCACGGTCGGCAGGAAGGACCGCTGCTCGATGGGCCAAACGATTTTCGATGAGATCGTGGAGGCGAAGGTGGACTTGGTCCTGACGGGACACGATCACGTGTATGAACGGAGCAATCTGCTCGCTCGATCGGCCCGATGTCGGTCGGTGAACACCACGGACAATGTCGACCTGTCCTGCGTCGTCGGGAACGGGCGGCATGGGCGGTATCCTGCGGGCAATGGGACCGTCGTTGTCGTACAAGGCGTCGGCGGGAACGAGATCGACAATGTCACGATTGACGGAAGCGATCCCGAGATCGGTTACATCGCCGAGGCGATGGGCGGAAATGCGAACACGAGATCGGGGGCGCCCGGGTTTGGATCGGTCTTCTACACCGTTGACGCCCGGTCGATCCGGGCCGTGACCAACTTCTGCCCACCCGGAGAGGTCGGGGCGGATGGACAATGCACCGTCAACCCGACGACCGTCTTCTCGGACCAATTTTCCATTGCGAATTCGACCAACCCGCCGGCCCCGACGGACCTCTCCTCGTCGGCCATGCCCGAGTTCGGCGGGGCATTCGTGGCTCCTCACATGACCGAAGCCGCCATGCTAGTCGTCGCCGTGGAAATTCCCGTCCTCCTACTCTCTTGGCTTGGAGCCCGAGGTTCCCGCGGGAGCCGGCCTCGTTAGTCGCTTCGATGGAGGGTCGCCTGAATCCTTCCCCCGGGAAGGGGAAAGGTTTTCGGCCGATTCGTCGAATACCCAGCCCGTGGAATTGCAATCCCTCGTGGACCGGGACATCTCCCTCACGGACCAAGCGCTCGGGAAAGCGACGATCGCCGTCCCCGCCCGGTCGCATCTGCGAAAGGTCGCCGAAGACTTCCTGACGATGGCCCGCGCATACGCGTCGGATGCGAAGCACTTCCGGCAGACCGGGGAGCTGGAGAAGGCCCTCGCGAACATCAACTACGCCCACGGCTGGCTTGACGCCGGCGCCCGGCTCGGCCTTTTCGACGTGGGCGGCGACGACCGCCTCTTTACCTTGAGCGAGTGACTAGAGCACTCGCGCACCCTCGTTATCGACCTCGCACCGCTGCAGCGTCCCGAACTTTCGGTACAGCGTCGCGAGCTGCTCCGTGTTCCCCGTGGCGAAGACGGAGTTGCCGAGCATGGCCATCGTCGCGCGCCCGAACATCCGGGAAGCTTGAATGACCTCGAGGACCGTCCGGTTCGCAAGGCCCGTTTCCTGAGCAAATCGAATTCCTAAATCGAACAGCCGCTCGAGCGTCGGCGCTTGTGCGAATTCGTCGACGAAGCCCCCACCCACGCGATTGATGGCGGCGATTTTCCCGGGATCTCGTAGGACTCCTCGCGTCGGCATTTCTGGACCGAGCACCGCAAGGAGGAGATCGGCCTTCACCGGAAAGGTCCGGACTTCTCCGTGGCCCGGCGCTCCCGGTTTCCAGCGAAGATCCATTCCACCAATCGAAGCCGGGACGACGTCCCCGAGACCCGTCCCACACTCGACCTCGGTCTCGTGCGCGAGGGCGACGAGTTCCTGGCGGGACACTCCCAAGCCGAGGGCGTCGTTCATCGCGAGCGCGGTGCTGAGGGCCGCCGCCGCGCTTACTCCGAACCCCTGGGATACGGGAAGCGGCGTCTCGCTCAAGATCTTGATTTCCATGGAGCGGGAACCGACCATTTTTTCGACGACGCGCCGGGTCACCTCGGCCGGCCGATGTCGCTCGTTCACGAGGATATCAATCGCCGGCCGCGAGGCGTCTCGCGCCCTCGCGACCGTCTGGACTCCAAGGCTCAACGAGAGGCCGGCGCCGCGGGAACCCTTTACTCGTGGGTTCGGATTCTCAACGACCTCAAAGAAGGCCGTGACATGTCCAGGGCAAAAAGCCTCACCCTCGGACACCATGCAGGATTGCCCGCCAAATCCGCTCCGCCGCGAGCGCTTTCGATCCCTCGAACGACTCGGAGTGACCTTTCCGGTCGAAGATCGTGATCGCCGTCGCGTCTCCCTTGACCTGCGACACGTCGTTCGCCACGACGAAATCCAGATCGGCTTCTTTCGCGAGGACCATCGCCTTCGTCTTCAGCTCCGACTCGCCCACGGCGGCCTCCGCTTTGAACCCGACCAGGGCCTTTCGCGTCCCTTTTCGGAAGTGCGCCAGGAGTTTCGGGGTTGGTTCCAGCTCGAGGGTCAGCCCGCCCTTCCGACTCGGGATTTTTCCTTTCTGTTTTTTCGCCGGCGTGAAATCCGAGACGGCGGCGGGTACGAGACAGATGTCCGCGTCCGCTTTCTCCGCCAGGGTCGCGAGGCTCTCGGTCGTATCGAATGACTTGGAGGGCAACCACGTCGGAACCGTCGTCTCATGGCGGCCGAGCCACAGCTCCACGTCGGCGCCGTGCTCGAAGGCGGCCTTCGCGAGTTCAATTCCGGTCCCCCCGGTCGACCGGTTCGTCACCACGCGGACGTCGTCGATCGGCTCGACGGTCGCTCCCGCGACCACGAGGACCCGCACGTCTTGAAGGTCCCTCGGCCCGAGACGTCGGAGGACCCTCGCGACGATCGTCTCCACGTCCGCCATCTTCGCCTTGTCCTCCTCCCGCTTCGCTTCGACAAATTCCACGCCCAGTTCCCGGAGACGCCGGATGTTCGCCGCGACCGCGGGATTGTCCATCATGGATTCGTGGGCCGCCGGCGCGAGGAGGATCGGGATGCCGGAACCGAGGGCGTTGGCCGCGTACGTCGTCACGGTCGTGTCATCGATCCCTTGGGCGATTTTCCCCATCGTGTTCGCCGTGCACGGCGCGATTAGGAGGAGGTTCGCCTTCCCGTCCCGCCCGCACATGGTCAGGTACTCCATCGAACCGGTGATGGCCGTGACCACGGGGTTGCCGGTCGCGAACTGCAGGGCGTTGGGATGAACGATTTCGGTTGCGGATCGAGTGAGGACGGCGTGGACCTCCGCACCGTGGCGAATCAACTCGTGCGCGAGCTTCACCGTCTCGACGGCCGCGATGCTGCCCGTGATGCCCAGGACAATCGTCTTGCCTTGGAGCTTCATGCTCTTCCGTCCACGGAGACGTTCCGCGGGATGCATTCTCTCAACAATTTCTCATGCGCGATATATAGCTATGGGCCTCGTTCGAATGGGGGAAGAGCCCGCGCGCTCGTCCCCGAGGAACCTTTAATCCGCCCGCTCCGTTAGCCCCGCCGCTCCGATGGATTACGCGACGACTCTCGACCATCTCTATCGTCTCGAGCGGTTCGGGATCAAGCTGGGCCTCGAGAACATCCGGCGCCTCCTGTCGTTGCTCGGAGACCCGCATCGCGGCCTGAGGATCCTGCACGTCACCGGGACCAACGGCAAGGGCTCCGTATGCGCTTACGCCGCCTCCGCTCTGCAGCAGGCGGGGTATCGCGTGGGCCTGTACACCTCGCCCCATCTCGTGCGTTTCAACGAACGGATCCAGGTCAATCGTACCCCGATCGCCGACGACGATGTCCTCCGCCTCTGGTCGGGGATGCAGCCGGCGATTCATGCGATGACCTCTGCACGGGCGATCGATCATCCCACCTTCTTCGAGGTCACCACTGCCATGGCCTTCGAATACTTCCGCGAACGCCAGGTCGACGTGGCGGTGATCGAAGTGGGAATGGGAGGCCGAATGGATGCCACGAATGTGGCGGACGGTCTCGTCTCGGTCCTCACCCGCGTGGATCTGGAGCACACCGAGCACCTCGGAAAGACCGTGAACCGGATTGCCCGGGAGAAAGCGGGGATTGTCAAACCCTCATCCCGCGCTGTGACCGTCGCGCAACCCGCCCTGTCCGTCATCGAGGCCCGCTGCCGGGAGGTCCATGCTCCCCTTTTGGTCGTCGGCCGGGACGTGTATGCGGAACGCGGCGCCCGGGACCTGCGGGGCCAGGACCTGCGGGTTCGCGGGTCCTTTGGAGAGATCGAGGTCCACACGCCGCTGCTGGGGGATTTCCAGGCCGAAAACGTCGCGCTCGCGGTCACCGCCCTCACCGAACTCCGTCAACAAGGATTCGCCATCTCGGACGATGCGATTCGAAAGGGCATCGCATCGACCCGCTGGCCCGCACGCCTCGAGCTCGTCCGGGAGCGACCTCTCGTCTTGGTGGACGGCGCTCACAATCGGCCCGCGACGGAGGCCCTCGCGACCTCCATCGCCGACCTGTTCCCGAATCGAAAGATCTCGCTCGTCGTGGGCATCCTGAACGACAAGGACCTGAAAGGGATGGCCGCCGCCCTGGGTCCCCGTGCAACCCACGTCTATGCGTGCCGACCGAAAACGCATCGGGCGTTCGCGGCCGACGAGGTCGCCTCGGCTTTCGCACCCTACGCCAAAGCCGAGTCGATGCCTCTGGTGAAAGACGCGATCGACGCCGCGATCTCGGAGGCAGGCGAGGGGCAGGTCGTGCTGATCACCGGGTCCATCTACACGGCGGGGGAGGCCCTTGACCACCTCGGCGCCCGCCCGTGAGCGAATCCCCTTCATCATGCGAGACCTCGCGGCTCGGTATCTCCCCGCCGGCGACCTTCACGAAGGAGAGACGGCCCTGGCGAAGATTGTGGCGGAGCGCGAGGACCCGTTCCTCGTACTGATCTCGACGATCCTCTCACAACGGACTCGGGACGAGATGACGGAGCGCGCCTCCCGGCAGCTCTTCGCGAAGTACGACACACCGGAAGCGATCGCGAACGCCGACCCGGCGAATCTGGTGCGCTTGATCCAGCCGGTCGGCTTCTACCGCCAGAAGGCGCTCCAGATTCAGAACGTGAGCCGGGTCCTCCTCGATCAATACCGCGGCACAGTCCCCGGGACCTACGAGGAACTGATTGCGCTTCCTCAAGTCGGGCCGAAGACGGCGAACTGCGTGCTCGTGTACGGGTTCGGCGAACCTCGGATTCCCACGGACACCCACGTGCACCGGGTCAGCAACCGGCTCGGTCTGGTCCGCACGAAAACCCCTGAAAAGACGGAACAGCGTCTCATGAAGACCGTCCCGAAAGAATTCTGGCTTCACATCAATGAGCTCTTCATCCGCTTCGGAAAGGACATCTGCCGCCCGATCGGCCCACGGTGCGAGGCTTGCTCGTTCACCTCTTTCTGTCGTTACTATCGCACCGTCTTCGCACCGAAACGACGCCGGCTCGATCAGGACCGTCGGAAGCGCTCTCCGGGGACGAAGGCCTCCCGGTCGATGGCTTCGAAATAGCTTCCGCGTCGCTCGACCGTGCAGATTTCGAGAATGAATCGGGCAGTTTCATATGGACCTGGTATGTTCGGGGCGCGATGCGGATCGACATGATGGAATTCATCCCGGTCACCCTCCAAAGGAAGGAGACGTTCGCCATCGCCCGCAGTTCGTCCGCCATCGCGGAGGTCGTGTTCCTCGCCGTCCATTCGGGGCGACGTGTAGGGCATGGGTGCGCGGCCCCGACCGAGGTCACGCGGGAGAACGTCCACTCGGTCATGAATACGCTCCAATCCTTCGCCCGCTCGTTGCCGGGGATTGAATTCGAGAAGCCGTACCAGCTCCAGGAGCGAATGGACAAGCTCGCGGCGAATCAGCCCAGCGCGCGGGCCGCCCTCGAAATGGCTTTGTTCGATCTCGCCGCTCAAGCCGCCGGTGTGCCCCTCTTCGCCTATCTCGGAGGTCGACGGGATCGGATGCCGACCGACATGACGATCGGGATCATGGACAAAGATGCCGCCGTCGACCGGGCCCGCCGATGGGTCCAGGTCGGCTTTCAGGCGTTGAAGATCAAGGTCGGGCGGGATTGGAAGGCCGATGCGAAACGCGTGAAGGCGATCCGCGACGCCGTGGGCAAGCACGTCGAGCTCCGCGTCGACGGGAACCAAGGTTACTCGATGTCCGATGCGTTGGCATTCGCACGGTATGCGCGGTCCGAGGATGTCGCGTTCTTCGAGCAGCCGGTCTCCGTGGACGATTGGGAAGGGATGCGGGCCCTGACCGAATCGTCACCGATCCCGATCATGGCCGACGAGATGGTCCTCACGCCCGACGACGTCAAGAAACTCCGATGGAGCAACGCGGCGCGGGCCGTGAACATGAAGTTGATGAAACACGGCGGCATCTTGCGGTCGATGGAAGTGAACACGCTCTGCGAATCCGCCGGGTACCCGACCATGGTCGGATGCATGGGGGAGCCTCAGCTCTCGATCGCCGCGGGCCTGCATTTCGCACTCGCGCAGAAGAACGTGCGGTGGCTAGACCTCGATTCGCACTTCAATTTCGCTTCGGATCCCACATCCGGCTTGAGGTTCGAGAACGGCCAACTGATCGCGCCTTCGGGGCCTGGCCTAGGAATCGACGTGCAATTCCCGACCTGAGCTACGCCCTCGCCTAGGCTACGCCGGTGGAGACGGTTCCCCGACCGCAGCCGCTTCCTCTTTCGGTCGCACGAGCCGCACGACGGCGGTGACCTTGTCCCCTTCGTTCAGGCGCTGGATCCGCACGCCGCGCGCGGCCCGTCCGGTCTCGCGGATGTCCTGAACAGGACACCGGATCACGATGCCGCCGACCGTGGTGACCAAAAGCTCGTCGTCGGCCTCGACCTCGAGGACCGCGACCACGGGACTCTTCGCGATCTTCATGTTCGTCGTCACGACGCCCTGGCTCCCGCGCCGGGTCTTGCGGTACTCCTTCACCTTCGTCCGCTTGCCGTATCCGCTCTCGAGGACCGTCAGGAGTTCGGCCTCTTCGCTCCGCACAAGGGCCATCGAGATGACGCGATCCTCTTTCCGGAGCCGCATCCCGCGGACGCCCGCCGCGGTCCGCCCCATCGGGCGGACGTCGGTCAGGGGGAACCGGTTCGCGTAGCCCCCGCCGGATGCGAGGATGACTTCCTCGTCTCCCTCTGCGATCCGGGCCTCCACGAGTTCGTCCCCGGGGTTCAGCGCGATCGCCCGGATCCCCCGGATGTTCGGTCGCTTGAAGGAGTCGAGGCGCGTCCGCTTGATCTTCCCGAGTTTCGTCGCGAACACGATCGTGCGACGTTCGTCGAATTCCCGCACCGCGATCATATCGAGGATCCGCTCGCTCGGCTCCAATCGCGGCAGGAGGTTCACGATCGGCTTGCCCTTCGCGTACCGACTTCCGACCGGGAGTCGATAGGTCTTGAGCCAGTAGCACTGCCCTTTGCTCGAGAAGAATAGGATGTAGTCATGCGTCGAGGCCGTGAAGAGATTGACGACGAAGTCCTCCTCCTTCGTCTCCATCCCCGTCACCCCCTTGCCGCCCCGCCGCTGCGTATGGTACATCTGCGACGGCACGCGCTTGATGTAGCCTGTGTTCGTGATTGGGACGACGACGTGCTCCTCGGGGATCAGGTCCTCGATCTCCATGTCGAAGGCCTCGGCCTCGACTTTCGTTCGGCGTTCGTCTCCGTACTCGTCCTTCATCTCGAGGAGTTCGGTCTTGATGATGTCTAAGACCCGTTCCCGGGAGGCAAGGATGGCCTCGAGTTCCTCGATGTTCTTCTTGAGGCCCGTCTGCTCGGCCCGGAGCTTCTCGATCTCGAGTCCGGTGAGCTGCCGCAGGGCCATGGCGAGGATCGCCTTCGCCTGCGCCTCGGATAGCAGGTAGCGGCTTGTGAGTCCGGCCTCGGCTTCCGCCGCATCCCGGGCTCGCCGGATCAGGCGGATCACCTCATCGAGGTGGTCGACCGCGGTGATCAGGCCCTCGACGATGTGGAGCCGCTCGCGGGCCTTCCGGAGATCGAACTCCGTCCGCCGCCGGACCATCATGATGCGATGGTCGACGTGGGATTGGAGGACCTCTTTCAGCGTCAGGACCTTCGGCTCGCCGCCAACGAGGGCGAGGTTGATCACGCCGAAGGTCTGCTCCATCTGGGTGTGATGGTACAGCTGGTTGAGGACGACGTCTTCGACGGCATCGCGCTTCAACTCGAGGACGATCCGCATGCCTTCCCGGTCGCTCTCATCCCGGAGGTCCACCACGCCCTCGATCTTTTTCGACTTGACCAGGAGGGCGATCGATTCGACGAGGGCCGCCTTGTTGACGAGGTACGGGATCTCCGTGATCACGATCCGGGCCTTGTCGTGGCCGGCCTCTTCGACGTGCGCGGCCGCCCGGATGCTGATCAGCCCGCGGCCGGTCTTGTACGCCTCGGTGACGCCCGCCGCCCCATACAGGATGCCCCCCGTCGGGAAATCCGGACCCCGGATGGGTCCGGCCTCGGGGTTGTAGAGGTCTTGCAGCTCCGCAGCGGGATTGCCGATCAGCAGGACCAGGGCGTCCACGACTTCGCCGAGGTTGTGCGGCGGAATGTTCGTCGCCATCCCGACCGCGATCCCGCTGGATCCGTTCACGAGCAGGTTCGGGAATTTCGATGGCAGGACGACCGGCTCCCGCATCGTCCCATCGAAGTTGGCCATCCAGTCGACGGTGTCCTTCTCGAGGTCCTGTAGGATCTCTTCGGCGACTTTCGAGAGCCGGCATTCCGTGTACCGCATCGCGGCGGGCTCGTCCTCCGTGCTGCCCCAGTTCCCCTGCCCCTGGACGAGCGGGTAGCGGAGGGAGAAGTCCTGCACCATGCGCGCGAGGGCGTCGTAGATCGCGGTGTCGCCGTGGGGATGGTATCGACCGAGGCAGTCCCCCACCACGCGCGCCGCCTTCCGCCATTGGCTCGCCGACGTCGCGCCCGTCTCGTTCATCGTGTGCAGGATCCGCCGCTGGACCGGCTTCAGCCCGTCCCGGACGTCCGGCAAGGCCCGGCCCACGATGACGGACATCGCGTAATCGATGTACGACCGGTGCATCTCTTCTTCAATCGGTCGCGGTCGGATCCGCCGCGACGGCTCTTGCGTGGCCTCGTCCGGCATCGATCACCTAGATGTCCAGGTTCAAGACTTCCTTCGCGTGTTCCTGGATGTACTGCCGGCGGGGCTCGACCGCCTCCCCCATCAGGACGGAGAAGAGGGCGTCCGCGGCCGCCGCGTCGTCGATCGTGACCTGTTTGAGGAGGCGCCGATCCGGGTCCATCGTGGTCTCCCAGAGCTCCTCCGCGTTCATCTCGCCGAGGCCCTTGTATCGCTGGGTCACGAGGCCCTTCTCGGACAGCTTTTTCACGAGTTCCTCCCGCTGTCGCTCCGAGTAAGCGTAATGCGTCTCCTTCCCCTTCCGGATCTTGTAGAGGGGCGGTTGCGCGATGTACACATAGCCCGCGTCGATCAAGGGCCGCATGTAGCGGAAGAACAAGGTCAGCAACAGCGTCGTGATGTGCTGTCCGTCGACGTCTGCATCGGACATGCCGATGATCTTGTGGTATCGGACCTTGTTCAGGTCGAACTCGTCCGCGATGCCCGCCCCGATCGCGGTGATGAGCGTCCGGATTTCCTCGTTCTTCAGCATCTGATCGAGCCGGGCCTTCTCGACGTTCAGGATCTTCCCGCGGAGTGGGAGGATCGCCTGGAATTCGCGGCGGCGGCCTTGTTTGGCCGAACCGCCCGCGGATGGCCCTTCGACGATGAACAGCTCCGATTTCGCGGGGTCTCGTTCTTGGCAATCAGCGAGCTTCCCCGGCAGGTTGAATCCCTCCAAGAGGCCCTTCCGGCGCGTGAGTTCGCGGGCCTTCCTCGCGGCCTCGCGGGCCTGCGCCGCCAGGACGGCCTTGCCGATGCAGATCTCCGCGACCTTCGGCGTCTCGTTGAAGAAATCGGTGAGCTTCTCGTACACGATCGACTCGACGATGCCCTTGACCTCGGAGTTGCCGAGCTTCATCTTCGTCTGGCCCTCGAACTGAGGCTCGGGGATCTTGATGTTCAAGATGGCGGTCAGGCCCTCGCGGACGTCGTCGCCTTCGAGGCTCTCTCCCTGTTTCAGGTACTTGTTGTCCTTCGCGTACTTGATGCATGCGCGAGCGAGACCCGCCTTGAACCCGACGAGATGCGTACCGCCTTCGACCGTGTCGATGTTGTTCACGAAGGTGAAGATCGACTCGTTGAAGCCATCGTGATATTGCATCGCCACCTCGACCAGCGTGCCGTCGGATTCCTTGGCGAATCGGATCGGATCCGCGTGCAACGGGGTCTTCGCCCGGTTGATCCATTTCACGTATTCCGAGATTCCACCTTGGTACTGGAACGAATCCTTTCGGCCTCGGATCTTGTCCGTGATCGTGATGAGGAGTCCGGCGTTAAGGAACGCGAGTTCCCGGAGGCGGGCCGCGAGGATCTCATAGTCGAACTCGATCTCCTCGAAGACCTGATCGTCCGGACGGAACGTGATCGTGGTGCCGGTGCCCTTGGCCGTGCCTACGACTTCCAACTTCGAGGCCTTCTGGCCCCGTTCGAACCGCATCCGATGCTCCTTGCCGTCCCGCCGGACGCGGACCTCCAGCCATTCGCTCAGGCCGTTGACGACGGACAAGCCGACGCCGTGCAGGCCGCCGGAGACGCGGTACATCTTCCGCTCGAACTTCCCGCCGCTGTGCATCCGGGACAGGACCAACTCGACGCCCGGGACGCCGTACTTGGGATGGAGGTCGACCGGGATCCCGCGGCCGTCGTCCGCGACGGTCACCGAGCCGTCCTCGTTGAGCGTGACCTGGATCTCTTTGCAGAACCCCGCCATGGCCTCGTCGATCGAGTTGTCGACGACCTCGTGGACGAGGTGATGTAGACCGCGGCTGTCGACCGACCCGACATACATCGCGGGCCGTTTTCGGACCGCCTGCAGGCCTTCAAGGACCTGGATCTGGCGGGCGTCGTAGGCGGTCTCTTCTACCATCTATTTCGCAACCTCAAGATCGGCTGCCACGGCCCTCTCGCAGCCCATCCCAAATGACACGCCAAGTATACGGTGGGTATTGATAAAGGTTCGGACCCTAGTTTCTATGGAGAAAACAGGCCCTTGGACGGGTCCGAATCCGGGTCCCTTTCTTTAAATACTGTAGCACGGGCGCTGTCCGACCTCCATTCTCATCTTCGAGAATGGCGAAGAAGGCCCCATAACGGACCCCGAAACCGCTTCACTTGAGCTTCCAACGGACGCCATCGCGGGCGTCCTCCAGCACGATGCCCAGGGCCGCGAGCGCGTCCCGGATTCGGTCGGCCGTGCCGAAGTCTTTTCGCTTCCTCGCGTCCTCGCGCAATCCCACGATGAGGTCCAGGACCCCGTCGAGTCGGTGGGTTTCCGAAGGCTTCGTTTGGAACAGGCCGAGGACGTCCCCGAACGTCCGAAAGGCCTCCGCGGCACCGTCGAGCGGCCCTCGACCGACGCCGCTCTCGATCGCCTTGTTCACGTCCCGCGAGTATTCGAACAGGACAGCGATCGCCTCGCGTGTGTTGAAGTCGTCCGACATCGCGGCGTCGAATCCCGCGAGGGATTTCTTCGTCGCATCTCGGAGTTCGGGGTCCGCTTTCCCTTTCTGCGGCGCACGGCGGCGCTCGGCCTCCACCGAGCGAACCGTTTCCCGGAGGCGCTCGTAGGATCGCTTGGCCTCCTCGAGCAGTTCAGGCGTGAAGTCGATCGGCCCGCGGTACTGCACGTTAATCAGGAAGAACCGGAGGACCTCGGGCTCGTAGCGCTCGAGGGCCGCTAGGACCGGCCAGAAGTTCCCGAGCGACTTGTGCATCTCGGCGCCGCTCACCATGACCATGCCGCCGTGCATCCAGTACCGGACGAACGGTGTGACGCCCGTGAAGGATTCCGCCTGCGCGATCTCCGCCTCGTGATGGGGGAAGGCGAGTTCGGTCCCGCCGCCATGTAAGTCGTACTGCGCCCCGAAGTGTCGGATCGTGATCGCCGTGTCCTCGATGTGCCACCCGGGCCGGCCCGGTCCCCAGGGACTGTCCCAGGCGGGCTCCCCCGGCTTCTGGGCCCTCCAGAGGACGAAGTCCGCCGGATGTCGCTTGCGCTCCTCGATTTCGATGCGGGCACCCGGGCGGAGCTCCTCGACTTTCTGACCGCTGAGCTTGCCCCATCCGGAGAAGGTCGTCGTGTCGAAATAGACGCTCTGGTCCTCCGCGATGTAGGCGTGTCCCTTCTTGATGAGTCCCTGAATCTGCTCCACGATCTCGTCCATATAGTCCGTTGCGAAGGCGTACAGGTCGACGGACGTGCAGTGCAGCCGCTCCATCACGTCCCGGAATTCCGCGAAATACTGCGCGACGATCTCGTCCCACGGCCTCCCGGTCGACTTCATCTTCGCGATGATGCGGTCCTCGATGTCCGTCACGTTTTGCAGATAGAAGACGTGGAAGCCCTTGGAGCGGAGGTACCGGGCGATGACGTCGAACGCGACGTAGGTCTTCGCGTGACCGAGATGAGTCTGGTCCTGCGGCGTGATGCCGCAGACGAACATCGACACGCGCTTCCCATGGAGGGGGACGAACGCCTCCTTCTTCCGCGAGAGGGTGTTGTACACTCGAAGAGGCATTCTCTCTCCGGATGAGAGGCGCGTGTATTAAGGTTCTTTCCGAGTGGCCCGCGGCCCGACGATGGGCGGCAGAGATCCTTTGTCAACGCGCTTCGCGGACGCCTGACAACAGCTTATGGAGAGTGGGACCGGATGCGGTCGGGTCATGGCGGGCCTCTTTCTCCTTCCGCGCGCGGCCCGTCGTCGTCCGTTCTGGCCCCGCGAGTTGCGTCGCGGAGCCTTGCTGCTCGGCGTGAGCGCCGCGCTCTTCTGGTCCTCCTTCGCAATCGGCCGATGGATCGTCTTCTTCCCCGAGTCCGGGCCGATTTACGTCGACCTCCTCCTCGGCTGGATTGCCGTGATCCTCCATGTCTCAGCGTGGCCGAATCTCTGGGTCGGATTGCGCGACCTGCGCGGACGTCAGCCCCGCGACGACCACCCGATCATCGCCTGGCGCTCCTTCCTCATGACGCTCGTCATGATCGTCGCCGCGGTGGTGGTCCTCCCCCTCGAGTACCACTCCCTGTCGGCGACGGATGCGTGGATCTTCGTCGCGTACGTGAGCGCTTTTCCGTATCTTGGCTGGACATTCGTCCCGATCCTCGCCCTTCACGGCGTCCTGTTCGGTCGGGTCGCTTGGTACCTCGAGTCTCGATCGCGGAGGATCGCGGACGCGGGGGCCATGCTCCTGTTCGCAGTCGCGGCGGCGACGACCGCGGTGATCTTGCAGAACCCTGGGGAGACCGCGTTCGTCCGTTCGTGGAGCGTCGGGCAGGGACTGCTTCCCGCGGCGGCCCTTGGCGGGTATGTGCTCATCGCCCTCGGGATTACGGCTTCGTCTACGGCATCCTTCTCGCGGGTCCCATCGTGGACTCCGCGCCGGACCCGGTGGTAGGCCTCAAGCCAGGGCCCGTCCCAGGTCGTCCTGTAGATCCTGCGGGTCCTCCAGTCCGACCGAGAAACGGACCAAGCCGTCGGTGATCCCTTGCGCCTGGCGTTGCTCCTTCGGGACGCTTGCGTGCGTCATCGTCGCCGGGTGCTCGATGAGCGACTCGACGCCCCCCAGGCTCTCCGCGAGGATGATGACCTCGAGTTTCCGCAGGCGGTCCGCGACCTTGGCCGAATCTCGGAGTTCAAAACTGAGCATGCCACCGAATCCGCGCATCTGTTTCTTCGCGGTCCGATGGCCCGGATCGTCGGGCAGACCTGGATAGTGGACCGCGGAGACGGCCTTGTGGCCCGCGAGGAATCGCGCCATCGCCTGGGCGTTGGCGGAGTGCCGTTCCATGCGGATCGCCAAGGTCTTGATGCCGCGGAGGGTGAGCCAACAGTCAAACGGGCTCGGCACCGCGCCGAGGGCGTTTTGTGCGAACTTCAGTTTCTCGTAAAGGTCGCCGCGGTTCATGATGAGCGCCCCGCCCAAGAGGTCCGCGTGGCCCCCGAGGTACTTCGTCGTGCTGTGGACGACCAGGTCGACGCCGAGGCCCAAAGGGTTCTGCAACGCCGGCGACGCGAAGGTGTTGTCGCACACGCTGACCGCGTCGTGGGCCTTCGAGATCACGGCGAGCTCCCGCAAGTCGGCGACCTTCATGAGGGGGTTCGTGGGCGACTCCATCCACAGCATCTTCGTCTCCGGGCGAAAGGCATCCTCGACGTCGACGAGGTCCCGCAGGTCCACGAAGGTGGACTCCACTCCGTACCCGCTCATGATCCGGGTGAAGATCCGATAGACGCCGCCGTAGCAGTCATCCGTCACCACCGCGTGATCGCCTTTCTTGAGCAGGGTGAGGGCCGTCGTGATCGCGCCCATGCCGCTCGAGAAGCAAAGGGCCTGCTGGCCCTCCTCGAGGGCCGCGAGGCTCTGCTGGAGCGCATCGCGGGTCGGGTTGTCGCCCCTCCCGTAGACGTAGTCGTGCTGGACCTTCTGGGAGTACGTCGAGGTCATGTAGATCGGCGGCGTGACCGCGCCGGTCCGAGGGTCCGGTTCCTGTCCAGTGTGGATGGCCTTCGTCGCAAAGTGCATCGCGATCGCCGGAGGCGGAGTCGCCCGCCTGGCGTAAAAGCCTTGCCTCAGGCCCGGCCCGCGAGGTACTCGATCACGTCGATGCGGGTGATGATCCCCTCGAGTCGGTTCTCCTTGCCGACGATGACGGCGGGATTGCCGCGCATCAAGAGTTTGTAGACCTGCTCGAGATCGGCGCCGGGTTCGACGAGCGGGAACGGCTTCTCCATGACCTTCGCGACGTAGTCGTCGTACATCTTCGGATGCTCGAGCAAGGCTTTCATCAGAATCTCTTCGCGCAGGCTCCCGACGAGGATCCCCGTGTCCAGGACCGGGAGCTGGGACACGTTGTATTGGCGCATCATGTCGACCGCTTCCCGCACTCGGGCCGCGACGTCGATCGTGACGACCCCGGGAATCGTCCGCTCCTTCGCCCTCAGGATTGTCATGAGAGGCGCGACGGGTTCCTCCAGGTACCCTTGCTCCTTCAGCCACTCCTCGTTGTGCGCCTTGGAGAGGTAGCGTTCCCCCGTGTCCGGAAGCAGGACGACCAGGACGTCCTTCGGGCCCAACGTCTCCGCAATCCGGCGCGCGGCCACCACGGCGGCCCCGCTCGAACTCCCGGCGAGGATTCCCTCCTCCCGGGCAAGGCGCCGAGTCATCAGATAGGCCTCCTTGTCCGCGACCTTGACGACGTCGTCAATGTACTGGAACCAGGTCGATTCCGGGATGAAGTCCTCCCCGATCCCTTCGATCTTGTACGTGTGAGCTTTTATCATCTCCTTCTTATAGAAATAGTCCTTCAGGATCGAGCCGAGGGGGTCCACGCCGATGATCCGAACCTTCGGGTTCTGCTCCTTCAGGTAGCTGCCGACCCCGCTGATCGTCCCGCCGGTCCCCATCCCGCAGACGAAATGGGTGATGGTGCCGTCCGTGTCTCGCCAGATCTCCGGGCCGGTCGTCTCGTAGTGGGCCCGCGGATTGGCCTGGTTGGCGTACTGGTTCGGCAGGATCGAGTTCGGCGTCTCACGGTGAATCCGTTCAGCGACGCGGTAGTAGGAGTCCGGATGGTCCGGCGGCACGGCGGTCGGCGTGACGACCACGCGCGCGCCGAAGGCCTTCAGCAGGTCGATTTTCTCGCGGCTCATCTTGTCGGGCATCGTGAACACGGCGCGATACCCCTTGATCGCGGCCACCATCGCGAGCCCGAGCCCCGTGTTCCCGCTCGTCGGCTCGATGATCGTCCCACCGGGCTTCAGCGTCCCCTTCGCCTCGGCATCCTCGATCATCTTCTCACCAATCCGGTCCTTGACGCTCCCGCCAGGGTTCATCATCTCGAGTTTGGCGAGGACGAGGCCCTTGACGCCGCCCATGACCTTCGGCAGCTGGACGAGCGGCGTATTCCCGATCGTCTCGAGGATGTTCGAGTAGTAGCGCATGGCCACCGTGGAGCATGCAAGACGGCTAACGTTATAAGAAGGTGCGCGCCCGGTTCGTTCACGTTGGTCGGCGACGCCTCGCGTCCACGGGATCCGGGAGGCAAACCGGGACGTGCCGGGGGAGGGAGTCGAACCCCCAGGAAACCGATCTGCAGTCGGTCACATTAGCCGCTCTGTCACCCCGGCGCAGCTCGCGCATCCGAGGAAACCGTATTGAAGCTTTGGAGCGGCTCTCCCCGTCTCGCGGCGATGCGTTCCGGAGACCATGCCAAGTCCGACGCGAGGCAACGCCTCGCCGCACGCGCAGGTTTCACTTCCTCCCCAACCGGTTTGAACGTTGTTTCAAAACGTATTAAGCAAGACCCGCCGTTGGCTCATTTTACCACTCGCTCAAGGGGGAGGCATATGATTGGACACTGAACCGCAGGCGGAAGGCTCGCCCTCCGGTTCCGGCGCCTCGCCGGCGTCGCGGGCCCTTCGATCCCGTTGGGGAAAGGTCGCCGCGGTCGCGGTCGTCGCCATCGCAGTGGCCGCCGCGTCGGCCTACGTGCTTCGAGCATCGAATCAGGCACCGGCGATCACCCAAGCAACCGTGAGTTCGGAGTTTGCGACGACTGGTCAGAGCCTGACCTTCACCGGACAGGCTACGGATCCCGATGGGGATCCGCTCCGGTACACCTGGAACTTCGGCGACAATTCAACCGCGGTCGGCGCGGTCGCGACCCATGCCTACTCGATCCCGGGGCGGTACGTCGGCCTCCTCACGGTGACGGACGGCCGGGGCGGCGAAGCGACGAACGACGGGAAGCTCCTCTTCGTCCAGGCCCAGCTTCCCCCGTCGGAGATCGCCTCGCCCTCCAGGCCGCCGAATGGTTCGTGCGCGGCGGACTGCATCCTCGGTCCAGGGGCCGCGATCCTGACGGCGAATCAAACGACCGTGGTCACCGGGACCCCCGTCCGGTTCAACGGGAACGCCTCCTGGGCCTACGGTTGGAATTGGAACAACGTTTCGAATCGATCCGAAGGAGGTTCCTCGGTCGTGATCCCCGCCGCGGACGACGGATCCCTCTTCACGACGTTCACCTATGGCTGGGGGGACGGTACGCCGGAGGGCGGGGGAAGTTCGGAGACGGTCGGGACCACAAGCCACGTCTTCACCTCTCCCGGGAATTTTTTCGTCCGCTTGACGCTGACGCTGCCCACCGTCTCCGGCGTGGGGACCTTGGCCGCCGGATACACCATCCGCGTGACGCCGACGGCTTCCGCAGCGGTCCTGAAACATCCGGGAGTCTTCACGACGGCGACATTCGGAGAACCGGATTCCCTCGATCCCGCGGCGGACATCGAGACCGCTGGCGTCGAGATCCTCCAGAATGTGTACGAGACGCTCGTTTGGTATGAACCGGGCGTCGAGAACGTCACCGTCCTCGTCCCGCGTCTCGCGATGGAGGTGCCGACCGCCGCGAACGGGGGCATCTCCCCGGATGGGAAGAACTACACCTTCACGATTCGGCCGGACGTCAAATTCCACAGCGGCAACGTCCTCTCGTCGGACGACGTCGTCTACTCGCTCCGTCGGGTCCTCGCCATGCACGACCCGAATGGACCCTCGTGGATCCTGGAACAGACCCTCACGAACTACGTCTCGAAATACCTGGGCCCCTGCGGACCCGCGGCGAACCGGACCTGTTCGCTCGCGGACTATGCGGACACCGCGTTCCCGTCCCGGGCGGCGATCCCGACGAACATTCGGGCCGTCCTGGAGAGCGCCGCCCAAGGGGCGAACTGGTCCGCGAGGCCGCTGAATCGATCCGTCGCGTGGGCCGTGAGCAATTCCACGGTGGAGAAGGTCGGGACGGACCAGGTCCGGATTCACCTCAGCCGACCGTATCCGGCGTTCCTCCAGTCGATCGCCTTCACCGTCGGCTCCATCGTCGAGAAGGCCTGTGCCGCGACCTGGGACGATTGGGGGGCCCGCAATCCGATGCTGGACCGCCGCCGCGATTGCGGCACCGGCCCGTATCGGCTCACCGGATGGGTGCCGAACCAAGCGATCGTCCTGAGCCGCTTCGACGGATACTGGGGAACGCCCGCGGCCCTCGACGGGGTGCGCATCGAGAAGGCGAACGATGTCACCGCCCGAGAGTTCCTCCTGCTCTCCGGAGACGCGGACACCGCGGTCATCAACCGCGATCATCAGTTCGACGTGGTGAATCCGGACGGCACGCCGCGGTACCCATGGCTCCGGATCCCGGGCTCCCGACCCTCCCTCGACATCACCGTCTTCGGGTACAACCAGGCGATCAATGCCTCCGCGGTCCCCGACCCGCTGGAGGTCCCGCCGACGTTCTTCTCGAACCGCCACGTCCGGAAGGCCTTCAGCTATGCGTTCGACTACGAGGGGTTCATGGACAACGTGACGTACAAGACGGGGATCCAGCTTCGCGGCCCGATCGCGAAGGGCGTCCCGGGCTACAATATGAGCACGCCGCTCTTCGCGTTCAACCTGACGCGCGCCGCGTCGGAGCTCGGGCAGACTCCCTACTGGACCCCCGGCTTCAACATCACCTTGTACTACAACGCGGGGAACACGGAACGCCGCCAGGGATGTCTCCTCCTCCGTCAAGGCCTGCAGGCCTTGCACGATCAACTGGGCGCAGGGCCGATCTCCGTGGGCGTCCGGGCCCTCGACTGGCCCGCCTACCTGGGGACCCTGCGGGCCCGTGGCCTCCCGATCTTCTTCCTGGGCTGGCGCGCGGACTACGCGGACCCCGACGACTATGTGGTCCCGTTCCTGCGGACCGGAGGCCTCTTCGCAAGCCGTTTGGGGTACAGCAACACGACCCTCGACGCCCTGATCGACGCCGCGGCCGCGGAGCTGAACCAGACGAAACGCGACGGCCTGTACCAAGACCTCTCGACGCGCGCAGTCGTGGATGACGTACCGTACCTCTGGGTCTACCAGTCCCGGAGCTTCCATGTGGAGCGGGCCTGGGTGCGGGGCTATTACTACAACCCGATGCTGTCCGGCCTCGACTACCACCCTCTCTCCAAGGCCATCGGCTGAGGTCGCCGGGATCGTCCGACGAATCGATTCAGGATTCGCGAAACGATTCGAACGAATCTTTTTATTCCGTCCCGGCCGTCGTCCGGTCGAGATGGCGGATCTGAAGACGGTCACCGACACGATCCACGGGACGATCCGCCTCGAGCCGCTCACCCTCGATCTACTCGAGACGCTCGAGTTGCAGCGCCTCAACTCGATTCGTCAGCTCGGGTTGACGTACCTCGTCTTCCCCGGAGCGAACCATTCGCGGTTGGAACACTGTCTGGGCGTCGGCCATGTGGCGGGCGAGATGGCGAAGGCCCTCGAACTGACTCCGGCGGAACGAAAGCTCGTCCAGGCCGCGGGCCTCCTCCACGACGTCGGGCACGGCCCCTTTTCGCATACCCTCGAGCATGTGTTGAGCCGAGAACTCGCGGTCGACCACATGCACCTGACCCAGCGGATCATCACGGGCCAGGATGACAACGTCTCCCCGGAGGACCGGGCCGCGTTCCCGGAGGTTCCGAGGATCGACGGAGTCCTCGAGCGCCATGGGGTGGACCCGGAAGCCGTCGCAGCCCTCATCCGCGGGCCGTCGGAGAAGGGGGCCGCGTGGATCGTCCCCCGAGGTCGGAAGGAACCGTCCCGGTACCTGGCCCAGATCATCCACAGTCCCATGGACGCGGACCAGATCGACTACCTGATGCGGGACGCACACTACACCGGGGCATCCCACGGGATGATCGACTTCTCTCGGTTGCTCCAGACCCTTCGGACGGACCGCGGAGAGCTCGCGCTCGATCGGAAAGGCCTCCCGGCGCTGGAGGGGATGCTCGTCGCCCGCGGCCTGATGTATTCGTCCGTGTACTTCCACAAAACCGTCCGCATCGCGGAGGAGATGCTCGCCCGGGCCGTCGAACGTTCGGAGGCCCCGATGGCCGAGATCCAGAAGATGGTAGATCACGAGCTGCTGAACTGGCTCGTTCGTCAAGGGCCGTTCCAGCGGGAGATCGCCTTACGCCTCAAATACCGCAAGCTGTACAAGCGCGTCTTGGCATCGGATCGGGACGAGCTGACCGCGGCAACCCGGTCCGTGCTCGCGACGTTCCACGATCCGAAGGAGCGGCGGCGAGCGGAGGACCGAATCGCCCGAAGGGCCGGACTGACTCCCGGCCAAGTGATTATCGACGTCCCGTTGCCCGAGTTGCTCCTGAGCGAGCCGCGGATCGCGAAGACCGAGGTCCCGATCCTCGACGACGGGAGCGCGAAGCCCTTTTCCCGCGTCAGTTCGCTCGGCCGGGCCCTCCAAGTCCGTCAGGTCGTCGATTGGGTCGTCATGGTCGCGGCCCCAGCAAAGTCCGCGGCCGCGGTCCGAAAGGCCGCTGCGTCGGTGCTCTCCGGTTGATCGTAAGAAGGACGCATGGGAAGGGCGTTTGTCAACGCGGCGGACGTTCGTCGGACAACTTTTAAATAGCGTCCGCCGGATACGCGGCCATCTTGCGGGATGGGATGACCTCGCAGGTTCTGCAGGTGGCGGAATGAACTCGATGCTAGAGGATGTGCTCGCCCGGGAAGGGAGTGCTCCAGCGTTTGAAGACAGCCGGGTGGACGTCGAGCTCGAAGAGATGCTCAGCAAGATGCGGACCAACATCAAGATCATCGGCCTCGGTGGAGGGGGTTGCAACACGATCGCCCGCGTCTACGGCGAGGGAATCGTGGGTGCCGAGCTCTTTGCCTGCAACACGGACGCGCAGCACCTGCTCCACATTGCGTCTCCCAAGAAGGTCCTCCTCGGGCGGAGGATCACGAAGGGCCTGGGGGCCGGCGCCTTGCCGCAGATCGGCGAGGAGGCCGCCCGCGAAGCGGAGGAAGAGCTTCGCGCCATCGTCCAAGGATCCGACATCGTCTTCGTGACGTGCGGCCTGGGCGGCGGGACCGGGACTGGGAGCTGCGGCTACGTCGCCCGACTCGCCAAGGAGATGGGGGCACTCACGATCGCCGTGGTCACCCTCCCCTTCCGCGGCGAGGGCAAGCTCCGCATGGAGAGCGCGGAATGGGGATTGGAGCGCCTGCGGGATGCGGCGGACACCGTGATCACGATCCCGAACGACAAGCTCTTGGACCTGGTCCCGCGGCAGTCGTTGAACCTCGCGTTCAAGTTCGCGGACGAGGTCCTGATGCGGTCCATCAAAGGCCTGACGGAGATCATCACCAAACCCGGCCTCGTGAACCTCGACTTCAACGACGTCAAGACGATCATGAAAGGCGGAGGCGTCGCCATGATTGGCCTCGGGGAGAGCCAGGCCGTCGGCGACAACCGTGCCGTCGAGGCGATCGAGGAAGCGATCAATTCGCCGCTGTTGGAGGTCGACGTCTCCACGGCCCACGGAGTCCTCATCAACGTGACCGGCGGGAATGACATGACGATTTCCGAGGCCGAGCGCGTCGCGGAGGTCGTCCAGGCGAAAGTGTCTCCCACCGCGCGGATCATCTGGGGCGCAACGGTGGATCCGTCCCTCGAGCATACGCTGCGAGTCATGCTCGTCGCGACTGGGGTGAAGTCCAAGCAGATCGTCGGGCGGCGCGATCCGTCCGAGGAACGGGTCCGCGTCGGCGTCGATGTCATCCGGTGACCGCTCCGAGCTCTGCATTTCACGGGAGGACGGAGCGGATCCCGCGAACCCGGAAACCTTTATTAACGCTCCCCCTTTACATCTCATTCGCGGTTGCTTCATTTGCTTCCTCGGGCAGCCGGAGGCCGAACCATGGATTCCATTGTGAGGGAAGTCGTCACCCGCTCCGGTGTTGAGCCCCGGGTGCCCGAATCGCCCACCGCTTCGCTTGGGATGGGGGCGGAGGACGCCGAGCTCGAGCGAATCCTCGCGAGCCTTCGGACGAACATCAAGATCGTGGGCATCGGAGGAGGCGGGTGCAACACGATCGACCGGCTCGTCGAATCCGGCATCGTCGGCGCCGAGCTGTTCGCGGCGAACACGGACGCGCAGCACCTCCTCGTCATTCGGTCGCCGCACAAGCTCCTCCTCGGTCGGCGCGTGACCCGAGGCCTCGGCGCGGGAGCCCTCCCGCAAGTAGGCGAAGAATCGGCCCGCGAAGCCGCGGACGAACTTCGATCCGTGGTCCACGGTGCGGACATGGTGTTCATCACCTGCGGCTTGGGAGGTGGGACCGGGACGGGAGGCGCCCCCGTGCTCGCTCAGCTCGCGAAGGAAGCCGGCGCCCTCACGATCGCCATCTGTACCTTCCCCTTCCACGCGGAGGGCGCGATCCGTGCGGAGAACGCGGAGTATGGGCTCGAGAAGCTGCGCAGCTTTGCCGACACCGTCGTCGTGATCCCGAACGACAAACTGCTTGAACTCGTCCCGCGTCTAGCGTTGAACGCGGCGTTCAAAGTGGCGGACGATGTGCTCATGCGGGCGATCAAAGGGATCACCGAGGTCATCACGAAGCCGGGCCTGGTCAACTTGGACTTCAATGACATCAAGACGATCATGAAAGGTGGAGGCGTGGCGATGATCGGGCTCGGCGAGTCGGACACGGACAACCGCGCCGAGGAATCGATCGAGGAAGCGATCAATTCACCCCTCATCGACGTCGATATCAGCGGCGCGACCGGCGCCCTCGTGAACGTCACCGGCGGGAACGACATGAGCGTGGCCGAGGCGGAGAAGGTCGCCGAGATCGTCCAGGGCCGGATCGCGCGGAACGCACGCATCATCTGGGGCGCCGCCGTCGATCCGAGCCTCGAGCATCGGCTGCGCGTCATGTTGATCCTGACCGGGGTCCGCTCCAAGCAGATCCTCGGACCCGGGGAACACGTCCGGCCCCAGGGCGGCGTCGACATCGTGCGGTGACACCATGGCGGACATCGTCGACAAGAGTTGGGACGTCCAACGTCGGATCGAGGAGCGCGTCAAGCGCCTCGGCAAGGGGAAGTACGGCCGCGTCCTGAAGATGGCCCGGAAGCCGACCTCGGACGAGTATTCGAAGGTCGTGATGATCACGGGCCTCGGGATCGTCGCGATCGGCGCCCTGGGCTTCATCATCTACCTGATCATGCGCTACGGACCCGACCTCTTCCGCGGGCTCTTCGGAGTCCTGGGGACCTGAACCGATGGGTCTCCTCGACGATCTCTCGAAACGGGAGTCGAAGCCCGAATCGAAACCCGAGCCCCCAATGGTGGGCCATTACGGCGTCCGCCTCGACCTGCAGGAGGAGAAAGTCAGCCTCACCGCCGGACAGGCGAAGGAATTCACGATGGTGGTGATGAACACCGGGACGGAGGACGACACGATCCGGCTCAAGATCGATCTCGTCTACAACTCCGAACTGCCCGATCCCCCGGAATGGACCGTGAAGCTTTTCGGGGTCGAGGACAAGGTCTGGGACGTGACCTTCACGAAAGTCACCGAGAAGGAGTTCATGCTGATCGCGGACGGCCAGCGCGAGATCACGCTCTCGGTCACCTGTCCAAAAGGCGCCCGGTACGGGGACCGACTGAACGTCGTGGTGAACGCGATTTCCAAGGGAGATCCGGGCGCCTTCGACGCGAAGACGCTGAGCTTCAGCGCCCGCCAGGCGATCCTCGCGGTGAAGTCCTCCATCGGGCATGAGCGGGCGGTGGCCGATGCGATCTACGCGCGGGCGAGGGCCAAGGACGTCGGGGTCTTCTCGATCCTCGTGCCCGCGAACTTCCGCGGTTACGTGTACGTGGAGAGCATGAACCCGGACCGGCTCGAGGAGATCGTCCGCGGCCTCCGTCGGGCCCGCGGTGTCGTCAAGGGAGAGGGCGAGTCGACCGGCATTTCCTTCTCCGAGATCGAGGCCTACTTGACGCCGAAGCCGATCGTCAGCGGGATCATGGAAGGGGACATCGTCGAACTCGTCGCCGGGCCGTTCAAAGGCGAGAAGGCCCGGGTGATGAAGATCGACGAGACGAAGGAAGAGATCACGGTCGAGCTCTTCGAGGCCATGGTGCGGATCCCCGTGACGGTCCGCGGCGACAGCGTCCGCGTCCTCCAGAAAGAGGAAGAGAAGTAGGCCGCAGGTCGGAGCTTTCCGCTCGGTCCATCTGGCCAGATTCGATCGGTCAGTGTCCGAAACGTTTATGATGGAACGCCCGCTGCAACACGGCCGGAGGCCCGTCCATGGTGGAGAAACTGGAAGTGCTCGTCGATGGCGGGAAGGCGACGCCCGGACCCCCCTTGGGCCCTGCGCTCGGTCCCCTCGGCGTGAACATCGTCGAGATCCTCAAGGCGATCAACGAGAAGACGAAATCGTTCGAGGGGATGAAAGTCCCCGTGACCCTGCTCGTCGACCCGAAGACGAAAACCTTCTCGATCGAGGTCGGGACGCCGCCGACGTCCGCCTTGATTACGAAGGAACTGAAGATCGAGAAGGGATCGGGGGACCCCGGCAAGACCCGGGTCGGCAACTTGTCCCTCCCGCAGGCGATCCGGATCGCGAACATGAAGACGGACACGATGCTGGCGAAGACCCTGAAGGCCCGCGTCCTCGAGGTCGTGGGGACTTGCGTCTCGATGGGCGTGACGGTCGAAGGAAAACTCGCGAAGGACCTTTCGAAAGACATCCAAGCGGGAAAGTTGGACAAGCAACTCGCGGGCTGAGTCCGAAGAGCCCGTCGCCATGTCGGTCGGTCGAACGCGACATTCACGATCGAGGCAGGACCCGTTTCCCCTTTGGCTCCGCGAGGTCGAGGAGCATCGCCTCCAGTTGGACGCGGACGAAGTCCATGTCCCCGACCCAAAGACCTTGGAGTTTGTCCGAAACGAATTGCCCGTCTCGGTAGAAGGAGTTCAGGATGAACACCTCGTGGTCGCTCGGGAACACGTAGGTGTGCGCGAGTCGGGTCTTGGAGAGCGGGCGGGCCGGAAAACGGAATTGGACCCGGACATTCCGGCTGAGCAGGCTGCCGAATTCCGCCAGGTCCGCGCGGTTGCTCTCGCTCAGCACGACTCGCACGAGCCTTCGCGAGCGCCCCAAGGCGTCGAAGAGCAGCCGGAGGATTTCCGGCGCCACCGGAAAGGGGCTGACGCACAGGATCTGAGTGTCGCTCGAGAGGATGACTTCCCGCAGTTTGCGCCCGATCGATTCCGGTCCTTTGTAGATCCAGAGGTCCTCATCCGCCCCGCGGTTCTTAGGCGGGGGCGTCTCCTTCAAGCTGCCGACGACCTCGGCCGCCGCGAGGAGGTCGTCATGCCGCGATTGGCGCGCCTCTTCGCTGACGATTCGGGGCGCGCGGGCCCGATACCGATTCGGTCGCTCCTGGGAGACGTCGATCCAGCCCTTCGACTGCAAGGACTGCAGGACGCGGTAGACGGCGGGGTACTGCACGCCGAGGAGCTGGCTGACCTGCTGGGCGGTCGACGCGCCGTGCTGGAGGAGGTGCAGGTACGCGTCCGCCTCCTTCCCCGTGAGGCCGAGGGTCTCCAGGGCCCGGACGGAATCCTCCTCCCGCATCGACTGCGTCACCGCGGATCGGTACAAAAGGATTTGCGGGTTATCATCCCCTCGATGATAACTTGCGGCGGATCGACCGATAGTGTAATTCACTCCGAAACAATGGGACTGTGGGGCAATCGATGAGGCAGATATCGTTCGACGATGGCATCACCTACATGTTCGGCCCACACCTGGAGCCAGTCGCAACGGTCCGGTCCGGAGAGACGGTCGAATTCGTCTGCCAAGACTCGTGCGGGGGTCAAATCCAATCGGAGGGGGACACGCTCGACCAACTGCAGATGGACCGCGTCAACGGGGCCACGGGGCCCGTGGCTGTCGCGGGCGCCCAGCGCGGCGATGCCATTCGAGTCCGGATTCGAGACATCCGCGTCGGCCCGACCGGATTTCAGTCGATCGTGTCATCTTATGGGGTCCTTGGAGAGGAGGTGCGGAGTCCTCGAACCAAGATGATCCCGATTCGGGAGGGCAAGGCCGTCTTCTCCAAGGGCATTCGGCTTCCGATCCGGCCACACGTCGGCACGATCGGAGTGGCACCCGCCTCCCAGGAGTGGACGACGTTCTACCCGGGCGACCATGGGGGCAACCTGGACACGAAGGAGAGCACGAAAGGGAACTCGGTCTACCTGCCGGTGTTTCAACCGGGCGGGCAGTTGGCGATGGGCGACCTCCATGCGCTGATGGCCGACGGGGAGGTTTGCGTCACCGGGATCGAGATCGCGGGGACCGTCCGTACCCAGGTCGACGTCCTGCGCGGATACGGCCTGCAGCGGCCGATCGTCGAAACTCCGGAAGCTTGGTTGACCCTGGCAAGCGCGCCGACCTTGGACGACGCGGCAAAGCTCGCGACGCACGATGGCGTCGCCTTCCTCGCCCGCGGTGCGGACCTTCCCTGGGACGAGGCTTACATGCTCGCGAGCATCGCCTGCGACCTCCGGATCAGCCAAGACGTCGATCCTTGGCGGACGGCGAAACTCGTCATTCCAAAGAAGCTGGTCCCGCGCCTCCCGACTCGGTGAGTTGCGTCGAAAAATCCGCCCGTCTTAACGGCCCTCGGCGAGGCGAGGTAAACGGAGGCCGGACACGTCGCGAGTGGTCGCGTCCAGAAACCTTATTAAGTCCACGCCCTTTCGTCGCTTTCCCTCTGCAGGAGGCTGCATTGGCCGCTCGTACTGCAGGTGGCGATGTTCCGTGGCGGACAAGCATTCGGTCGAGACCGTCAAGAAACTTCTCGAGGCGGCAAAGCCTCGCAAGTTCAAGGAGTCCGTGGAACTCGCCGTGAACCTCCGAGACGTCGACCTTTCGGTCCCCAAGAATCGGGTGGACGAGGAGGTCGTCCTGCCGAAGGGACGCGGGAAGTCGATTCGCATCTGCGTCTTCGCCTCGGGCGAGTTGGCCCTCAAGGCAAGGAACGTCGCGGACCTCGTGATCCAACCGCAGGAGATCGAGGAGTACGCGACGAACAAGCGGAAGGCACGCGGCCTCGCACAGGCCTGTGACTTCTTCATCGCCGAGGCGCCTCTCATGCCTGTGATCGGGAAGCGCCTCGGCGTCGTCCTGGGGCCGCGCGGCAAGATGCCCCGGCCCGTCCCACCCACCGCGGATCCGACGAACCTGATCACCGCGATGCGGAACACGGTCCGCGTGCGGAGCCGCGACAAACCGACCTTCCACGCGGCCCTCGGCACAAGGGACATGCCTCCCGAGGACCTCGCCGAAAACCTCGACGCCGTCATGCGTCGGCTCATCGGGAAGTTGGAACGCGGGCGGTTCAACATCCGGTCGGCGTACCTGAAGACCACGATGGGCCCGGCGGTGAAGTACCTCTGAGGTGACGTCGATGGCGCATGTCGCTCCCTACAAGAAACAACTCGTCGAGGACTTGGCGTCCCGCTGCGCCCAAGCGCAGGTCGTCGGGATCGTGAACGTCCACGGGATCCCCGCCCCCCAGTTCCAAGCCATCCGCAAGAAGCTCTGGGGACGCGCGACGATTACGGTGGCCAAGAACAACCTGCTCCGGCTCGCACTGGAGCAGGCCAATGCGAAGAAGCCGGACCTCGTGAAGCTCGGCGAGACGATCGAGGGCCAGACCGCCGTCGTCACCGCGGACATCAATCCGTTCCGTTTGTTCAAAGAACTCGAGGGAACGAAGACGCGGGCTCCCGCGAGAGGAGGCGAGGTCGCGCCGGAGGACTTGTGGGTGCGCGCCGGCGAGACGCCGTTCAAGCCCGGTCCGATCGTCGGGGAGCTGCAGAAGGCCGGCATCCCGGCCGCGATCGAACGGGGCAAGGTCACGATCCGACAGGACAAGCTCCTCGTCAAGGCGGGGCAGCGGATCCCACGGGACGTTGCCCAACAGCTCGCCCGGCTGGAGATCTATCCCCTCGTGGTCGGACTCGATCTTCGAGGCGCCTACGAAGCGGGCACGGTCTTCCGCCGCGACGCCCTCGCGATCGATGACCTGGTGGTCCGGAGTCAGATCGCCCAAGCCGGCCGTGAGGCCCTCGCCCTCGCGCTGGCGGCGGCATATCCGACGAAGCAGACCATCGGGCCGCTCTTGGCGAAGGCCCACGCACAGGCCCTGAACCTCGCGGTCGAATCGGAGTTCCCGACGAAGGAGACGATCAAGCTCCTCCTGGTCAAGGCCCAGTCCCAGGCGCTCGCGCTGGCGTCCCGCGTCCCTGGCGCGTCCGACAAGGAGCATCCCACGCAACCCGGATCATCATGAGACAAGGAGGTGAACACGAATGGAATACATCTATGGGGCGTTGGTCCTGCATGCGGCCGGCAAGCCTGTGAACGAGGACAGCCTGAAGAAGGTCCTCACGGCGGCTGGCGTGAAGGTCGACGAGACCCGCGTGAAGGCCCTGACCGCCGCGCTGGAAGGCGTGAACATCGACGAGGCCCTGAAGGCCGCCGTCGCGATGCCCGCCGCCGCGCCCGCGGCAGCGCCCCCCGCCGAGAAGAAGGAAGAGAAGAAGAAAGAGGAAAAGAAGGAAGAAGAGAAAGTCTCCGAGGAAGAGGCGGCTGCGGGGCTCGGCGCGCTCTTCGGTTGAACCGAATCGCTCCGGCCTCTTTCCCGGCGACGTCGAGCGTCAGCGAGAGCGAGTCCTCATGCGTCGCTTTTCTTCGCGGCAGCTTGCGCCCTCTTCCCCCGCTCCTTGGCCGTGAATCCGGTCGCCTTCTCGAGGAAAGTGTTGAAAGCCTTGATCGTATCCGTCGCGACGTGGTCGGGCGCGCCGGATTTCATCGTCGTGTCCACGTACAGCTTCTTTCCGTCGGTCCAAGCGACCATCCGCTCGATCGCGCCGAACGAGACGACGATCCGGTTCCCCTCCGTCCCGGCACCCGCGAAGGTCTCCGCGGCGATCATCCTGAGCCCGTCCCCTTCCAGGGCCTTGGCGACTCCCCGTTTCAGCTCGTATTCGCGCATCGGATCCGTTTTCGGGAACTTCGCGGGTCCTATGAACGTTACGTCTCAAGGACCGCCAGAGGGTCCGCAGGGGTCAGCATGAACTCTTGCATCTCGGAGTACGCGCGCCAAACGTCCTTGCACTCGCACGATAGATCGTCGAAGTCCGTTCGGAGGCCCAGGGAGAACTCCTCGATCGCATTCACGACCCTGCGGTCGCATGTTCCGCAATTGTGGGCGCCGCGCACCATCCCGCCCGCGGTCGGATGGGATTTGACGTGGGCCTTCAGGTCCTCGGTGCGCTCGAGGACCTCGACGACGGACCACAGCCAGGGCGGTCGGTATTCGCCGCGACGGAAGAGACGATCGACGATCGTGCGACTCTGGACGTTCACCGGATTGAAGGAGATCGTATCGCTGTATGGGTCCGCCTCGTGTCCCGATCGCACCGCGTCCTCGATCGCTTCGAGTTCCGTGAGGAACGGGGGCTTGACCAGGAGGTACGTCTTGACCGTCGCACCGGCCGCATGCGCCAGCTCCGTCGCGTGCGCGTGTTCTTTGAGTCCCCAGACCTTGTTGACGGATTGACGGAGGACGCGGTCGTTGGTCGACTCCAGGCCCAGCGCGATCTCGAGCTCATCCACGTGATTCATCGCCGCTTCGACCTGCTCCTTCCGCAACAAGTGCGATAGGGTCTCCACGATGACCTTGTCGCAACGGTCGCCCAAGTCATGGAGGATTCTCTCTCGAACTTCCGGCGAGACTTCGTGGTCGTCGAAGAAGTTCCCGGAGGTGTAGACCTTGACCAGGGGCTGGGATTCGTGTTTCCGGAGGACCGTGTCGACTTGGTGCAGGATGTCCGCCGGCGCGACCTCTTGTGCCACGTCGTTCACGTAGCCGCACATCGAGCAGCCGCTCGCCCGAGCCCAATAGCAGCCGCGCGTCCGAAAGATGATCACCCACGCATCCACGACGCGACCGTGGAGCAGGTCTTTCTCGGTCCAGGTGGAAATGTATTCCCGCGGATCGAAGTCCCGCGGTCGTCGCTCGTCCTTCACGAGTTGCGCGAGGCGCATGGAGTCGCGTCGAACGAGGGGGGGCGGAAAAACCTTTGCGCCCTCAGCGACGATCCCGGACGGCGGACAGGCCGAGGATCACCCCGACCGCGAGGAAGACGCCCGCGAAGAACCGGAGTCCGAAGGCCACGTCGGGTCCGAGGAGCGATCCGCCGGCCGACGAAAGGGACAATGGAAGGTCGACGAGGACCTCGTAGAGGACGAAGAGGATCATGCCGAAACCGACGAGGCTGATCCCGGTCTCGGGATTTCGGTGCCGGTGCGATGTGGGCGTGGCGATGGCCGCGGCCGACCGCGGCACCGCGACGGCGGAACCCCCGACGAGCGGTGTACGTTCGGGCCTCGGGAGATCCGCGGGGGCGTACCGCCGACAGGCGTCGCACCACCATCGCTCGTATTGCGAGATCCATCGGAGGGCGGCCCCGCAGGTCGGGCACGCGAACTTCGATCGGGCCTTCGGAGCGTAGGCGCGGCAGGAGTAGCAATACCAGCGGTTGTACTGGGGAATGTACGTCAACTCAAGACCGCACCGCGGACACGGATGCTCGACGCGGGCGGCGGGGATCGTCGGGGCCTCCGCGATTGACGCCGCTTGTGGTGCCGCGGCGACGCTCGGAGGGATGTACGGTTCGACGACGATCGGCCTTGACGGCTGCGGCTCGACGACCGGGAGGACCGTCGACGACATGACCGGAGGCACCTCGCGAGGCATCTCGCGACGGGGCATGTCCGGGATCATCCTCGGCGCCGCGGTGATGAGTTTGGGCGGAGTTTTCACGGGTTCGGCGATCGGCTCACTCGGGGTCGGTGTCGTCGTTGGGACCGGCGGACTTGGAGCGACAGGCGCTTCCTCGACCGGGGAGGCTTCGGCTTGCACGGGAGCCGGTTCCGGTTCCTTCTTCGCCTCGTGCTCATCGAGGTAGCTCAGGAGCCTCTCGCGGAGCTGTTCCTTCGTCCCCGTCGGATCGAGACTGTATGCCTTGCAAAGGTCGAGCAAGGCCACTTTCTTCGCCTCGAGAATTTCCGCGCGGATGAGCGGGGGTTTCTCGACTTCCTCGGCGCCCTCCTCGGAAGAGGCCTCCTCGGCGACCGGTTCCTGGATTGGCTCGGCGGGTACGGGTTCGGGCTCCGCAGCGGGCGGTACCTGAGGCGTCGGTTCGGGCGAGACTCCCATGCGCTCCGGTTGGAGTTCTACGGCGTTCGGCTCGTCGGACCTTGGCGCCTCGCTCTTCACGGGCTCGACGAGGACCAGAGCGCTCTCCGCCGCCGCGGTTGGCCCGGAGGACACCGGAGGAGTGTTGTCGACTTTGACGTCCATGAAGACGCCTTCCGGCGGATAAGCGTTGCACCGGAAGCAATAATATCGATCGTACTGCGTGACGAACGACAGGATGCCCGTGCACATGGGGCAACGCTTCGCGCCTCGGTCCCCGAATCCCTCGGGAGCGTATCGGCCGCAGGCGTAACAAAAATTCCGATTGTATTGCTCGAGAAAAGCGAGCTCGCTACCGCAGTTTGGACAGGGGAGACCGGTCACGCAATCCGGCGGAGCCCGGCTGTCTCGAATAAAGCCTTTTCCTCGATTCCCAAGAATGAGATTCTTTCGCCGGACTCCGATTCCAAGCCCGCGAAAATGCTTTTAGCGGCACTCCCCATCGGCACGTCGCGCCACCATAGCTCAGTCGGTAGAGCAGCCGCCTTGTAAGCGGCAGGTCGGGAGTTCAATTCTCCCTGGTGGCTCTATCCGAAGTCAGCTAGTATTTGGGCCGACATTACTCTCCTTTGGTGGTTAAGCACGGCAGCCATGGAGGATCAGTCTCGAGAGAATCGGGGAAAAACGGTCGGCTTGTCCTGGCTGGACTCGGTTGATCTAGAAATCGAACGACGACTCCTCCCAACGGAACGTGCAATTCTCGCGGCGCTCAGAAGTTACAGGACGAATTTCGTACCGAATCGCACCACGGCACATGGGGCTCCTCCCCGGAGTTGAAAGCCACATGAGGGGATTGACCTCTTCTCAGACTCTCCTCGGTGGCGACTCCCTGCCTTGTCTTCGTACGTATCGAGCTTGTTTAACACATTAATAGTCCGGGTGCCCGTGCAGCGGCGCGGAGGCTCGCAGGTGAAATCCCTTCAGGCATCAATGGACAACTGGTTCGTCCGGCATGTCGGCGGACTGAAGACTGCGATCCGCGTCGTCTTCGGCATCGTTTGGGGGATCGACGGCGCGCTTAAGTTTCAGCCCGGAGTGGCGCAATCGCTCTCCGGGATGATCTCCGACGCAGCGCAGGGTCAACCGGATTGGCTCGCGCCCTGGTTCAACTTCTGGAGCCAAGCCGTGAGCGCGAATCCCGCGTTCTTTACGACCACGATTGGCCTCTTCGAGCTCGCCCTCGCTTTCGCGCTCCTTGCTGGCTTCTTGCGGAAGATCGCGTACACGGGAGGCATCCTCCTCAGCCTCGTCATCTGGTCCGTCCCGGAGGGGTTCGGCGGTCCGTACGGGCCGAGTTCCACGGACATCGGGACGGGAATCATCTACGCGTTCGTCTTCCTCCTTCTGATGCTCGTGAACGCAACGTTCGGTCCCAGCCGTATCTCGCTCGATTATGTTATCGAAACGAAATGGCCTTCGTGGGCGCGGGCCGCCGAAATTCGCAGTTCGCCGAGGATAGAGACTCGGTCCCCGCGATAAACCGAAACTCAGAGAATCCAATGGTCGCTCCGATCAAGGAGGAATCAGCCCCTTCTGGGAGGGAAAGGCTCCGAAGGGGCTATCGTCGAGTCGTATCTCCGTGGCCAGGCGTAAAGGGCCGTTCCTCAGTCGAGGCTTCGGCGTCGTGGTGATGGTGAAGCTTGTGGATTTCGCTCAGGATCAAAGCATACTCCTTCTTCGCTTCCATCTCGACGACCACGGTCAGCATGCGTATCCACATCGCCGGGTATGCCACGAGCCAGACCGCCGATGCGACGAGAATCGTGAGGACCGAACTCGGAAGGACGTTCCCCATTCCGACTTGTCCCAGGGCGCTCCGGAGCACGATTTGCGTCGCGATCGAGGACGCCGCGAGGAAGGCGATGAGCCGCAACCTCTTGACCCAGCGATCATGGATCGTCACCTGAGCCAGGTGGAACATCCCATGATACCATTCGACAATCCGCCGCCTCATCTACACAATGGGCGTTCAGTCCGTCCGTATAAGAGGCTTTCCAGTTGGGTATCAGCCTCTGCAAGTCGCGGACAATCAACGAACGGCCTTGGTCTCCCTCTTCAAGTTACGCGAGGACCCGGGGACACGGGATTCGGCCCTCACTCGGCCTTCAAGAAACGTCTCGCCACGGCCGTTCCCACGACGAGCATCCCAGTGGCGAACAGGGTGAGGTAGCTCAGGTAGGACCAATCGACGGTCCCGAAGACGACGATCCCCCGGCCCAAGAGGGCCGAGAACGAGACCGGGTTCACGCTCGCAATCGCCTGCATCCACGCGGGGAAGTTGGCGAGCGGGAGGAGGGCGCCGCTGGCGAACATGAGCGGCATCGTGATGAAGTTCGAGATCACCCCGGGCGTCTGCCAGTCCGTGCTCGAGGCCGTCACGGCCAGGAAGAACGACGACATGCCGAGGCCGAGGAAGAAGATCCCGAGGATCCACCCGGCCCACATGATCGGGTCTCCCTGAAAGCTCACGCCGAACAACGCGGCGGCGAGGATCATCACGGGAATCTGGATGAGCCCGCGGCTCGTCGAACCGAGGACCTTCGACAGGTACACGGTGGCCTTCGTCGTCGGCGTGAGCAGGATCCGCTTCATGAATCCGAATCGTTTGTCCTGGATCGTGCTCATGGATCCGAACATGCCTACCGTCAACATCGAGGTCGCCAAGACGCCGGGAAGCAGGAACGCGGTGTAGCTGTTCGTGTGGAACATCGACTGGACGAGGGCCGGAGAGGCACCGCTGAAACTGCTCCCGAAGAACGCGAGCCACATGAACGGCTGAACGAAGGTGATGACGAGCACCCAGGGATTCCGGAAGGTCCGGAGCAGCTCGCGGGCGTAGAGGCCCGTAAACTGGCTTCGTTGGCTCACGCTCCGTCGCTCCGACAATAGGGGGCGGCCGGTGACCCTGGCGTGGGTCGTCTCCGTGCTCATTGCCTCGCCCTCCGCATGGTCGCGTAGAACTTGCGATAGTCGGGCACGTCCGTTCCCGCCTGGTCGATCCGCTTACCCGTGATGTCGAGGAAGACGGTCTCGAGGCTCGGCTTCTCCACGTTGATCCGTCGGATCGCGTCCGTCTTCAACGTCGAGAAGAGCTTCGGGAGGACCTCCTCGGCCGCGGTGACCCGGAGGATCCATGCTGTCCCCTGGCTCCGGACCTCGGAGACGCCGGGGATCGAACGGAGCCGGGCCTCGTCCACGGCCTCGCTCGTCTCGAGTTCGACGAAGTCCGATTGGACGCGGGCCTTGAGGGCCGTGGGGGATCCCGACGCCACGATCTTCCCGTGGTCGATGATCGAGATCTGCCCACACAGGGCGTCGGCCTCCTCGATATAGTGACTCGTCAACAGGACCGTGATGCCGAACTCCTTGTTGACGCCGGTGATCAGGTCCCACAGCATCCGCCGCGTGTTCGCGTCGAGGCCGATCGTCGGCTCGTCCATGAAGACGACCTCCGGTTGATGCAGCAGGGCGAGGGCGATCTCCAGCTTCTTGCGCATGCCCGTCGAGAACGTCTTCACCCGCTCCTTTCGGCGGTCCTTGAGGCCGAAATAGTCGAGGAGGTCGGCGGCCCGGTCCTTCCATTCGGGAAGGCTTTGTAGCTTCGACTGCAGCCAGAGATTCTCCCACGCGCTGAAGTCGTCGTCGAGGATGACCTCGGATGCGACCCAGCCGATCCGTTGCTTCACGTGCATCGGATCCCGACGGACGTTGAATCCGGCGACGTACGCATCGCCTTCCGTCATGTCCGTGAGGCCCGTGAGCAACTTGATCATCGTCGTCTTGCCGGCCCCGTTCGGACCGAGGAGGCCGAAGACCGTTCCGGAGGCGACGTTCAGGGTGACGTGGTCGACGGCCGTCAGCTTGCCGTACACTTTCGTCAGGTTTTCCGTGACGATCGCATTATCGGTCATCGAGGTCCACCGGTCCTCACTTCGAAAGGATCCGCAAGACTTTCTTTCGCATCTCGATCACGATCCCGCGGAGTTCGTCCGCCTGCTTCGGGGTCACCTCGCTCATGTTCGTCCTCAGGAGCTTCCCGGTCGCTCGAAATTCTCGGAAGAGCGCCGCCCGTTGCGGACCGACGGCGGACTCGAAAGCGCGGAAGCGCTGCTCAATCTCCTTGCGGCGGCTCCGTAAGTACGCCTTGCCTTCGCGGGTAATCCGGTACGTCTTGCGGCGTTCCTCGCCGCTCACGGAGAGGTATCCTTTCCTCAGGAGAGCCCGCAGGGCCGGATAGATCGCGCCCGCACTCGGCTTGTAGAACCCGTGGTACCGTTCCTCGATCGCCTTGATGATCTCGTATCCGTGCATCGGCCGTTCCTCGAGCAGGTGCAGGACGAGACCTTTGAAGTCGCCCTTCCCGAAGAAATGGAAGAACCCTCCGAACTTCTCCGGGGCACTCATGAGGCGAGCTCCCGCCGCCCGTACCAGAGGATCGCGAGGACGCCGCCGGCGATCGCGTACCCCGCGAAGACGAGGAGGGAGGTCGCGGGATCCGGGATGAAACCAACGTCCCCGCCTCCGGGACCCGGCCGGACGGCGGGACCGCCGAGGGCATTCGCAATGATGCCCGATGCGGACGTCGGGATGAACCAAGGCTCGACGTTCGCGCGCGGGAGGATCCCCCCGATGATGCTGAAGATCAGCGTGAACAGGAAGAACGTCAGGACCGTCGCGGCGACCGTGCCCTTCAACAGGGCGGACAGGAGGTACGCGACCCCGACGACCGCGGTCATGTACCCGAGCGTGTAGAGGTACGACAGCCCGACGTCCCAGGTCAAGGACCCGGTGATGACGAGGGCGGCGATCGCCGCGGCACCGTAGTATAGGGACAGGACCGCAGTGCAGACGATCAGGCTGGCGACGATCTTGCCGAGGACCAAAACCTCGCGCCGCACCGGGTTCGGGAACAGGAAATAACCGGTCCGCTTCTCATGCTCCGATACCAGCGCGTCCGCCGCGAACAGGACTCCGCCGAGGACGACCAGGAGGCCCGAGAAGGTCGCGAAAGTCGAGATGAAAGCGTCCGGGGTGGAGGCGTACTTGATGCCGAGGGCGGGCGGCAATCCGACGAACAGGCCGACGATGAGCCCGAGGAGGATCAGCATACCCAGGAGCCGGCGGCCGCGGATGTACTTGCGAATCTCGTAGGCGGCGACCGTGACGATCTGGGCCAAGGGGCTCGGCGTCACAGGCGATCCGACTCCTGGATGCGGTCGAGGTAGAGTTGCTCCAGCGAGGAGCCGAGGGGCCGGTACGTGATGACCTTCAGCCCGCGGGCGATCATCCCCTCGAGCACGCGCGCCTGTCCCTCTTGGCCTCCGGTGATCCGGAGGTCGACCGTCGAGTCGCTGCTCGGCTTGACCTCCTCGACCCCGGGCAGACCCGCGAGGGCCTCGAGGTCCGGCGGCGTCGCGGGGTGGAGGAACGTCGCCTGGATCGTCGATGTGTCCGCGCCCCGGGAGAGCTCCCGGACAGACCCGCGGATCAAGAGTTCCCCATGGTTCAGGAGCGCCACGTCGTCGCACACCTCCTGGACCTCGCCGAGGAGGTGCGAGCTCATGAAGATCGTGCGGCCTTGGTCTTTCAGCGACTTGATCACGTCGCGGACCTCCGCCATGCCGCGCGGATCCAACCCAGACGTGGGCTCGTCGAGGATAAGCAAGTCCGGTTCATGGAGGAGCGACTGCGCGATCGCCAGGCGCTGCTTCATCCCTTTCGAGAACTCCTGAATCCGATGGTCCGCCCATTCCGTGAGCTTGACCTCTTTGAGGACGGCTTCGCTGCGGCTGCGGAGGTCCTTCGACGACATGCCGCGGAGCCGGCCCGCGTAGGCGAGGGTCTCCAAGGGCGACAGGTAGCCGTAGAACTCCGGCGTCTCGATGACCGCACCGATTCGGGCGAGCGCACGCGTCGGTTCCCGCCGGACATCGATGCCGAAGAGGGCGGCCCGACCGCGGGAGGGCCGAATCAGGTTCGTCATGATCTTGATGGTCGTCGACTTGCCCGCTCCATTCGGACCGAGGAACCCCAACGAGGTGCCCTCCGCGACCGTCAGGTCGAGGGCTTTGAGGGCGGTGAAGTGGCCGTACTCTTTGCCTAGGCCCTCGAGGCGCACGGGGGCATCCCGGGTGATTGGTTGTTGAACGACGGCTTCCACGAAATCGCGATATATCGCGATATACTTAATACTTTGGTGAAGGTTCTATTGGGCACCGAGTTCCTCTGAGAGCGCGAAGTGCCGTTGTGATAGACCAAGAGATATAGTCAGGTACCCGCCATACGGCCTCATCTGGTTGGGGCGAGTCGGCCTCGGGCAAGGAAACCCGACGCGGGTGGCGACGCTCTTTGTGGCGGCCAAGGCGCAGTTCGAGGCCACGGGCCCGGCGATGG
>Ga0209154_1000105_pt1 | contig 60991 bp, 57 predicted proteins | sample GraSoiAngelo_121_FD_185878 | JGI IMG/M metagenome (GOLD analysis project Ga0209154, IMG submission 185878) | Grasslands soil microbial communities from the Angelo Coastal Reserve, California, USA - 14_0919_12_20cm (SPAdes) (version 2) | ecosystem: Environmental > Terrestrial > Soil > Grasslands ... | reverse complement strand
CTACCTCTGGATCTATTGCGAGTGCTCGAGCGATACCCACTCGTTGTTTCATTCCCCCTGAGAGTTGTTTTGGAAAGAGGTTCTCTGAACCCTTTAACCCTACCATATCCAATAGATCCATCGCAACCTCTGCTCTCTCTTTTTTCGGGCGCCCTTGGACCTCTAGACCAAATTCTACATTCTGAATTACCGTTCTCCACGGAAGCAGGGCAAAGGTCTGAAAGACCATGCTGATCTTGGAGTGAGGCGCGGTAAGGAGATCACCCCTAAAACGAATCTGACCGGAGGATGGATGATCGAGCCCGGCGATCATCCTCAAGAGCGTCGATTTGCCGCATCCGCTCGGTCCCACAATGCAAAGAAATTCTCCCTCTTTAACGTGAAATGAAATGTCTTTCAGCGCGGTTACGATTTGAGGTGGGTCCTCGTAGACCTTCGTTACGTTCGACAGCTCTACGTGCAAGCCTCACCGCCACCTCTTGATGCGATTTTCAAACCTCTCAAAGAAGGCTCTGTCTATTGTAATCGTGATGAGCCCAACCGTCATTATTGCGGCTAGGCCATAGGTCAACGAATGGGCTGAACTTCCTAGGGTGGAAGAAATGAAGGTTCCAATTCCAGCCACACTTGCAATGACCTCGACTGCAAGTAATACGTTCCAGCTGAATTCAAAAGATAAGCGGAGGCCCGTGACAAGGTTGGGAAAGATTGATGGAAGGATCATTTTCGTGAAAGTCTGAACTCTTCCGGCTTTGAATACTGAAGCGACGTGGAAATAATCGCCGGGTATTTCTTTCACCCCTTGTCGGATCGTAAAATAAACTGGGAAAAAGGCACTGAAAGCGGAGATTGCAACGGCGGCAACATTTCCTCGGCCGATTACTGTAACCAAGAGCGTTAGAATCGCTAGATCAGGCAGAGCACCCACGAGCATAATGATCGGTGTGATCGCCTGGTCAAGTTGACTCCGCATTCCCACAAGTAGAGCTAGAGGGAATACCAAAACTAGCGCCAACGAGACTCCCGTCGTAACATTGGCAAAACTTTGGCCGACGTGCACCAAGAAGAATGGCGTTCCCGCGAGTTGAATGAGAGCTAGGAAAACGTCGTGCAGTGCTGGGAGCTGGGTGCTTGACACGAGGCCGGAGAGCGAGACCGACTCCCAGAGGGCGAAGATCGCGACTAGCAATACTGCCCAAGCTGGTGGGCGGAATTTTCTTACTCTCTTCTCTCGTACTCGATGAAAAGACTTTGAGCCGAACAGACGAGACAGAAGCCCATAACTCCGGGACGTCGCAAGTCGGTCGTCAGAACTAATTAGCTTTAGACGAAAATTAGGTAAAATGCTACGCTGAGAGCGAGCTCTACTCCACGGACCTGCCCGGAACTGTTACCGGTTAGAAGGAAAGATTGTTGCCAGAGGTTAGCGCGATTGACTCAGTTAAGTCCAAACTTTGGTAGCGTAGAGTCGGGACCTAACTGTGCGTAACCGTGCATATCGGTGTGCGCAACGCTCAGGGACGCCATGACTTTGCGTATTTTTGCTGGACCTTTGTCAAAGAGTCAATTCTCTTCCCGAATGCCTCCAGTCGCCAGCGTGCAATCTGCAAGTCCAGCTCTTCTGGAACTCGAAACACCTTCGACTCGAGTTTAGAACCTTCTCGCAGAAGATATTCAGCTGACAAAGCCTGACCAGCGAAGCTCATGTCCATGACTTCCGCCGGATGCCCGTCAGCCGCCGCGAGGTTTACAAGTCGACCCTCTGACAGGAGATAGAGTCGCTTCCCAGACTTCAATCTGTACTCGGTGACTTCTGGTCTAACCTTTTTCCGCGCAACCGCTATGCTCTCAAGGTCCTTGACCCTCACCTCTACATCATAGTGCCCCACATTGCAGAGAATCGCCCTGTCCTTCATCAAACCCATATGAGCAGCAGTGACGACACCGGTGTTGCCCGTTGCGGTGATGAAGAGATCCCCTATTTTGGCAGCCTCCGCCATCGGCATTACGTCAAAGCCTTCCATTAACGCCTCTAGCGCTCGCACTGGGTCTACTTCGGTCACGATTACCCTTGACCCCATTCCTTTGGCTCTCAGTGCAACGCCTCGTCCGACCCAGCCAAACCCAGCGACAACTACGCTTCTGCCCGCCAAGAGGAGGTTTGTCGCGCGCATGACGCCCTCAAGGGCCGACTGTCCCGTCCCGTACCTGCTGTCAAAGAGAAACTTGGTTTGAGCATCATTCACCGCTATGACTGGAAAATTCAGACGCCCATCCTTCTCCATCGCCCTCAACCGAGTGACTCCCGTGGTGGTTTCTTCACAAGCGCCAATGATCTTCTCAACAAACCGTTTGCCTTTCAGATGCGCTGCAATAGAAAGCTCAGCACCATCATCGATCAGGATGTCAGGGCTCAATCTGAGAACTCGGTCGAGGTTTGCCTTATGTTCTCTATCGGTCACGCCACGCCAAGCATACACGTGAACTCCAGTTTCGGACAGCGCAGCCGCCACATCATCTTGAGTAGACAGAGGATTACTTCCTGTGATGGCAACTTCCGCCCCTGCTTTCAAGAAGGTCTCACTAAGAACCGCAGTCTTGGCTTCTAGGTGGAGACACATTCCGACCCGGTGTCCCTTGAAGACCTTGGTCGCGGCGATTCGTCGGGAAATTCTCGCAAGCACTGGCATGTTTTCCTGGGCCCAGGCAAGTTTGACGCGCCCAGACGGCGCCAGCGCGGAATCCTTGACTAGACTCAAGACTTGCTCAGGATCGAGAGTGCAATATTCCAATTATATAGGGTCTAGCGTATAGATATTCCAATCGGAATGCCCAACCTCTGCATCGTTTCCCACCTAGCTTAGAAATAATGGGACAGCTGTCTCCTTTCACGACTAGAACGGCTTCAAACTGGCGGTAACCGCCGCCATGTATAATAAGGAAAGGGGACATGCTACGTTGAAACTCACTGGGAGTATTCGAGAATAGGTGTCTGAGAAAGGATTCAGGGCGAAGTTCAAAGACTCTGATGTCGCGGTCACGTTCAGAGACCTGATTCTCCTCCCCGGATGGACTGAAGTCGAACCTAGCCAGGTCGAGTTATCCACTCAAGTGTCTCAGAAACATTCGATCAACATCCCATTAGTTTCTAGTCCGATGGACACCGTTACAGAGAGCGAGATGGCCATAGGATTGGCCCGGTTGGGCGGACTAGGAGTTATTCATCGAAATTGTACCGCCGAAGAGGAATTGGAAATGGCGAAGAAAGTGAAGAGGGCAGAGTCCCTAGTCATCAAGGAAGTCATCACAATTAGCCCCGATGCAACCGTGAAGTATGCGACAGACCTGATGCAGAAACACAACATTTCAGGACTACCGGTCGTCCAGGGAGAACACCTCGTCGGCATACTGACAGGACGAGACGTTCGTTTTGCGGATTCGAGTCTTCTCACAAGCGACGTAATGACGAAGAAGGTAATCACTGCTCCCGCAGAGACCAACATCGAAGGCGCGAAGGAGATTCTTCACAAGCATCGCGTGGAAAAACTTCCGCTCATCGACAAGGAAGGCCGATTGAAGGGCCTCATGACCATAAAGGACATTCTCCAGCGAGGACGGTTTCCAAATGCCGCGCGGGACGAGAACGGCCAGCTCCTCTGCGGGGCCGCGGTCTCACCATTCGACCTCAAGCGAGCGAAGAAACTTAGCGAGGTCGCTGACATCCTCGTCATAGACGTCGCTCACTTCCACAACGCAAACGTGTTCAGTTCGATGAAGAAGATGCTGGAAGAAGTCAACACTGACGTTGTGGTGGGTAGCATTGGAACCTACCAGGCTGCTGAAGATATTCTGACTAAACTCGACGGAGTGGCAGGGTTCAGAGTTGGAATTGGATCGGGCTCCATCTGCACGACAATGGAGGCGACCAAGGCCGGGTCCCCCACTGTTTTCGCCACCGCACAAGTCGCAGACGCTCTACGCACATACGGGTCAAAGCTGCCAATAGTCGCCGACGGAGGAATCAGAGGACCGGGTGACGCAGCGATCGCGCTTTCCCTCGGAGCCTCAGCTGTTATGATGGGCAATATCTTCGCCCGCTCAAAGGAAGCACCGGGCACGCTGATAACTATCGGGGGAAGATACTACAAGCAATATCGAGGAATGGGAAGCCCATCTGCAATGGCGAAGAGATTCTCCTCTGACCGATACGCTCAACCATCGAAAGGCTTGCCTGAGGGAGTTGAGGGATGGGTCCCGTACAAAGGTGAGCTGAGTGTAGTAGTGCAAGAGATGGTCGCAGGCCTACAGGCATCAATGGGCTATGCGGGCGCTAAGACGATTCCTGAACTCTGGGAAAAATCTAAGCTGGCGGGCATTACCAACTCTGGTGCCGAAGAAGCGAGGCCCCACGATGTATTGTTACCGTCTGAGTCTCCGGAAAGAGTCTAAGAGACCACTTTTCCGTCAATTATGGTCCTTACTACTCTTATTTCTCGCAGGGACTCACTGCTGGACTCGTAAGGGTCTCTGTCCAACACAATCATATCAGCGGCATTGCCGGGCGCGAGAGTGCCCGTGAAGTCCTCGGAAAAGGAAGCGTAAGCCGCGCTCTTTGTATAGGCTATCAGAGCTTCGCTCACTGTCAGTCTTTCCAAGTCATCGAGACCGGGCCTGGCGACCGCCGACCAGATCCCTTCAAACGGATCGGGGTCCTCGACTGGGCAATCGGACCCTGCAGTTAGCCTGATTCCAGCCTTAGTCATTGATGCAAAAGGGTAGAGGTGAGGCAGTCTTCTATGACCTAGCCTATCTTCCGCCCACTTGTCCGAATAAATGAATCTCGGTTGTATGGAGGCGATTATCCCTAACCTGCGCATTTCCTTCATCGACTTTTCATTGACTATTGACGCGTGTTCTATTCGATGCCGGAGCTGCCTGCAACCCTTTGTCCCAAAGATCTCGCCAAGGACCTCGACTGCGAGATCTACGGCCTTGTCTCCAATGGCATGGATGCACAATTGGAATTTCGAATCTCTCGCCTTCGAGGCCACCCTTCTCAGTTCTCTGGTGCTCAGTGTGAGCATGCCGCTTGAGTTCGGGTCATCGTCGTAGGGCTGGTTGAGAGCGGCGGTGCGTGCTCCTAGGGAACCATCTAGGTATAGCTTTACCCCTCCAATCCGAAAACGGCCTCTGCTTCGTACTCTTGAGAGGCCCCGGGATCCAAGCCTGTCGGCAAGGTTCGCGGGTATGATTGCGTAAATTGACTGCGGAAGCTGCTGTTCACGCTTCAAATCTTGGAGAGCGTTCAGCTCCGATAAGTTGCTAATGACGCAGTGCAAAGATGTCAAGCCGACTTTTGCGAGCTTCCTAGAGGCATGGACCAAGGAGGATTTTGTCTTCTCCATCGACTCGGGGATCACCTTCTCAACCAGTTCTATTGCAGTCTCCTTTAGGACCCCGTTGGGCTTTCCACTTGAATCTCTGACAATTCGGCCCCCCGGGGGGTCGACGGTCCGATTGTCGATTCCGGCCAGGGACAGAGCGGCTGAGTTGGCAATTGCTATGTGGCCACAGATTCGTTTTAGGAAAACAGGTTTCGAAGTTGCAAGGTCCAAATCGTCTCTTGTCGGATATCGGTGTTCTCGAAGCCTCTCGTCGTCCCATCCTCTACCGAGCAGCCAAGTATCGTGGGATCCGGTAGTGTTCCAACCCTTTACTCGCTTCTTGATCTCCTCAATCGATCGAGCGCGTGAAAGGTCGAGGGTTCGAAGAAGCATCCCGTAATTTAGGAGATGAATGTGCGAGTCGTGGAATCCAGGTAATACAGTCAGGCCCTGAAGATTGATTATTTTGGCGGTTTTCGATTTTGTTGCGATGATCCGCTTGTTAGTTCCAATATCTGTGACTCTGCCTTTGCGAACTGAGAGTGCTTCAAAACGCCTCCGAGATCCAGCATCTGGATAGATTTTGCCGGTATGAAGGATCAGATCTGGATTAGACAAGGATTGGCCCTCGACAAAGACTTTGAAGTCTTGTTCTGGTAAGGGATCGATGCTCTTGGTGAGTCCCGAGCTCTAGGCATAGAGTTGCTGCGAGCTGATGACTACTGGGCAATTAGAGAAGAAAATGTAGGCTCTAATAGCGAGGGATCATTGATGGGAGGACCGCAGGTTTTCCCCGCGCACACGTATGCTACCGGGGACTTAGTCCTGTCGAATCCGAGTCGCCCTATTTGGTCCAAGTCTTTGGCCGGATCAAGATACCTGACGTATCTTCTGCCTGGATACAGTTTCAAAGATCCCGCCTTGAAGGCACCGGATTGTTTTGACTTTGGAGATGCGATAATCGTGATCCCTATTGGACCGCTAATGTAAGAGTCCAGTGCTAGCGCGTAGCTCGCTCCCGCAACTCCGTATCTCTCGTAGTCCCCGTTGAACAAACTCAATGCTTTGCCCGCGACCGTTGCGTAGTCAGCTCGCTCCAGGAGCCATGAGAGCCTCAGAAGGCCATTTGCCATCAAGCTGTTTTCATCGATTGGTTTGTCCCTCATCCTAAGCTCACCTAAGGTTGAACGGTCCAGTGGAATATCGAAGAAGCCTCCAATGGCCTTGTCGCTTAGTCTCTCAATCGAATCGTCCGCCAATGCCGTGGCCTTTTCGAGATAGGCCAGTTTGCCTGAATACTCATAGGCGTCAAGAAGTGAATGGAGTAGCGACGCATAATCAACCAGGAGCCCCTTCAACTTCACACCCTCATCTTCTTTCCAGTAGTGAAAGGGCAGTGCTCCATCAGATGGTAGGGTGAGTATGCGATCTAGACTCTTGATCGCAAACCTGCCAAGCTCTGGCCGATCGAGGACGATACTAGAGAGAAGGAATGACGAGATGAATAGCGCGTTGTAATTTGTATAGAGTGTCTTGTCAACAGCTGGACTCTTCCGAGTCTTTCGCGCAGAGAGCTCAAGCTTGTAGTACTCTTCATCTGCATCCTGACTGCCAAAGAACCCTCCGTGCTCCGAGTCGGATAGACTCATGTTAACGTACTTCACGATTCCTTCAGCCACATCTCTGTATGGCGCTTTACCTGTTATCTGGAATGCGTGCAAGTATACCGCGAGGAGTTTTGCATTGTCCTCGGCCATCTTCTCGAAATGGGGAATCGACCAGTCTCGAGTAGTGCTGTACCGGAAGAATCCCTGTTCTACCCGGTCATAGACTCCTCCACTGCCCATCTTGTCAAGGGTCTTGGTGACAACGGTCAGCATTTCCTTTTCCCCGTGATAGCGGTAACGTAGGAGGGCGTACTCTAAAGCCTCGGTATGAGGGAACTTGGGCTCGGAGCCAAATCCTCCATAATCTATGTCAAAGTTGACCGCGACTGTGGTTGCAATGTCCTTTGTGATCCTGTCAGACAGCGGTTCGTTCTTGGCTGGACTGATTCGAGTCGATTGGAGTTTACTTCCAACCTTGCCTTTGTTTGTTCCGTAGAAGTCGAGAACCGAGCGGAGAACTTCCCTCAGTTGCTGAGGAGGGATGTAAGTTCCGCCAGTGATAATCCTCCCTTCATTGTCCAAGAAAGCGGTGGTAGGCCAACCCCCCATGTTGTAGCGTCGATTGACATCGGGTCTCTTGTCAGTGTCGACTCTGACTGGAATGAAATTCTTGTTCACTAGGTCAATGACTGCGGGATCGGAGTAGGACGTGTTGTCCATGACGTGGCACCAGTGACACCAAGAACCTGTTATGTCCAATAGAATCGGCTTACCGAGAGATTGTGCTTTTTCGAAGCTCTCCTTTCCCCATTCGAGCCATTGGATCTTGTTCAAGAGGAAGCCGACGACAGTACGATTGTCGAGAATCATATAAGAACCCTAGAGTGAACTATGGGTGAGAATGTCCAAGCCTGCGGCACAAACCAGCCAAGCCCAAGATTATTCTAGAGTTCTCGTTAGCCTAAACAGTGCGCTTTCAAGCGAGCCCTTAGCTAAGGCATTGACGATGTCGGTGCGGCTATTGCGGGAGAGTTCTGATCACTTCGACTGGGTGGGCATCTATCTCGTACGAGTAAACGATCTAGTCTTGGAGGCCTACGCGGGCGATGAAGAGACAGAACACGTCAGCATACCAATAGGACAGGGAATATGCGGCTCTGCGGCTAAGGAAGGAGCTACAATAGTGGTTCCAGATGTTAGCAAGGACCCACGGTATCTCATGTGCTTCGCTGCAACCCGATCAGAGATCGTTGTCCCGATAAAGGGAGCGAAAGGGGTGCTTGGTGAGATAGATATCGACAGCAGTCGGCTCTCCGCATTCAACGAAAACGATCGCGAGACTCTCGAAGGAGCGGCTTCGCTTCTAGCCCACTATCTTGAGGGTAAGAGCTTCGTGTCTCACTAACCCTCTATTCTGCGAGTCGAGGCCACCGATACAATTTCGCGAACTGAACTGTATCCCTTTCGTTCCAGAAACTTCTCTATCCCAGTGTTCACTTCTCGAAACACCTCGAGACCTTTGCTTGTAACGGCGCTTCCGATCTGAACTGCAGACGCACCCGCCATCATCATTTGCACAGCGCCCTTCCAGTCCTCAATCCCCCCGACCCCGATGACGGGGATTCGAACTGCCTGACTTATCTGAAAGACCGCTCGAAGCGCGATCGGGTGTATGGCTGGACCGGAGAGCCCGCCGAGGACGCCTCCAAGGATCGGAAAACCTGAATCTACGTCGACCGCTGTTCCCAAGACCGTATTGATCGCCGTGATAGCGTCGGCACCCGCACCTTCAGCAGCCCTCGCGACTTCAGTAACGTCGGTAACGTTCGGACTTAGCTTTACGAATACTGGGATGTGCACTCGATTCTTCACGGCTTGAGTAACTTCGGCAACGACCTTCGGTCGCTGGCCGATCTCAACCCCAACCTCCTTGACATGCGGACACGAAACATTTAGCTCCACAGCGATTGCACCGCCCTTTTCCCCCATCACCGCGGACTCGGCAAATTCTTCCGCGTCAAACCCGAAAACGCTCGCTATGACCCGCACTCCTTGCCTAGAGGCAACCTCCACCTCTTCCCGCATCTCTTCCATTCCCGGGTTTGGGATCCCCAGAGCGTTAAGAAAGCCGCCCTGGACTTCGATAAAAGACGGATTTCTGTACCCTTCCCTCCCCTTCCTATTGAACGATTTACTCACAACGGCTCCGGCACCCGCCCTTGAGACTCGGATCAGCATCTCGCCCGAAACTCCCAGAATCCCGGAGGCTAGAATCGTCGGATTGGGGAGTTTAATACCTGCAAACTCTACCGACAAATCCGGTTCCAAGTGCGCCTAAACATGAACGGTATTGCCGTGCTAATTATCTTCGCGCGAGCATCAAGCAATCATCACGTTCTCGTCTTCGAGTCAGGAGCAGAGTCTTGAAAGCGTACTTGATCGATTCCCCCGCCGGACTGTTTCTACTCGAAAAAACGGGGAAGATTTCGGAAAAGGCTCTCTTTGCCCACAATCCGAGCGATGCCGCCAGCCAGTTGAAGAAAGTCCTCAACGGGGAGCTACCCCCAGAGTCCTCAGCCTTCGGCCAACGGCTCACGCAGATAGAACTCGACCAGGTTACCGTGGACAGCGAGCCACTAGCGAGACTGGCCCGTTCAATCGTCAAAGCAGAAGTTGTGCAAGACGAGAACGACCCTACCATTTCAAAGCTCAGAAACAGACTGCCATCGATTCTAGTTCGCCTTCGGATCATCGAATCGAAAGATGAGTATGAGCAATTCGTCCGTGACGTTTCCCTTGAACTTGCCAAGACCGCGATAACAGAAGCTACAACGAAACGGGATCTCTACGCAATTCAAACAGTGCGCAGCATTGAGGACCTGGACAAGATTCTCAATCTTCTCGCCGGCAGAATCAGAGAGTGGTATGGCCTCCACTTCCCCGAACTGGATCGCCTAGTGGAAAAACACGACTCGTACATTCGACTCGTTCATAGTCTCGGCGCCAGAGAATCATTCTCATACGACGCCCTAACAAAACTCGGCATACCACAAGACAAGGCGACGCAGATCTCCGGATCGGCCGAAAAATCTTCTGGGGCCGAAATGACAGGCACGGATCTAGAATGGCTACGTCAGGTCTGTGGAACAGTGCTTGAACTGTATGGCTTGAGAGAAGCTGCTGAGAAATACACTGACAAGATCATGGGGGAGGTGGCACCGAACATGACATCGGTCCTAGGCGCAGTTCTCTCCGCGAAACTCATCTCCATGGCGGGAGGGTTGGAGAATGTTGCGAAGATGCCCTCAAGTACTCTTCAAGTGCTCGGAGCCGAAAAAGCGCTCTTCAGAACGCTAAAGACGGGAGCTAGACCGCCGAAGCACGGCGTTATCTTTCAATACGCGCCGATCCATCAGTCGCCCAAATGGCTTCGAGGAAAAATCGCGAGAGCAGTTGCTGGAAAACTCGCCATAGCAGCCCGAATGGACGCGTATGGGGGAGGCGACAAGGGGCAGGGGCTTAGGGACGCACTGGAAAAGAAGATCGTGGACCTGAAAGGTCGTTATCAAGGTCCGCCTCATAAGAGAGAACATGGAAAGACCTGGCGTCCGCCCTCACAAGAAGTTCGAAGGGATGTACTGGGTGGTCCGAGAGGGAGAGGAGAGATTAGGCACACTCAGCGAGGACCCCGGGACGACCGTCTACGGGGAAGACACCGTCAAGATCGGAGATAGAGAGTATCGAGTCTGGGACCCATATCGGAGTAAGCTCGCTGCCGCCGTACTGAAAGGGTTGTCTGAAGTCCCCATCACGCGCGGAAATAGTGTCCTCTACCTCGGGGCGGCAAGTGGGACGACTGCAAGCCACTTGAGCGACATTGTGGGAGAGAAGGGACGAGTCTACTGCGTAGAATTCGCTCAGAGATCATTTAGAGACCTCGTCAATAACGCGAGCAAGAACCGGAGAAACATGACCCCAATCTTCGCAGACGCAAGGTTTCCACAAAGGTACAGGAGCATCGTCCAAGGCGTCGACACTGTCTACGCCGACATCGCACAACCCGACCAAGCAAGAATCCTTTCTGAGAACATCGATCAGTATCTCAGCGAGAGTGGAGATTTCCTTTTCGCAGTAAAGGCTAGAAGCATCGATGTTTCGAAGGACCCATCATCAATTTTTCGACGAGAGAGAACCCTCCTCGAGGAAAAGGGCCACAGGGTGAAAGAAATGATCCGACTCGACCCGTTCGAAAAAGACCACTGCATGATCCTAGGCAGCAAACGGTGAACTCTGACATGGAACAACGTGATCGGTTCTCTGATGCACTTCTCCGCGATGACATGAGAAAGCTCAACTCTCATCTTCCAAAGAACCGTAGGACCCTGAAAGAACTGCTGAGCGACCCCGCCCCAAGAGTTCCAGCCGCGTCGGGAGACCTGATCAAGATGAAGAAGCCAGAGCTTGAAGAACTGTCCCGTTCTCTTCCTGCCGAAGCAAATGCACGCGTAAGGCTACCAATTGTACTGCTCAGAAGGAGAGACCTCGGACCCGGCGCCTTCACAATTATGGGAGATCGGTTCGAGGAGTACGCAATGCTGCTTCTGGCAGGCTCATTCCAAGGGAGTTTCGAACAATTCAGAGAACAGAAATCCGACCCAATTGTGCTATTCAAGCCGCAGATTAGTCTGTTGATGAGAAGATTTCACTCGCTACTAATACTCGGATTCGGTAGTTCAGACATACGCGGTTAGTGAAGTTGCGAGTAACATTCGTGTTGCTACTCTTGAAATCAAGCTGCCAAGACTACACGTATGATTCTTGCTGGAGGTCAGCGACTCGCCCGAATAGTTCGAGAACGTCTACTGATCGATACTGAGGGTCCACTTTCCAGCGGGCAGGCGCGGGGTTGCCCGAAGTGGCACTGCGACTGCGTTCAGCTTCTTACGCTTCATCTTCTTCTGCAATGACTATTTCCTCTGTTTCAGCTCACATGGGACGAAATATAACGCTTTCCGATGGTGGGAGGACGCCGGGGAAGAACAATCTGAACCCTAACGGTCGAAAAGTCAATAGTGAATTGGCAGGGTTGAAAATGAGAAGATCACCCCACATAATGATGTATTTCCGTCGAGGGCGTCTAATCGTCGAGAATTACATAATGAGGCGAAGCTTTCAAATCGACTTGGATGCGTTGATGCTTCTTAGATATTTTTCGACTTGGAAAACAGCTTCTCAGGCCACACAAAGTCTAAGCGGATACACCACAGAATCCATATTTCGTTCGATTGAGAGCCTTAGGGACTGCGGTTTGCTGATCTCTAAAGGCTCTGACCAAGATAAGCTAGAAAGGAACTTCGGGAAGGAATGGTTATGGCCAACAGCCTCGCGCTATTACCATTTTTCTACGAAAATCGATGAGCCCCACAACACAATCGAGGAGATCAAGCAATATTACGTTAAGTATCTTAAAGAAGGAAAACAACCCCCTATTTACAAGTCCTATCTTGGACGACCTAAGATCCGTTTGCTGAAAGGATCTCCTGCTGAGGCGCCATTTTTTGGTACACTTCGTAGGAGACGCACGACGAGAGAGCTCTCTGGAAAACCGATTAGCTTCAACGACATGTCAAAACTCGCCTACTATACTTGGGGGAGAATTTCAACCTACGAGACCCGAGAGTTCGGCGAGCTTCTTCACAAGACGAGCCCCTCGGCTGGTGCCCGCCACCCAATAGAAACCTATGCTATTGTCAACAATGTCGACGGCATTGACCCTGGCATCTACCATTACTCAGTGAGAGACAACTCGCTCGAACTTCTCAAAGCTGGAGATTTCAGAGACAGGTGCGTCACTTTGACTGCCGGTCATTCATGGACCAGAGATGCCAGCGTTCTTTTCATAATGACGGCCGTGGTTGCACGAACTGCTTGGAAATACAGGATTCCCAGGGTTTACAGGGCATTCTTGCTTGATGCCGGGCATCTCTCCCAGTCGTTCCTTCTGATCGGTACCGCTCTCGGACTAGGCGTCTTCTCCATAGGAGTAATTCGCGACGACCTGATCGAGAAAGAGCTGAATCTAGATGGCATCTCAGAGACTGTAATCTTCGTCGTAGGAGTGGGGCAACCTATCAAGAGCCGTCAAGGACAGGGCAAAGGCGTCTTGCGTGACCAGTCCAATCCTCTGCCGAAAGATGGCTGACCATACTTTTGCGTTGCAAGCGAACCAGCCTGTGTCTTGGTTTGAGGCTTCGAGAACCTCTCCGAAAAGCCAATCAAAAGAGGCTTGCAACATCTGATTTGAACCTCAGACTTCATAGCATCTAGTGCGGAGATTCCACTCAATGCATTCAACGCTTATCTACGCGGCAAATCCTCATATCAATTGGTCTTTGCTTGCCGGATGATTCCATAGCAAAACGCGTCGTCCAGACCTCGTTGAGAATCCACGAAGACGATATGGTTGTGATTGATACCTGGCAACATACCATTGACCTGGCAAGTGACATTGCACTCGAATGCCTCAGGACCGGGGCAAAGCCGCTGATCACCCTGATGACCGACCGATTGTGGTGGAAGGCCTTGGAGGAAATACCGGAGCAATATTTCCGCAAGACACCTCGCCATATTCTGGGTGCGATGGAGAGTGCTACGGTCTGGATTGGGATCGGTGGTCCCGAGGATCCGACGAAGTTCAGAGAAGTTCCCTCCTCCCGTCTCGAGCCATTTTTCGAAGGAGACAAACCACTCGTAGACAAGACCATTGAGAGAAAGATCCGAGTCTTGCAAGTTCTGCTCGGCGATGTCACCCCCCAAAGAGCTAGGGCTTATGGTTTCGACTATGCCAGATGGCTCAAGAACACTGAGGACGCGATCAAGGTCGACTACCCAAAAATGACGGAGTTAGGAAAGAAGATTGCCGGCCGTCTCGAACGGGCATCAAAGGTCCACATCACATCCAAGATGGGAACGGATCTCAGGTTTGACATTACGAAACGGCCAGTACACATTGAAGACGGAATTGTGGACCAAGAAGACATGGAACGAGGCCTCGTCTCTGCTCAACTTCCCTCAGGGAAAGTCGAAGTGCCCCCGATCGAAACTAGCGCTCGAGGCACTGTTGTCCTCGATACTCCTAGAGCCCTAAAGGGACGTCTCATAACCGATCTTCAGTTTGTCTTTGAAAAAGGAAGAATCAAGGAATTCCACGCCAAAAAATACGAGGATGTGTTCAGAGAGGTCTTCGAAGCTACTCAAGGCGATAAAGACAAGATTGGGCAATTTGCTCTTGGATTGAATCCCAAGATAGAGATAATCGGATATCGCACCGACGAGCTAGCTCTGGGAACAGCGACTATCGGAATCGGCGCTAACAAAGGAATCGGGGGACAGAATGACAGTAGCCTGGCATTCTCAGGGACGCTCACAAAACCGACCATCGACATCGATGGGTTGGCCATCATGGTCGACGGCAAGCTCGTAATCTGACCCCATTGTAATTATCGATACCCTGTCAACAAGTAAAAGGGAGACCACGGACGAAGCACCGAATAGATCTTCTCATCCTCGACTCAAAGGAAACCGTATCAGTAGCCAACTCCACAGAGGACGACCTCGACGTCATAGACGACGGAGGAGTCGCAATCGATAGAGGCAGGATTGTTGAGGCTGCCTCATCTCAGCTACTCCAAAGAAAGTACTCGGCTTCAAGGCAGATACTCGCAACGGACGAGATAGTCCTTCCCGGCTTTGTAGACCCCCATACCCACCTGGTCTTTCAAGGATCCAGAGAAGAGGAATTTCAACAACGACTTGGAGGAGCCTCCTACCTCGACATTCTCCGAAAAGGAGGAGGAATCATGGAAACCGTCAACAGGACGCGCCAGACGACTGAGGACGAACTCTCCTCAATCGCTCAAAGCCGTCTCGACGCTATGCTAGAGGGCGGAACAACCACACTGGATATCAAGAGCGGATATGGGCTCAGCCTTCAAGATGAGCTTAAAATCCTTAGAGTCATCCGCCGGCTGAAGAGACAGAATCCGTGCAAAATAGCTGCAACATTTCTCGGCGCCCACTCAATACCCACCGGAATGATTCCCGAAGATTATGCAAAGATGGTCATGGAGGAAATGATTCCTGCAGTTCATCAGGAAAGACTTGCGGAATTCTGCGATGTCTTCTGCGAAAAAGGAGTCTTCAGCTCTGAGTTATCGAAACAAATATTGAGAGCGGGAATCGTGAACGGTCTTAAGCCTAAGATACACGCCGACCAGTTCTCAGACAGCCAAGGCGCAAGAGTCGCGAACGACGTCAGGGCGACCTCGGCTGATCACCTCGTAAATTCAGAACCGGACGAACTGAAGAGAATGGGCCAAACTTCCGTCATTCCAGTTCTACTTCCAGCCTCGTCAGACAGTCTACTGAGCAGGGACTATGCACCTGCGAGGGACATGCTATCGCAAGGGCTCCCGGTTGCATTAGGAACCGACTTTAGCCCGTCCAACTGGATTCTCGGACCCCTAACGGTGGCCGCAATTGCGGCCAGAGGACTACGGATGAAAGCGAGGGAAATCATTCGCGGGATCACAATCAACGCCGCCAGATCGCTAGGCTTTCAACACATTGTTGGGAGTATCGCCAATGGCAAACGCGCTGACATCGTAATCTTGAAAGTTCCCAGTCACAGGTGGATCGGTTACACGTACGGAGAAGGACTAGTAGACAAGGTCCTTATCGAGGGAAAGGAAGTCGTGAAGGAGGGCAAGAAGGTCCATTGACTCAACGGAGTCAACCGCAGTCTGTTACCACGCTGAAACGGAAACAGAATCTGTCTCTGATCATTGGCAAAACTCTGAACTGCAGAAATTGGCAGATCGAGGGAGCCTTGAGAATGCTTCACAATGTTCTACAGCCTGATGTGGCAAAAAACCCTGATGAACTGATAGTCTACGGCGGAACGGGAAAAGCAGCTCGATCATGGGAAGCTCTTGAGACGATCGAGAGTTCCCTCAGAAACCTAGGGGAGGAAGATACTCTTCTTGTCCAGAGCGGGAAGCCTGTGGCGATCTTCAAGACTCATAGGATGGCGCCGAGGGTCTTGATTGTCAACAGCATGCTAGTGCCCAAATGGGCTACATGGGACTACTTCTACGAGCTCGAACAGAAGGGCCTGATAATGTTCGGACAAATGACGGCTGGGTCTTGGGCTTACATCGGGACTCAGGGGATTCTCCAAGGAACTTATGAAACGCTCGCTGCTGCCGCTAGGGAGCATTTTGGGGGCAGTCTGAAAGGGCGACTCGTCCTGACCGCTGGCCTAGGGGAGATGGGTGGGGCGCAGCCTCTGGCGGTCACGATGAACGATGGAATCGCGCTGGCTGTGGAGATCGATAAACGTGCGATAGAGAGGAGGCTAAAGCACGGCTACATTCAAAGATCGACCGATGATCTTGATGAAGCGATCGATATTGTCGATCAAGCTAAGCAAGAAGGAGCTTCGACAAGTCTTGCTCTGCTCGGAAACGCCGCCGAGATTCATCCAGAGCTCGTGAGAAGATCAATCATTCCGGATATCGTTACAGATCAGACATCGGCCCATGATCCGCTGAACGGATACTATCCGGAGGGATTGTCGAAGGAAGAAGCTGACCAACTGAGAAAATCCGACCCGGCCAAGTACCTCGACAGGGCTGGCAAGAGCATTGTGATTCATGTCAAAGCCATGATCGATATGGGTCGCAAGGGAGCTGTTGTATTCGAATATGGCAACAACATTCGACAAAAGGCCTTTGACGCCGGTCTGAAGGAAGCATTCGAATTCTCGGGATTCGTTCAGAAGTACATCAGGCCGATGTTTTGTGAGGGTAGAGGTCCTTTCAGGTGGACGTCGCTGGTTGGGGACGCGGAAGACATTCGGAAGATAGACCAGCTCGTCCTTGACACTTTTCCAGACAATATGGACCTTCGGAGATGGATAGAGAAGGCTCAGCAGCAAGTCAAGTTTCAGGGACTGCCGGCTCGGGTCTGCTGGCTGGGCTATGGTGAGAGGGCAAAGTTCGGAGCGCGAATCAACGAAATGGTCAGAACAGGAAAATTATCAGGTCCCATATGGATCGGAAGAGATCACCTCGACTGCGGGAGTGTAGCTTCTCCGAGAAGGGAGACGGAGGGGATGATGGATGGGAGCGACGCGATAGCTGACTGGCCAATCCTTAACGCGCTCCTCAACACTGCTGCAGGCGCAACGTGGGTGAGTGTCCATCAGGGTGGCGGGGTCGGGATGGGCTACAGCATACACTCGGGAATGTGTCTTGTGGCTGATGGAACGCCTGAAGCCGCTGAGCGACTTGAACGCGTACTAACCGTGGACCCTGGGATAGGAATTGTCAGGCATGCTGACGCGGGCTATCCGAAGGCAAAGGAGATTGCTCGAAGGACGGGATTGCGGATGCCGATGCTCAAGTAAGCCCGCCAATACTTATCTCTCAAACATCTCGCTGCAACGGCTCGTGGTACGTTGGCCCAGGTTACAATAGACGGATCACATCTTACACTCGACCAGGTCCTGCAGGTTGCAAGACAGAGGGTCCAGACGGTCATTACCGAGAAAGCGATCGCCCGCACAAGAAACGGACGCAAAGCCCTCGAAAGACTGTTACAAGAAAAGGAGGTGATCTACGGGGTCAATACAGGATTCGGAGCACTATCAAACTTCAGAATACCTACCGACGATCTCAAACAGCTACAGACGAACCTTATTCGCAGCCACTCCGCTAGCGTGGGACAACCACACTCGTCGGAAGTTGTGAGGGCGATGATGCTTCTGCGCGCTAACACGCTTCTGAAAGGGAACTCGGGAATCAGATCAGAAGTTGTCAGCACGATCGTAAGGCTACTCAACAAGGAGATTCATCCGTACATACCAGAGAAAGGCTCGGTCGGCGCGAGCGGAGACTTATCGCCGCTGTCTCACATGGCCCTTGTACTTCTAGGGGAAGGAAGCGCCGAATCACGCGGACGATGGATTCCAGGTAAGAAAGCTCTGCAGGTCTCGGGAAGCGTTCCTCTCAAGCTCGAGGCGAAGGAGGGACTGGCGTTGAACAATGGTACCCAACAGATGGTTGCGATGGGCTGCCTCTACCTTCACGACGCCTACCAACTACTCGCGACCACAGAAGCCGCGCTCGCCCTTTCGCTCGAAGCTCTGAAGGGCTGGGTCGATGCTTTCGATGAAAGAATACAGAAGCTTCGGCCTCATCCCGGACAACAACTCGTAGCCGAGCATGTTCGAGGACTAGTGAGAGGAAGCAGATCGGTTAGAACCATAGAGAGTGGTGATCCTTCGAATGGTCGCCCTCAAGACCCATACTCATTCAGATGCGCGCCACAAGTGATGGGAGCGTCGAAAGATGCGTTTGATTTCACAAAACAAATTCTAGAAGTAGAGATGAATTCGGCTACTGACAATCCTCTCGTGTTTCCAGAGGATGGCGTCTGTATTTCCGGGGGCAACTTTCACGGACAGCCAGTTGCTATGGGCCTGGATATCATGGCCTTGGCGATCTCCTATCTTGCCAACATGTCAGAGAGAAGAATATCCGCCCTGTTAGACCCGTCGCTCAACAACGGGCTCCCGCCGTTTCTGGTCGGTGGACGGTCGAAGCCGGGACTCTCGAGCGGGTTGATGGCGGTCCAGTACACGGCGACATCGCTTGTTGCTGAGAGTAAGCTGCTGACGCATCCTGCGAGCAGTGACTCGATCCCGACATCTAGCAATTTCGAGGATTTTGTCAGCATGGGACCCGGAGCCGCCCACAAAGCGAGAATGATACTCGAAAACTCCCAGTACGTGGCGAGCATAGAGCTACTTGTTGCAGCTCAAGGAGTAGACCTGAGAGGAGCTAAGGGATTAGGTGTCGGAACTAGACGAGTCTTCCAAGCCGTCAGACGAAAAGTTCCGTCGCTTTCAGAGGATCGTTCGTCCCACGATGATATCGAGAAGATTCGCAAGATGGTTCGCGATGGTGAGATAGCGAAGATCGTCGCCCAAAGTTACTGGGTCCTGAGTCGGACGTGATAGTCTACCCGCTTAGATCGAGTCTGGCGAGACCCGGGGACTCAATTCCAGACCTGTTTTGCAAGGCTTTAGCAAAGAACCGTATGCGGTTAGAGACCAGAGACATTCTGGCAGTCTCGAGCAAGATTGTGGGAATCGCCGAAAACAGAATTAGATACCTTGACAGCATAAAGCCTGGGTCGAAGGCGAGAAGCCTCGCCCGGAAGCATTCCCTAACTCCACCGTTTGCTCAAGCCGTTCTAGACGAAGCCGACATCGTGGTCGGTGGTGTTAAGGGAGCGCTTCTGACGGTGAAGAACGGTGACGCTGTCGCGAATGCCGGGATCGACCGAAAGAACGCGCCGGAGGAAGCGGTCGTGATCTGGCCTCGAAATGCAGACTTGTCCGCGGTGAAAATCCGACAGTCTATCCGACGACGGTCGGGAAAAAGTGTGGGAGTCGTAATTGTCGATAGTCGAGTGAGCCCGATGAGGCTGGGGACGACGGGCTTTGCGATCGGCTGTGCAGGTTTCGAACCAGTCGAAGACCTCAGAGGAGGCGTCGACCTTTTCGGCAGACGAATCGAGATCACGTTCCGAGCGATTGCCGATGGAGTAGCAGCATCTGCTCAGCTTGTGATGGGCGAGGCGTCGGACCAGATTCCCTTCGCGATTGTTCGCGATGCCCCCGTTGGCCTCAGCAATGGGCACGGTATTCGTTCAGCGAGGCTGGCGTGGAATCGATGCCTCTACATGAGCCAGATCCCAAGCGCCAACGAATGAGTCTGAACCGTGGCCAAGCTCGCATCCGATGACTGTCGACACCCGAGGGCGCGATTTCGCGGAAATCCCTGAAACGTTGAAAGAGCACTCTCACGTCGCGAGAAAAAAAATCCTACCCCCGTTTTTTCTAGAGGGCTCTCGCCAGCTGAAGCTCAAACGGGCGTGTCTTCTGATTTACGGCTTGGAATAGGCTGGTCGACTGTTTTTCCAGAATGGAAATCGAGCCTATGGCCCTTCGTGAAAACCTCGTGATCTAGAAACGCCTGCCCAGATTTGCGATCTAAGCCTGTTCTGTGATTCTCCGGTCCAAACGGTACAGTCTGCGAATTTCTTTCTCTGAAGAGCCCTGGAAGAAGAAGGAGATTACTGTTTGTTGATTACTTCTCAGAGTCGAGTCTTGTACTGCGAGGAGCAACTGCTTTTGACATTTTCTGACGAGGGGTCTCGCCAGTTGAAACTGTTCTGGGCGAGTCTCACACTTCAGGGCCCAGAATGGATAGATCCGACGTTTTCGAGATCGCGGATTAAGCGTAGAGGTCAGCGTGAAAAAGTCGCGATCTCAAATCGCCTGCCCAGATTCCGGATCAGGGCTTGTTCTGCGCTTGTCAGTTTCGAAGCGGAGTAGTTAGCATGATTCCTACCTTCGAAGAGCCGGGGGGCGGACTCCGCCACGTGCTGAGCCCTTTCACAACAGGATTCTATCGTGGTCCTTCGCTGGCACCTTTGGAGGCCATGCTTCTTTCCAAAGCCACGAAACTAGGCCTTCCTTAATAGAATGGACCGAAGCTTGAGTTCATCACTTAGCCACTCCTAGCTCTGATATTCTTTCCGCGAGCGCCGGTTTGCATTTCGAACCGACTTTAGGCAGGAAGATGACGGGTAAAATGCCGCTAGATTCCCTTGATGCTTCCTGACCCGAGGGACACAGCGTTCGATAGGTCGAGCTGAGAGTCGTAAGGACCTAATTCAACTAGAGATCTCAATATACGAACTGGAATAGTGAACCGCTTGCTCTCAACGATCTCATCGATGGGGGCCTGGACTCGGAACCTCGTAGCGATCACTAACTCGTTAATTGTCAGTTCTTCTCGACCATCACTGGCAACGATGGTCAACGGATGATCAAGTAGAACACCGAGGTAGGTATGACCATCCGTCCCCTTCACTTTAGCCATCAGCGTTCCCGTTAGCAAGCCTGAAGCGCTCATAGTTCCTCCTTTGTCAAAGGATATCTCGACCTTGAGCCCTGACAACGAGATAGGGTGATCCCGTTTCCACGCATCCCTTTCACGTTTCTCCACCCATAGCCTGGGACCAAGTAGGGCGACGAGCCCAGCAAAGGCGTAGGGTAGAACGATGAGGTCAACGAGTGATTCAGTGAGCGAGAGAACGCGGGCTACACCGTACGGTATGGCTAGGAGAACGACAAGGTAGAGTGCGAGCAGAGTCCAGAATGCCTTGCGGAACTTTGCATATTGAGGGTGCATCTGTCTGAAATGGCCGGGTTCGAGATCCGCGCCGCATATAGCGCAAGTAGTCTCACGCCCGAACAATGGCAGCTCTAATGCTCTTGTCGACTAGTTGCGTCTTGAAACCGAATTGGAAACGACTTTGATCCGCCAGGATTTCGTAGTCGCTTATACATACCAGTAAACCAGGGTTCAAATCATTCTCTAGTCTTCTGTTGCGCCGCGTAGCTCAGACCTGTTTTTGGCATCTGTCGCAGTACCAGCGCATTTGAGCCGGGTCCCACCTCAAAGGCTGCTGACAAGTGGGACATCGATTGTACTGTATTCCAGCCGGTTTTCTCCGCCGGAATATTAGATAGCCCATCAGGATGCCGATGGCAGCGCCGACTGCGACTCCGATGAGGCTGAAGACCAGGGCCGGTGAGATGGCGCTATTGACAAGCTGCTGAGCCGCGCTGGCATCTTCGGCTGCCGCCAACGAGTACTGTACGGCACCCGCATAGTCCATTGTGTTGTACAGGTTCTCCGCCTGCGCAATATTCTGGCTAGCCATGGATATGTCTCCGGAGTTGAAGAGAGTGTTCTGAGTGCTTGAGAGAGACTGTATGGCGAAAGAAAGTAGCTCATCATTCACTCCCCGCAAGATCGAGTCCCTGTCGAACTGGCTATAGTTCAGACTGTAAGCATAGTATCCCATCACAGTGTTTGTAAAGTCCTCCGTCAGATCGTAGATGAAGGGATGGTTCAAACCCATCATGTGTCCGAGCTCGTGAGTAGCGGCGTGCGTGAAGCCCGCTCCCTTGCCTGGCTGACTGTAGGTCGAGTTGTTGCCGATAGTAAAGTCGGCCTGTTGGGAGAATCCTATCAGAACCATATCTCCCAAGGCCTCTCCCCCGAACGTTCCGTAAAGGCTAGGTGACCCGATGTCTTCCTTGACTGGGACCCCGAACGTGTAATTTCCTTTGAACGCAAAGAGAAATCCGGGAATATCTATTCTCGACGTTGTGCGAGTTACATTGATGAAATTCGCAATGTGTCCCAGACCGTAAGTTGTGAACCAGTTGTAGACCAAGTCGCCTTCAACGATCGGCCGGCCGGATACGGGATCTCTGAGAGTTGTGGTTGCATTAGCCATTATCGCGGCGAGCCCAGGGTAGTCTGTCACGTTTGCATAATTGATCTTGACAGTTACACCAGCAAACGGGACGAGACTGGCCAAATTCTCCTGAATCATGGTTTCATTGATGGTTGCGGTCAGCTTCGGACCCTGTAATTTTTCCGCCGTGGTCCGATTATCAAGAACGAATAGTTGGACGTTATAGTTTTGGGCGTAGTTCACTGGATAGAGCTGGTCGGGAGCGAACAGGTTGTTGACAGCGCCATAGACGTAGGCTCCGATGAACTTACTCATCCAGAGCTTCCCATAGTAGGTGTTGGTGCTTATTCCTCTCAGTTGAGATGCGACTTGCACTGGGAGCTCGTTCGTCCAGTAGCTGGGTCCAGCTGAGAGATCCATGTAATAGAATCGGCTGCTCCCACCCCAGCCGGTCATGAAGTGACGCGTCAGCTTGAGACCTAAGTCCGGGTCCGTGATTGTTCTATTGTAATAATGAGCGTCTACTGCGTGAGCTGCGCACGGTCTACAGATTGCAATATAGTTCTGATATTCCGTGTAGTTGAACGAAGGGATCGCATACCCGTGTAGATCGGCTACGAAAAGAGTGTATCCTGACGCTGGACTTGCTCCGAATAGGGTTGTGTTGGACCCGAGCCAAGATTCGACCTTGTCAGCGTCGTAGAAGTAGTTCTGTGCTACAGAAAGCGTCGAGGAGTTTGTAAAGTAAGGATTGACCAATCCGGACGGGCTACTTGACCTGGCAGTTGTGTCCTCTTGTTTTTGAATCGATCGGAGATACTGAGCGAACTTAGTCACTGTTGAGTTGTCTGCGAAAGTCAGTTCATAGTTGAAATTGAAAATCACGCCAGTATTCAAGGGCCCGGCAAGAATCGCTTGGTACTTCAGCGGAGGAACGGAGACACTACTCTTCAGATAGGTCGAATTCAACTCGCCCGGTGTGATTCCTAGAAACACGATCTTAATCGTCAGCGAGGCAGATCTGTTCAGCCCAAAGCCCTGTTCATTGATCAGCTGAGGTGGCTGAGAATGGACCGGAGGAAACTGAACGATGGAGAGAAGCACAATTAGTGCGACGGGAAGTACTTGGGCAAGGCCCATCTTGGTTTCATCTCGAAGTCGGGCCGGATTTCTATTAAGCGTCGTCTAGGATTCCATAACTGGGACCGTGAAGTCTCCCTTCGGAACGATCAGTATCTTAGACTCCTTGCCCTCAACCCGAATCGCCTTCTGAACCGCTTCAGAGGCAGTCTGAGAGGGCTTCAACCCAAAGGAGTCCCTTACAAATAGTTCCGGAAGAATAGATACCAACTGAATGCGGCACTTCTCAAGGGCGTCTTGGAGGAAGAGGTTGACGTGGCCGCCAAGCTTGAATCTGTATCTCAGCTCGGTCGACAATTCTTTTCGTTCAGGAAATCTCCGAGCGTATTCTAGGAAGCTGGAATCGCCGACTCCTTTCGAACATTCGGCCACCAAGATTATCGTGCCCTCTCTCCTCACGGCGCCAAAAACATTGGAGGCTACTCTGACCGCATGGTAGAGGTCTGCTCCCAACAGGCTCCCCGCCGACACGATGACGATGTCCAGCTTCCGTTCAATCTTTGGACTGTGAACCTCGTGGTAGCGTGAGACAGCTTCCCTGAACACCGACTCCATTTCCCCGGCGAATGCAGAGCTGACTCCCCCGGCCCCGTCTGGCATGAAGCATAAGCTGTAAAATGGTCCTGCGAGTCTACAGGCTTCGAGAGAGTCTGACAAGACCTGGTTGTCCGGCGCCGACGAAGATGTTGGGAAACCCTTCGTCAAGAGTGATCGGTTCTTTGTTATCGAATGGATCGAGGACGAGCCAGGTAGAACGGCCTCGGGTCCTCCGGTGAAGCCGCTTGCGAAATGGGGCATGACTAGCCCGACACTGATCTTGACCCCGCACGCGGCTAGGTCAGGATCCAACTCGACACTCGTTCCTGCCGAAGTCTTTCCGAGTTCTGCGAACGGGGCCTGGGAAGGGTCGAAAATCTTGAGACCCTCGCCGGCTGGGACGACGTTTGACATGCGCTTTCGCATGAAAACTCTCACACTGTCAATGCCCAGCACGGCGAGACGAGATCTCAAAGCCTTCGTCGCCTCGTCCCTTGCGATAGGCGGAACGATTGGATCAATGACTATTCCAGCAACGCTACCAGGCTTGATCACATCTTTGAGGAAGAGCCCTCCAACGGGCTTTTCCAGAGCCTCCTCGATTATGGTAGGAGCATCCTTCGTGCCCAGTGGCTTGGCGGGCTCTAGGATTCTGTAGAAATTATCGTCTGGAACCCGGACTGGAACCTCGGTCTCGCCATAAGGTATCCAGAGTTCCAAACCGGCCACCTTGATCGTTCGATTGGGCTTGCCTTTAAATCGCTATACCAATCGGCCAACTTCGCATCTGCTGAGACGAATGGTCAAGGCATGCAGGAAAATTCGAGGATAACAGGAATGCCCAAGCTGATCGAGGAAGAACTTCCGAAGATTCTGGTTCATACCGGCGCTCTGAAGTTTGGCATGTTCACGCTTTCCGGGGGAAAGCTCAGTCCGTACTATCTTGACTTACGGATCCTTCCAAGTTTTCCAGACGCATTCCACGCCGCAATCGAACTTTTGGGAAGGACCGCGAGAACGATCGCAGATATTACGAAGATCGCAGGGATTCCAACCGGTGGGCTGCCGTGGGCTTCAGTCTTGGCCTACACTCTCTCGAAGCCACTGGTCTACGTGAGAAAGGAAGTGAAGCATCATGGTAGAGAGAAGATGGTTGAGGGTCTCCTCGTTCCAGGTGACAGGGTCTTGCTCGTAGACGATGTGATTACTACCGGGAAGAACATTCTCGACGCTGCACAGACCCTTAGGGCCGAAGGAGGAGTTGTGGAAGACGCTCTAGTCTTAGTTGATCGCGAGGAGGAAGGGAAGGAGCACCTGTTCAAAGCCGGCATGAAGCTTCATTCGGTCACCCGGATTTCTGACCTCGCCAAGCGACTGCTAGATATGGATGCTATCACGGAATCACAGTACGAGGAGCTGACGGCGCAGCATCAGAAGTGATTTCCAGCAACCACACTAGGCTTTGATCAAATTGGCTCAGTCAATTTCTCTATTCAAAGAACTGCAAGTAAGTCGTCACGTTCTGGACAACGGTCTCAAAGTCCTGATTCGAGAAATACCAAACGCCCCAGTGTCCGGCTGCTGGGCCATATACCGGGTCGGATCTCGAAACGAGAGGCCGGGCGTAACGGGAATCTCTCACTGGGTCGAGCACATGCTCTTCAAAGGAGGAGGGAAACTCCACAAGGGCGACATCGGACGAATAGTCAGCAGTGTCGGAGGCGAGTATAACGGATTCACATCAAAAGATTTCACAGCTTACTTTGAGGTACTTCCAGCTGACCAGATAGAGAAAGGGCTCCTTATCGAATCTGAACGTATGATGAACGCCGCCTTCGACCCGAGAGAGGTCGAGTCGGAGAGGACTGTTGTTGTCTCGGAGCGGGAGGGTAATGAGAACGATCCCGAGTTCTTGGTCTCCGAAGAACTATTCCTTTCAGCCTTCAGATTCCACCCGTACAGATGGTCCGAAGGAGGACTCAAGGCGGACCTTTTGAAAATAACGAGAGACGATCTCTTCGAACACTACCGGCGCTACTATGTTCCTGGAAACGCGCTACTAGTCGTTGTGGGTCCTTTCTCGCCGAAGAAAATTCTTCCTAAGATCCAACAATACTTCGGCCCCTTAGCCAAAACCGATCGACCTAGCGATCCCACCATTGCTGAACCTCCTCAATCAGGTGAGCGACGGGTTGAAGTTCGAATTCCCTCCGAGGCTGACTACATCAAAGTAGCATACCATACACCCGGGTTTGGAAGCGAGGATGTCTACGGGCTGATGATGCTCGACGCGATTCTGAGCGGAGTTCGCCTCTTCGCGTTCGGCCCCGGTCAATCCTCGGGAAGAAGCGCGAGACTGCACAAAGCACTTGTCGAAAGGAAGCTGGCGACTGAAGCTAGCTCGGAGTTTTGGCCGACGATCGATCCGTCCATGTTTGGATTAGACGTTACAGTATGGGAGGGTGTCTCAATCGACAGAGCTGAGAGAGTGTTAATGGAGGAAATTGAGAAGATTCAGAAAACTCCTCCTGGCAAGCATGAGCTTGAAAGGGCGATCGCGCAGATCAAGGCTCAGTATGCGTACACCCTTGATGGGGTCGCCCGCCAAGGGTTCGTGATTGGAATCTTCGAGATGATCACATCCTTCGAGACCATGGCTAGGCTTGTTGAGAAGTTGGAGAGGATATCACCCGCGAAAGTCTCAGACATCGCAGCGAAATACTTGACGGCACAGAACAGAACGGTTTGTCGATGTATTGGCGTAAGGAACAACCATGGGTCTTGAGACCGAATTAGGGAAGTTAGTCGAAGAGCAGCCTGCTGGTCCTGGAATCAAGTGTCTCCTTTACAAGAACACGAATAACCCTACCGTAGCAGTGCACGGTAGTATTCTTGCTGGAACCTCCTCAGAACCGTCGGGGAAATCAGGACTCGCCGAACTTACGGCACGCCTTCTCATCAGAGGGACCCGGAAACTCGGAGCGGTCAAGATCGCGGATCAGCTTGAATCAGTTGGAGCCGCGGTTTCTTTCCGAAATTCCCAGGATAGTATCGTCTTCCAGGCGCGAATGACAAGCCCTTGGACGAAACGGGTCCTCGGCGTTGTCGCAGACTGTCTGACCAGACCTGCTCTCTCTCCTCGGGACATAGAACGAGAACGGGAAGGACTCTTGACCGACATTCGGCTCAGAGACGATGACACTACACGGCGCGGCATAAGGGAGCTTCAGAGACTCGTATACCCGACCGGGCATCCTTACAGGAAGGACAGATTTGGAACAGCAGAGACTGTCAAGGACCTTGAACGGTCGGATGTTAAGGACTATTTCGAGAATGTAATCAGCAAAGCCGCGACCCTCATCGCGTTTGCGGGACAGTTCAAGAAAGACGAGGTCGTAGGCTGGGCCGCTCGAACTTTCGCGACAAGAAGCGAGAAAAAGATCAACGCGAAAAAGAACGCCGCAGCGAATTCAGTTTCAAAAAGCACGAAGAGAGAGATCGTAATGCCGCACAAGACACAAGCAGACATTCTCATCGGCGGAGTAGCGTGCTCCAGAACTGATACCGACTATGAACCGTTGAACTTGATGAACGTAATCTTGGGCGAGTTGGGCTTCATGGGCAGGCTGGGACAACGCGTCCGGGACAAGGAGGGACTAGCATATTCCTGCACATCATTCCTCAACGCTGGACTAGCAGGCGGAAGCTGGACTGCCCTAGCCGGAGTAAACCCTCGAAATATTGCAAAGGCGTTGGCTCTAATGAAAGAGGAGATCGAACGGGTCCGCCAAGAACTCGTCGAGGAGCAAGAACTGGCTGATGCCAAACAGAACCAATTGGGATCCGCCTTGATGGAGTTGGAATCGACTGAGGGAATCGCGAGAACCAGCCATAACCTGGCCCACTTCGATCTTGGGCTGGATTATTTTGTCAAGAGACGACAGCTCTTCGCCAAGATAACCCGGGAAGACTTGATGGAAATGGCCAAGAAATATCTCGACAGTTCTCGATTGTCAACGGTGATTGTGGGTCCGCGCTCGAAGAGCTAGTCTCCAAGTCTTAAATCGCGATTATCACTTGGTAGTATAGACATGGATGATCCCGCTACGGAAGTTACGATTGATGAGTTCAAGCGGCTTGAGATGAGAGTGGGAACAGTAGTAGAAGTCTCAAGGGTTCCTCGGACCAACAAATTGTACAAGGTCGTCGTCGATCTAGGGACCCATGGAAGAAAACAGACCGCGACGAGCCTGGTTGATTTTTACAAGGCGGAGGAGCTGCTTCACAAGCGAGTGATCTTCTTAGCCAACTTGAAACCTACGACGTTTGCGGGACAAAAGTCGGAGGGAATGCTCCTGGCCGCCGCGGAAGGAGAGAAGCTTGCACTGTTGGGTATTGAGCGGGATGTTCCGGATGGGGCACGTGTTAGCTAGAAGTTCTACATCGTCATGACAGGAACGTGGCTGGCTAGGAGACGGAAGGACCAGTACTACCGGCTCGCCCGGATTCGAGGCTATCGTAGCAGATCAGCATACAAGCTCCAGCAGACAATCCGGACCTACGGAATCGTAAAGGAAGGACAGAAGGTTGTGGACCTCGGAGCCCAGCCTGGAGGATGGTTGCAGGTTGCGCGCGAAACGGTTGGGCCTGAAGGGCTTGTGCTGGGCATTGACCTCAAAGACATTCAACCATTCTCGTCCAACGTCAAACTGTTGAAAATGGATGTCTATGAGAAAGATGTGCCGGATCGAATCATCGCTGAGCTGGGGGGACCGGCGAATGCAGTTCTCTCGGACCTTGCTCCCTCAATCATTGGAGCGTGGGATGTAGACCATGCAAGACAAGTGGACCTAGCTCGGCGTGCTTTGGAGATTGCTGAGAAAGTCTTGGATTATCGAGGAAACGTGCTCATCAAGCTCTTTGAGGGTCCTGAGCGGAAGAAGCTCCAGGACGACGCGGCATTGTTCTTCGAGAGTAGCCGATTGTTGAAGCCGAAGGCGAGCAGACCGGAAGCTTCTGAAATCTATTTTCTGGGTCTTGGCTTCAAGGCTAGATGGCATCAATCACGAAAGGAGTGACAGGTTGAGAGTCATATTGCTGACAGGTCGTCCCGGCGTAGGAAAGACCACGATGGTCAATCGGGTCTATGAGCACTATTCCAAGAATGGTTTCAAGATTGAGGGATTGACAACCCGCGAGGTCCGAGAAGGGAGTGTAAGAACAGGCTTCATGATAACAGACCTGGCGTCTGGTCAGGAGGGATGGCTTGCCAAGAAGGATCTCGGAACGGGGCCTAGAGTAGGATCCTACGTTGTGGATTCTGATAATCTAGAGAAGATTGGAGTCTCCGCATTGGAGCGTTCGATGTCCGGAGCCGCGGACTTGGTTATCGTCGACGAGATCGGACCAATGGAAATGACCAGCACCTCCTTCAGAAACAATATCTCCAAAATCCTGAATGGAACGAAAACCGTTCTCGCTACGGTGAAGTTCGGATCGCGCTATCCAGAAGTAGAGAACACGCGGAGCGGAAGTGTGCACTGGGAGGTTACGAAAGAGAATCGTGAATCCATTTATCGAAGATTGATTCGTCAGGTTGACGACTGGATTGGCGAACCGAAGGGCAGAGCCTCATGAGAGTCTGCGGAGTCGATGATGCGGGTCGGGGTCCCGTAATCGGACCTCTGGTAATTGCTGGAGTGATGATCGAGGAAGAGAAGCTTGAGAGATTGAAGATGCTTGGAGTCAAGGATTCGAAACAGCTTCTCCCATCCGCGAGGGCTCGCCTCTCCAAAGAGATTCCTAGCATCGTGGACGATTATCACGTGCTGGAGATAGGATCTCAAGAGTTGGATAGAATTGTGAACCGGGCTCCGAAGTTCCAGAGGCTGAATCTGTTGGAAGCCAAGGTGATGGCGCAGGTTATCGAGAAGTTGAAGCCAGATCTGGTGTATGTCGACTCGTCGGACACTCGGACAGAGCGCTTCAAGAACAACATACTAGACTGTCTCTCTTTCACGCCGAGAATGGTCTCAGAGCACAAGGCCGACATCAATTATCCTGTCGTCTCAGCGGCCAGCATAATGGCAAAGGTTCACCGGGACAGTAGGATTGAGGAGATCAAGAAGGAATATGGGGAGATCGGTTCAGGATATGCACATGATGTCTTGACAGTCAAGTTTCTCCGAGACTACTACTCGGATCACCGAGATTTTCCCCCGATCGTCCGACGCTCGTGGAAGACTCTGGGGAACATTGTCCGAGACATGACTCAATCAACCTTGGGATAGTTCAAGTAAGGTTTTCGACGGCTCAGGCAAATGCCTTCTCGCTCATTGGTAGTCCGAGTAACTTTGACCAATCATCGCCGTCTACCAAGACATCGCTGACCGAGAGATATAACCAATTACCAGTCGAATCTAGCCCAGGCGAATAGGCGACTCGAACGCTTTTGTCTTCTCGTATAGCTGTGCCATTTTCACATAGGCCCTGTACGAATCCTTAATCGCGCGGACATCCTGAAGAGTTGCTTTCCGGATGATCTTAGCAGGAGCCCCCACCGCTATTGACCGAGGCGGAATCTTTCTGCCCTCCAGAAGGATACACCCAACTCCGAGGATTGAGTGTTTGCCGACGCTCGCGCCATCGAAGATTATCGCTCCAGCCCCGATCAGGCATTCGTCTCCTATCCGGCAAGCATGAACGATCGCGCCATGCGCAACCGTAACTCCTTTCCCAACAATCGCAGGGTTCTTTCCAGAACAATGCACCACAGCGTTGTCCTGTATACTGCAGTCAGATCCTATTCTGATGTAACCGTAGTCGCCCCTTATGACGGCTCCAGGCCATATGCTGGTCCGGGGTCCAATGACGACGTCTCCGATTATCGTGCAGTTCGGGGCGAGAATTGCTGACAGATGAATTCTGGGCTTCTTTGAACCTAATCGGTATACGGGCATTCTAACGCCGGATTGGACTATTCTTTGTCCTCGTCGTCCTTGTCAGGCTTTTCCTTCAACTGTTTTGCCTTCGCCTGATCCACCTTTAGCCGTTCCTTCTCCAGCTCCTTCTCTGGAAGCGGTGGCAGCCGCGGTTTCTCCGTACCCTCGTACGTGATCAGGCTTTTGGCCTCCAGTATCTGTTGTAGCTTGTTGACGGCGATGCCGACTTGTATCTCTCTCTTTGCTCCTGTGCAGACAAGCTTGCCGCTGGCGAACAGTAGTATGACGACTTTCGGCTCATCCATCCGATAGATAAGACCCGGAAATTGCTCCGGCTCATACATCGTCTTCTTCAAGCCGTAGGTGGCTTTCTCGAGGTCGATGTAGCCGCCTAGACCTGCCGAGGCGACGATATTTTGGATTGTGATTTCGGGTTTTCCAAGGATGACGATACCGTCGCGTTTCAATTCGTCTACTACTTTCAATACGGCTTTGCGTGCCTGGCGCTCCGACTTTGCGCCGGTGCACACCATCTTACCAGAGCTGAAGATCAGGGTAGCAGTCTTGGGCTTCTTTAGACGATAGACCAGTCCGGGAAACTGCTCCGGCCGATATTCGACGCCGGGAAAGACTCTGACGATGGCGTTGAGGTCGATCTGCTGCTTGAGGGTCGCAGACGCGACAACGTTCTCGATGTTAATGAAGGCCCTACCTTTGTCTGACAATTAGAGAAGACCCGCTTCTAAGCGAGGGCGAAGGGTTGGCGACTCCCCCGAGAATTCGAAAAACCAGTACTCTCGCCAGCGTTCACCGCGCTGGAATCGTAGCTCTTTATATAGAATATTTAAGCTAGCCCGGCTTTAACAAGAAAAATCGGGCTCGATCCCGCGAGTCAACCCCCGACGGGACACCAGACTCAAAACTCTCGTCTGAGCAACGGAAGTGTTCGTTTCATCCGGGACTTTCGACGAGGGTGTTTTCTTTCTTGGGTCTGCGACCTCGAACGCAAAGAGTGCCACGATAAGAGCGACGATTATGAGAATTCCTTGGGTTTTGGGTTGGCCGGTGGAGTCATCGTACATGAAATTACGGATGCCAAGGATTGCGGAGCCCAAATATGGAATTGGGATTGTAGATTGGTAAATCCCTACAAGGTCGGATCCTGGATTGGGTCCCTCATTATATCCCGGAGGATTCGCGTCGCCGTGGGTTATGAAGGCATACTGACCTGGATATGCCGTATCATTGTTCGGTGTGTAGACGACGATGATCCTATGAACGATAAGATAGTTAGGATCGCTCGGGTTTCCTCTAAAAACAATGATGTCCCGTACTTTGATCGCACTCGGATCCTGGCCCCGTATTACGATAAGAGCGCCAATCGGCAATGTGCAGTTGCTGGGAGGACACATACTTCCAGAAGAAACGACTAGAATCGGGTATTCCGTATTGAGCGCTAGTCGGATTCCACCCCACATAGCAATGGCACCCAATATCACAATTCCTACTAGAAATAGACCTCTGACGGTCTCATTCTTTCTCAAGTAGGTGCGGAATTTTCTGATGTAACTACTCAAAGGGGCATCTCTGGTCTGAGTAAGTCTTGTTTGGAAGGATCTATGCCATCATCAGAGCGACTCGGTCTTAGTCTGATTTGGAATATGGGAGGGGGGCGTCTTCTTCCCCGGCTCAGCAACCTCAAATGCAAACAGAGCCACGATGAGCGCTACTATTACGAGAATTCCCTGAGTCTTCGGATGACCGGTTGCGTCATCATACATGAAACCACGAATGTCAAGGATTGCAGCTCCCAAGTATGGAATCGGAATAGTGGCCTGATAGACGCCTACTATCTGGCTTCCCGGCACGGAGCCCCCTGGTCCAGACCATGAGTCGTACACTCCAACGCTGTAAGGGTTAGCGTCTCCCCTCGTGAAGAAATCGTATTGCCCGTCGGGACTACTACTCTGAGGGACGATCTTCATCACTCGGTGAACTACCAAATAGTCGGGCGTCGAAGGGAAAGGTCTGAAGATGATGATTGTTCCGTTGCTTATTGTGGCAGGGTCCTCGCCTCTGATGACGATGAGCGCCCCTATCTCCAGAGTGCAAGCGTTTGTGTGGAGGGCTGGGTTCAGCCTCTGGCACATGCTACCAGAAGAGACGACCAAGATGGGATACTCTGTATTGAGCGCGAGGCGGATTCCTCCCCAGACAGCGATGGCACCTAGAATCACTACCCCGACTAGAAACAGGCCGCGGGCTGTTTCATTCTTTCTTAGATAAGAGCGGAATTGTCTGATGTAACTACTCAAATTGGTGTCTCTGGCCTAAGCATGTTTCGCTTGGAAAGGACCTATCTCGGCCTCGTACTGAATCCGCTTCAAAAACTCTTCCGCAGCCCGGGCCCCGGCCGTGAGGAATTCTTCGCCCCTAGCTGTAATCTGGTAGACTTTTCTTCCTCGCCCTCCTTCCGCCTCCCAGACCGCTTGAAGGTAGCCTTTCTCCTCCATTGCATGGAGCAGTGGGTATAGCGTTCCAGCGCTGAGGTATACTTTGAACCGGTCCCGGATTTCCAGGTTGATCTCGTATCCCCATCGGGGTTTTGCTTTGAGGAGGCGTAGTATGATGAGGTCAAGGTGGTTCTTGACTAGCCGTTCCCGCCAGGCCTTATCGAGGTCCTTGTTCATTGGAGCTGGTGTTCCTGTTTGTATTTGATGGTGGATGAACGCCCCTAAATGCTTTCCACTACCCCGAGCACATTGCCCGTTCTCGAATGTAATCGGGACGGTTCAGCGAAACTAAAGATCTGATTATTTTCTATGTTTTTATCGAACGCAGCCCTGCTTTACTGTGCTGATTGTCGTCCAACGTCTTCGACCTACTCCCGAGACCCCTAGCGGAAGCTGTCAAAGAACGAGGATTCCTCAAACCCACTGAAGCCCAAGAAAGGGCCATTCCTCCGATTCTGGAAGGAAAGAACGTCCTCCTAATATCGCCGACGGCAAGTGGGAAAACTGAGTCTGCCATTCTCCCTGTGTTCACGCGGTTCTTGAACGAGGCTGATCGCGGACCGGGAATCAAGATCATCTACATCACTCCCCTTCGAGCACTCAACCGAGACCTGCTCGACAGGCTGCGATGGTGGGGGCAGAAGATCGACCTCAAGGTCGGGGTCAGGCATGGTGATACCGAGATCAAGGAGAGAACCAGCCAGTCCAGAAGCCCACCCGACCTGCTCATCACGACTCCAGAGACTCTTCAGGCGATTCTTCCAGGACGAATACTTCGACGGCACCTGCGAGATATCCGTTTCGTGATAATCGACGAGGTACACGAACTTGCTGAAGACAAGCGTGGGAGTCAGCTTGCTATTGCATTGGAGCGGCTGCGCTGGGTCGCCCAGAGAGACTTTCAGATGGTGGGACTCTCCGCAACAATTGGATCCCCCGATGTGGTCGGAAAATTCCTAGTGGGCGAAGGTAGACCAGTCGAAATCGTTCACATCCCGGTCGCGCGGAGGATGAAACTCGAGATCGTCTCACCTGAGCCTACCGGCGAGGATATCCGACTTGCCGGGAAGCTGTTCACCCACCCAGAGGTGGCGGCTAGGTTACGCATCATGAAGGGCATGATCAATGATCACAAGTCAGTTCTTCTGTTCACCAATACTCGCGCAAACGCCGAGGTCTTGGCCAGCCGATTCAAAGTCTGGGACGTCGACTTTCCAGTCTCCATACATCACGGCAGCCTGGCGAAGCTCTCGAGGATCACTGCCGAGAAAGCGTTGAAGGATGGTGAGATCAAAGGTCTAGTCGCAACATCTAGTCTTGAGCTAGGAATTGATGTAGGAAGGATCGACTACGTCATACAGTACATGAGCCCACACCAGGTCACGCGGCTCATTCAGCGGGTCGGAAGATCAGGCCATAGCGTGGGCAACATGGCTGATGGCATCATCATAACGATGGACTCCGACGACACGCTGGAAGCGATGGCAGTCGCTCGAAGGGCGAGAGACGAAAATCTTGAGGATGTGACCGTTCCAGAGAAACCACTCGACGTGCTATGCCATCAGATCGCAGGACTCTTGATCCAGAACCGGAAGTGGTACTATTCAGAACTGCTAGATATTCTAAAGAAGGCGTACCCGTATCGCAACCTAACGGAAGAGGACATCGCATCAGTAACCAACTACATGCACTCACGATTCCCACGACTAGGATGGGTCTCCGAACAAGACAAGATGGTTATGCGACCCTCAAGGGTCAAAGACCTCTATCGTTACTACTTCAACAAACTATCAATGATTCCTGACGAGAAACAGTACCTCGTCGTTGAGCAAGAGAGCGAAACTGCAGTAGGGGTCCTAGACGAGGCCTTCGTCGCAGAATATGGCCAACCAGGTACCAAGTTCATCGTCCGCGGAACCCCATGGATGATGCAGAGCATCAGAGGAGACAAGATCTTCGTCCGAGGAATCTCTGATCCGACCGGCGCGATACCCAGCTGGATTGGTGAAGAGATTCCGGTGCCATTCCAGGTGGCTTCTGAAGTTGGAGAGCTGCGACGTATCACAGAAGAAGAGTACCGAAAGGGGAAGAGTCTCATCGAGATTAGCCAGAAGTTAACGGAGAGGTATCATGCTGATGAGAAAACGATTCGCCGCGCCCTCACTGAGACGTATGACCAGTGTGAAGAAGGACTGCCTGTCCCGAGTGACAAGCTTCTCACAATCGAGGAGTGGGACGACTTCATAATCATCAATTCACATCTCGGGACCCTCGTCAACAGAACCCTCGCACGTCTTGTCGGTCATTTGCTGTCTGACGAGTCCGGTGTCAGTATCGGGATCCAGCAGGACCCGTACAGAATAGTTCTACAGACAATGGGACAGATAGACGCGGAGGATGTCCAGAAGATTCTGCAGAGACTCGCTGGCAACGATATTACGGAGCTAGCGATAATCGCGTCGAAGAGAACGGGACTCTTTAAGAGAAGACTTGTCCACGTGGCGCGAAGGTTTGGCGCGATTTCGAAATGGACAGACTTCAGCAGCATCACGTTACGTCAGTTGGCTAAGAGCTTCGAAGGCACTGTCATCATGGACGAAGCGGTCCGAGAAACTCAGGAGAAGGACATGGACGTTCCGCACACTCAGGAAGTGTTGAAGGCGATTGCTGCAAAGGAGATCGCAGTCAACGCGGTCAAGGCTAGTGGCGAAGCAACTCCTATTGCTAGAATTGGATTGGAGAGGATCAGTAGGAAGGCTGACATCATCCCGACCGAAAAGCTCAACCAGATTCTGGTCGGATCGGCGAAGGCCAGGATTCTGAACGAAGTCAAGACCCTAGTCTGCACGAACTGCTGGAAGTATGTTGAGATGCGCAGGGTGAAAGAGATTCCTCCTATCGTGAAGTGTCCCGAGTGCGGGTCGAAATTGGTGGCAGCCCTAGGAATCGCGGACGAAGACATGAGGGAGGTGATCGTGAAGAACGGAGCAAGGCTCTCCGAAAGGGAGAAGGACCTTGTTTCCAAGGCCGAAGACACAGCCAAGCTAGTCGACCAGTATGGCCGGCTTGCAGTGTACGCCCTCGCCGGACGCCGGGTCCAACCCGAGGCCGCAGGGGACATCCTTCGAAGACACCGGAAGCCGACCAACGACTTTTTCGAAGCAATAATGGCGGCTGAGCGAGAAGCGCTTAAGGAACGGTTTTGGTAGACCCCCGGAGACAATCGAAATTCGAGAGGCCATCCAGTAGAAATCTTATCAGAGACGCTATAGTTTCCCAGAGTCGTCTTTGAAGCGAGACCTCTCCATCGAGACGAAGAGTCTGAGACGACTCTTCAAAGGCATACCCGGCAAGGGAGACGTGGTAGCCCTCGATCAGGTCGATCTGGAGGTCTATGATGATGAAATATTCGGGCTCCTGGGTCCGAACGGTGCTGGAAAAACAACACTAATCAAAATACTGTGCACTCTCCTCCTGCCCACAGAAGGACAGGCTCTAATCAAGGGACTGGACGTTGTAAAGCGAGCCTCACAGATACGCCGGATCATAAACCTCGTCTCAGGCGGCGAAACACCAGGCTACGGCATCTTGAGCGTCAAAGAAAACCTCTGGTTCTTCTCCCAACTCTACGGCCTCCCACGAGACTTCGCAAAAGACAGGATATCGAAACTAGTCGACCAATTGGAACTTCGGGACTATCTCAACACTCGAATGAGTAAGCTCTCGACCGGATACAAGCAGAGACTAAACCTAGCTCGCGGTTTCGTTAACGACCCTACAGTATTGTTTCTCGACGAGCCTACCCTGGGACTTGACGTTCTTTCGGCACGCCACCTTAGAGCCCTGGTCAAGGATTGGATTCGGACCGGGGGAAAGACCGTTCTTCTAACAACGCATTACATGGGAGAAGCAGACCAGATGTGTGACCGTGTAGGAATCATCAATCGAGGCAAGATTCTCGCCTGCGATACTCCTCAACGACTCAAGATGAAAGTTACAGGCGGAGCTACCTGGAAGATTGAGATAACCCCGAGCCTTTCGCAACCCGAATCGGTCAAGAGCATCCCAGGCATCGTAGGACTCTCAACGACCGACAACATCGAGACAGGCGTCACCACTCTAAAGCTTGTACTCGAAGATGAGTCGGTCATGTCAGATCTTCTAAGCAAGATCCGCGAGAACGGCTGTAGAGTCCTCAACATGGGAAAATCCGAACCTACCCTAGAGGACGTATACATCAGTCTCGTTGGGACGGGTTTCGGATGATGCTACGTGGCTTCTCCATCAGAGAGGAACTTCTCAACAATCTCCGAGCCGCATATGCGCGAATGTGGGTCCGCCTCCGAGGGGCCAACCGCGACCCAATAAGCCTGGTTGCAGAGATTGGACTTCCGATTCTAACCATCGGTGCATACGTCGTACTCTACAGGGCTATCGGCTTCCCCTCCACCGCAAGCTCTGCTGTCATTGTTGGAGGGGCTATGGTAGCCTTCTGGACGAATGTCCTCTGGAACATGTCGTCACAATGGTTCTGGGAAAGGGAGCAAGGCAACCTAGAGATGTACCTAGTCGCACCCGTCTCGAGGATGTCAATCCTTCTAGGAATGGCTTTGGGTGGTGGCTTGAACACTGCGATCCGAGCACTGGGAATCGTCCTATTAGGAATATTCGTTTTCCAAGTGCCATTTCAGCTCAGAGACCCGCTCCTAGTAGGGGTAATATTCGTCTTGACGCTCGTTGCGCTTTACGCCTTGGGTATGCTGTTCGCGTCTCTTTTCATGCTGTATGGACGAGAAGCATGGAACACTGCCAACCTGCTGCAAGAGCCGGTGTACTTCCTCTCTGGCGCTTACTTCCCAGGGTTTTACGTCCCAATTGTTCCCGGCGCAATTCAGGTGGCAGGTTCGCTCATACCAATGACGATTGGGCTGGACGCAATTCGGAGACTCGCGATAGGTGGAGGAGACATAGCCAGCGTCTGGCTGCATATTGTAGCGCTGATAGCCTGTACTCTGATTCTGTTTCCAATCGCACGACGGGCACTGAACTACATGGAATCTCTGGGCAAGAAAGAAGGAAGGTTGACCTTGAGATGGCAGTAGCAGACTTCGTCAAGTCGGCAGGAGAATCGTTCAGAGTCGGGTGGAAGATAGAGAGCAACTGGACAGACCCGGTCTTATTTGCCACGTACCAAGTCATTCGGCCACTAGCGTCGCTACTGATTGTATCTTTCATCGTGATCATCGGAGCATCAGTCGGTGCATCGGCGAACTCCGCTTTCTACACCCGATACTTGGCATGGCTGATCGTCGGCAACGCGTTCTACGCATTTGTCCTGCAGATAATGCTAGGAATGGCGATACTCGTCCATGTTGACCGTACAAGGTACGAGGTCTTGAAGAACATCTACATCTCACCCGGAACTCTACACCCATACGTGATCGGAAGAGGACTGGTCTCAGTCGTAAACGGAGCAGTTTCGGTGATTCTGACGCTTCTATTCAGCGTCGCAATCTTCAACGGCCTACTTCACATGAACATTCCACTAAACCTTCTGAACGTGAATCTTCTCATGCTTATTCCAGCGGTCATTCTCGGAATCATCGGCTTGCTCGCCATCGGCTACATGCTCTGCGCCGTAAACATTGTCTCCAACCGAATGGAATTCATTCTAGGGGACTCTGTCTCGGGCACCTTCTTCCTGCTCGGAGGAGTTATTTTCCCGATTACCTCATTGCCATCGCAGATACAACTCATTTCCAACGTGCTTCCGATAACTTTCTTTCTCAACGCCATCCGAGAAAGCTTCGGCATAACGTCAATGGTTACGGGCGATTACATGTCGAATCTGACGTTCTTGGCCTTGACAACCCTTGTCGCCTTAGCCTTAGGCATCGGTGTATTCAGGCTCGCGGAACAGAGAGCGAAAAAACTCGGACTTTTCGACAGAAAGTCAGAATATTGAATCTAGAATTGTAACAGCTTCAGCGTGAACTCAAAGGCATCATTGGTCTTCCCTGACTTGTAGAGTCTGAGATATTTCACGAGTTCGTCTCGATCCACGGGTCCCAGAATTCGGGTGACCTTTCTTGAAAATCTTCCCGAAAGTAGAATGTATTGGGCAAGTGATGTAAAGTTGTTGACACGGCGCGTTAAGCTTGCACTCTCGTAATCCAAGATCCAGGGATGATCTCCCGTAGAAACGAGAACGTTCTTGTGGGCTCGGCTGAGCTCTCCGTGGTCCAATCCATAAGCGTCTAGCCTAACGCACTGCTCTAACAGAGCCTTGACCGTCGCCTTGACTCGCGCCTTTCTACCTCGACCCTTCAAGCTCGAAATCCACACTGGAAGTCGTTGGCCTTCCAAGAACTGCATCTCAAGAACGTCCTCAGAAGAGCCTAGACATTCGGGTCCAATCTCAGCCTCGTTGGCGGCCCTCATCATCGCTGCTTCGTGAATCATGCTTCTTCTTCGAGAATCGGTTCTCCGAATCTTCACAGCGACTCGGCGGTTATCGGCCATCCCTCGAAAGACTAGGCCAACGACTCCTTTGCCCAACACGGATAGCTTCCCTATTCTCAATGGACCTTCAAATTCAAGACCCTCAATTCCCAGACCCTTCAGCTGGCGAATCCGGGACTCGACAGATTCATCGCTAGGGTTCGGGTATGCGAGAAGCTCCCTGTAGGGTTTCTTCGCAAGATCTTCGAGCGGAACTAGGACGGATCCGTCTTCAACCATGAGGGCTTCGCCTCCAGGAATTCCCAGAGAGACTTGTCAAATCCCTTCCTCCCGAGCATGGATAGAATCTCATGGTCTTGTAGAACTTTAACGCTCTTCCGGAACGACTCGGCCAACTGCTTAGGAAGGGAGAGACCGTGGGCGTCCTCTCGGGCTGATGCTTTGACAAGATCTCTGATCGATAAGATTCCGCGCTTCCTCTCGACCATCCATCTGTCAGCTTCGATCCAAGGCCCGCGAGTTGTGTCCCGGGCGTTCAGGTGCTTCTGTAGGAACGACATGCTATCTTCGCTCTTCGAGATGGGCGGGCCTTTCTGAAGCCTCACTGCTGGTAGCGTGGTTAGACCAGCCTCGAACATGATGACACTCTCTTTCGTCTCGTCACTCCAGAGCGCCGATCTGTAAGGGCTGAATTCTTCGCGGGCCATTATGTCTAGCAGGCTCCGTTCCAGCTTCATGAGCTGTCCCCAGAGAACATCAGGGACTAAGACCGGGTGCTTGAAAGTGACCGCCAATATTTCGCGACGAGTGTCATCAATCCGTTTCGCAAATTGTTGCCGTGTCTTTGGCTTGTACTCCGGTGGAAAGAAGTACCACAGTCGCGGATTTCGGAGAAACTGGCGTCCTGCGGCGACGAAACTCCAGAGTTTGTCAGGTCTTACAGCCGCTGCCAGGTTGCGATTGGGGTCCACGGGGTCAATGACTACGAGATCGACGTTCGGATCTTTCTCCTTGGAGGAGACGATTCCTTCGGGTTTGCCTATCTCGAGAAGTGTGCCCTTGTTCCAGGATGAGGCGTGTCTAAGCGTCTCCATGAACGATTGATAGTGTAGGACGAGAGTGTCGATGAGCATGCCGCTGAAACCTCCAATCTTGATCTCCGCTCCATACGTCGCGGTTCCTTTCGCGAATTTCTTCAGCAGCCGGGCTTCAAGACGTAGTTCGGGAGTGAGATGCTTCTGCATGAATTCTGTATGGTACGGGGTTCTGTCAGTAGCGCTCTTCCACTCGCCCTGTTTCACATCGTAACAGGGGACGATGTTTACGCGGATGCCTTCGACATGAAATTCCAGGAAAGGATGTTCCGCGTAGCGCTCGATCACTCGATAACGCGAGAAATATTTGCGCAGGGTTGGGAAAACCTTCTCCACCCACTCTTCTCTCTCCATCGTGGGAGGGAAACGAGCGAAGATGTCCAGATCAGCTTCCTGGCTAATCCAAGTACCTCTCGCGAAAGATCCCTGCGGACTGACTTTGGCCTGAATTCCAGAACTTGCAAGGATATCCTCAACCTCGCGTTGAATTGCCTGCGATAGTCCGACCATCCTCTCTGTTTCCTGATCGCTTGGAACGATCTTCTTGGCGACATGTTGCAGGACTATCTCGAGCGATTGGGGCAAGCTGGTCTGCCTCTATGGTTTCCGTGCAGGAACTTCGAAGAGAGTTGAATACTTTGGTCCTGATGGAGAGAGTACGCTCTGTTTGAGCCTAACACTTTCCACCGGGAAGGTTCCAAAGCTTTCATCAGTCAGATGCCCGAGGAATGTGGCGATTTCGTCTCTCTTTCGCCCCGACTTGACCCGTGCAACGGTGATGTGAGGGCTGAAAGGTCGGGTCTCACGGCTGAAACCGAGCTGGTGAAGAAGCTTCTCAGTCTGTTCAAAGATGAGTTCGACTTGACTCCAGCCCTCGCCAACTCCTACCCAGATGACATTCATCCGCTTGAGGTTCGGGAAGGCTCCGGCACCATTGATCTCAAGAGAGAACGGTGGAAAAGTCAACTGCGCAAGGGCAGACTTTACTTCCTCAAGTTTCGACGCGCCGACATTCCCGAGGAATTTCAGAGTCAGGTGAATATTCTCTTGCTCGACAGGTTTCAGATCTCCTCCGATGGATACGAGGGAAGACATGATCGATTCGACTTGAGACAGAATTTTCTCATCCTCAAGATCGATCGAGACGAAACTGCGAATCGGGCTTTTTGACAATGCCGGCTCGCCAAGTATCCTCTCCCGTTTAAGAGCTATAACTGCCCTGTTTGTCAACCGCCCGAGAACCGTCCTTGCGATCGACGAAACCAAAAAAGACAGTACTTGTCATCGTCGGAATGCCCGGGGCCGGTAAGAGCCTCGCTTCAAGTGTGATGAAGGCACACCGCATCCCAGTCTTCGTCTCTGGAGACATCATTAGGGCAGAGGCGCGGAAGAGGAAACTGAAGTTCACGCGCAAGAATCTGGGAGAGCTGATGCTGAAGATTAGAAAAGAGGAAGGTATGGGGGCGGTTGCGAAGAGACTGGTTCCACTGGTTGAGAAGGAGAGTGGGGAATTTGTTGTCTATGAGGGTGCGAGGAGCGTTGAGGAGGTCGATGAGCTTCGCCGGAAGTATGGTGTCGTTGTGATTGCTATCAATGCCTCTCCCCAGGCGCGATTCCGGAGGCTTCAACGGCGGGGACGGTCGGATAAGCCGAGGGGATGGGCCGACTTTGAGGAACGTGATAATCGTGAGCTTGGTGTTGGGATTGCGAAGCTTATTGCGTTGGCCGATCGGACGATTGAGAATGAAGACAGCAAGGTTGATCTCAAGAGGAGAACTAGACGAGTACTCCAAGTAGTCCTGACGCGGAGAAAGTCCTCGTAGTCGCGGAGGCCGAGATCAAGCCGACTGAGAGTCCGGAGAAAGTCAAGAAGGCTATCACGAGCCTCTTCTCCGGCGAGATCATAACCGAGGGCGAAGAGAACGACTATGGCTTGGCTAGACTCAAGGGAACTAGCCGCGAGTCGCTTGAAAAATTCCGGATGATCATCCAACGGGACAGAATACGCGCTGCAGCGCGATCCCAATTATTCAAGGGCAAAGAGGAAAGTAGAATCGTCGTATTTCTGAACAAGCAGGTAGCGTACGTCGGGCACGTATCTTTCTCGGCACCAGAAGGAGAGTCCCCGCTGGGACCCATTCGCCTGGAGATACAGACGCCGGACCCTGTCAAGATCATCGACTGGCTGACTGGGGGACCCATGCGACGGCAAGAGGACTGAAGGTCGGTCGCGCCGCTGACAGTCTTGACGAGTCGAGAGTAGGCTCTGATCCATTCAACCAGTTCAGGCGGTGGTTGCGAGAGGCAGCTGGGAGGCGTTCATCTCTGCCTGAGACGATGACACTTGCGACGGCCACGAGATCGGGCCGACCGTCAGCCCGGACCCTCTTGCTCAGAACATTCGACGATTCTGGATTCGTATTCTACACCAGCTACTCTGGAAGGAAAGGCATGGAACTGGCAGAGAACCCTCAGGCTGCCCTACTCTTCTACTGGCCTGGGCTACGCCGACAGGTTCGGGTGGAAGGGAGAGTGGTCAAGGTTTCACCGAGAGAATCTGACAGTTATTTCAGCGGTCGTCCACGGGACAGTCAACTGTCGGCTTGGGCTTCGCAACAGAGTCGCGTTGTCCGTGACCGACGGTTTCTCGAGGAGAGTGTGAAGAGGTTTGGTGAGAAATATCCGGGCAGAGTTCCGCGCCCGCCAAACTGGGGTGGCTACCGACTTCGACCGACGATCTTCGAGTTTTGGAAGGAGCGGCCCGGCAGACTACACGATCGATTGCGTTACAGACGCTCAAACGGACGATGGATGATAGAGCGATTGGCACCATAGCCAACGTGTTTCACGAATTTAGACGCTGTAGAATTCTACTTTAGTTGTTTCAATGATAGTGTCTGGAAATCCTTCGGTACGAGCGTCTGTTTGAAGATTTTCCGAGCTTCTCTCAACAGTACAGAATCGTCCCTGGTCACGGCGCTGATATGAACAACTGCGAGACGTTTTACCTTCGCAGCTTTGGCAAGCTGCGCCGCTTCGCGGGCGGTCGAATGATAATATTCTTGGGCTTTGGGGCGCCTCTCTTCGGCAAAGCCGCCATCGTGCATCAGCAGATCAGCCCCCTTTGCCAATCTCCTCACTGATTCCGCGGGTCGCGTATCTATCGCGTAGACGACCTTAAGCCCTGACCGCGGCGAATCGACGACATCATTCGGGCGAATTTCTTTTCCGTCTACTCTCACCGCTTTTCCGTGTTGTAGTTCTCCCCATAGTGGCCCCTCTGGGACCCCTAGGCGCTTCGCCTTTTCCGGATGGAAGCGTCCTGGACGTTCTTTTTCTTCAATAGAGTACGCGATACAGGGAATATCGTGCTTCGCGAGGGTAGTCCTAATGAGATACTCGCCCCTGTCTACCTCCTGTCCAGGACTCAGTTCCCTTGCTCTGACTTTGAAGTTGGCTGGATACCCAAGGGGTCTGTAGATCAGGTTCAGGAATTTCATCAAACCCTTCGGACCGTACAGATCCAAGGGCTTGTCCCTCGCAAGAGAGGACATCGTCTGGAGTAGCCCTGGGAGTCCGAGAATATGGTCGCCGTGAAGATGCGAGATGAGGATTATCGTAGGTCTGTTGAATCCAAGCCCTGCGTGCATCATCTGTCTCTGCGTGCCCTCACCGCAATCGAGTAGAATGAGTTCTCCATCCCTACGGAGGGCTACGCATGGCAATCCTCTCTCCTTGGTAGGCAGGCTTCCACCAGTCCCGAGGAAAACCACATCGATTCCCCCGGACATCAATTAGCCTCCAACACTAGAATTTCACGAGTTAGGCTTCGGTGCACGTAGACCTCATGCCTGTCCACAACTCTGAATCCTGCGGATTCAGCAATGTCAGGTGTTCTCGTACCAACCGGAGATGCAACGACAGCCTTACACCCTTTTGACAGAATGGAATGTGCGTTGGGAAGAAAGTCCTTGAGGATGTTCCGTGTCGTTGACTTTAGCGTAGAAGCACCGGTACCATATGGAGGGTCTGTTGCTATGGCGTCGACTTTTCTGACTGGAAGATGGCGGGCATCTCCGCGTACTAGTCCTAATGGGTCCCTTCCGAAATGCTTCAGATTTCTCCTAGATCCGCGAGTCATACGCCTCAGCGCATCAACTCCTACGACATCACATCCCAAGAGACTTGCCTCAAGGAGAATGCCTCCTACCCCGCAGAACGGGTCCAAGAAGGTTGATCCAGGAACAGCCTGAGACAAGTTGACCATGGAGCGCGCGAGCTTGGGCACCATTGTGCTTGGATGGAAAGACGGTCTCATCCTGGGCCTACGATCAGCCACAAACACATCGGGACGCCGATGCGCAATCAGGCCTAGATGAAAATAGGGTCCAGCTAGAAGACCGCGGAACTGGCGCTTAGGATTCTCCAAGTCCACCCTTGCGTTCGTGACCTTGTTCATGAGCCACCCCAAATGTCCCTCCAGCTTGACCCTCGGCATTTCTTTCGAGACACCTCCGAAACGAAGAACTCGAATGCTGAAACTTTCGTCAGCTTGAAGAAAACGCGGGAGGTCAGATGACTTCACAGCGTCATCGATTTCTTCCAACGTAGGGCCTGAATGAACAATTTCCTCGCCGACCTCGTCCATGAACGCTCCTCGATCCGCGATCGTTTTAACTGCATGAATGTCAGCATCAATTTCGACAAGTTTGAAGAATGACTCTGCGATCTTGAACGGGATCCGATTCGCGTCGAGGATCGCGCTCATCTCTGCGAGTGGTAGTGTTGGATGTTCGCCCGACAAAATTACGAAGACTCTTGTCGGGTCGGTCATGTCGAACGGCGAGAGTGAACAAGTATATACGGAACCGCCCAGCGGGTTCCATTTCTAGCTAGGGAAGAGTGGGATGAAGCGGTCCAAAGGAATACGGAATAGGAACAGGACCCTTCTTCGCAGAAAGCCTCGAGACAAGGGAAAGAATCCTCTCGGAAGGCTTCTCATTCCATACACTCCTGGACAGATGGTCACGATCTCAATCAATCCATCGGTTCAGAAAGGAATGCCGCACAGGAGATACCACGGGCGGGTCGGTACGATAGCGGAGAAACGTGGAAGAGCCTACGTCATTGAAGTAGCTTCAGGCAAATTCCCGCGGCTCATAATCGCAAGACCTGAACATATCCTTCCAATGAAGGAGACAAACTAATGGCAAGGAAGATCGTCGAAGAGAAGGTCATCACTAACTCCGAAGCCAAGGCTGTCCTAGAGAAGGTCAAGGAGGAGGAGCTGGGCGAGTTTCAACGTCGGACCCTCGACTTTACCCGCCGGTTCACCAAGTTGCCTGCTGAGCGTGCCTCCAAACTGGTCGAAGAGTTATCGTCTAAACTTCAGCTGGACAGAAACGATGCGATCCAGATAGTCAACACGCTGCCCCAGAGCGTAGAGGAACTCAGAGCCGTCCTGACCGTAAAGGGCCGTTTCGTAAGCACTGAGCAGCTGAACGGAATTCTCGAGATAATGAAGCGGTACACCTAATCAGCTACCGAAATCAAATTAAGCAGAGACCGCACCATTTTGAATGACTAGAGTTGGCTCTCCGCTCCCCTCGACGCAACTGGTATGGAACCAAGAGACTAGTTTGTAGAATCTTCTAACAAGGAGAACCGGGAAGAGCCATTCTTGGCAATACACGAAGACGAGTACATACAGAGAAGGCATGTCTACGAAGAATACGCCTACGTCCTAGACTATCTTCCCTATGGAAGATCCTCCGACAAATCACGACACCTAGTCGTCCCAACCATCCAGATAATGGGCGAACAATTCTTCACACTGCTAGAAGCAGAACTGAAAGTTGGAGCCACCGTAGATGTTGAGGAACGCATCTACATTGGCAGAGACCGACGGGAGAAAGTTGACAGGATCATCAGCCGAATCAACTACGACCAGCTAACCGCCAACGCCAAGGCCGAAGTCGTCCCACTCATTGACTCGCTGGTAAAGAAGCAGGAGAAACGCTTTGTCGATTTCTTCAACAACTCACAACCAGTAACCCCTAGAATGCACTCTCTAGAACTCCTGCCCGGCATTGGGAAAAAATCGATGTGGACCATAATCAACGCCAGAGAAAAGAAACCATTCACGAGCCACAAGGAAATCCAAGACCGAACAGGTCTAACAGACGTACAGAAGATAATAGCGAAACGCATAATGGAAGAGCTAAGCACAGAAACCAAGTACCGCCTCTTCACAAGGACAGTATGATATTGTGGGACCGCACAATCCCCACCGACCATCGAAGAGACTAGGACAGAATTTCCTCCTCGACCCCCGCATCGCATCCGATATCGTTTCCAGCATCCACCCATCACAATCAGACGTGGTCCTTGAGCCTGGACCTGGACACGGCGCTCTAACCCGGTGGTTGCAGAAGAAAGTTGGAAAGGTGATAGCGGTCGAGAAGGATCCCGTTCTGGTACTAGAGCTACGGGAGACCTTCAAGGACCATTCCAACGTGGTCATAGTTGAAGGAGACATACTGAAAACCGATCCACTGCCTGATTTCAACAAGCTAGTCAGCACTCCACCATATTACCTGTCCTCGAAGCTCGCCCTCTTTCTATCTAAGACAAAGTTCGACGTCGCGAGCGTTGTGTTCCAGAAGGAATTCGGTGAAAGACTACTCGCAGAACCCGGGACCCGGGAGTACGGAAGACTAACCGTGTCAGTCCGCAGGAGACTGAACATCGAGAAGATCAGAGAAATATCACGCACAGGATTCCGGCCTAGACCAAAAGTTGACTCAATTCTTCTGAGAATGACCCCCCAGCAAAGCCTCAGACAGCTGGATGAACCACTCTTCGAAGAAGTCGTTAGAGGGGTCTTCACTCAACGTCGGAGACTAGTTCGCGGAGCACTGCTTCACTTCCTATCGAAGAAGCTAGGACGAGAAAATGGAAGAAAAATAATGAATGAAATTGCTTTCCCGGATTCGAGAGTCTACCAGCTTTCAATAGCCCAACTAGAAGACCTCAGCGAGCAGCTTGCGCCGAGATTAGGCGGCAAAACCGCCTCAGAAATGCAGAATGATCCGTAGCCAACGGCAATCATATATCACAGCGAGAACGAACGACTGGTAAGTGGTTCCGAATGCCCATAACCGACGCAATGAAGAAACAGCTGGCTCAGAAGCATAGGCTCTTCTTCAAGATATGTCGGACGTGTGGGTCCAGAAACTCTCCCAACGCCTACAGATGCAGACGATGCCGGGGAGACAACCTTCGCTGGAAGAAACGAGAACTCGGCGCGAAGTAGACCGTTTAGACTAGTGTTGAACTAGAGCGGCCTTCTGCTGTTGTAACAGTCTCGGCAACTCTGAAGGAACTTCGGCAACAAGCACTCCTACCTCGCTGAACCTCTTCATCTTCGCATCGGCTGTACCCTCAGTCCCGGTTATGATTGCACCGGCGTGTCCCATTCTTTTTCCCGGAGGAGCTGCTCTCCCTGCAACATACGCCGCAACAGGCTTAGGATAATGAGTCTCGGCGATGTAATTAGCCGCATCCTCTTCCGCCGACCCTCCAATCTCGCCAATCAAAACGACAGCGTCGGTCGACTTGTCGTCCCGGAACATCTTGAGGACGTCGACGAAGTTCAGACCAGTAATGGGGTCTCCTCCGATCCCAAGACATGTGGACTGTCCGATACCCGCGTGAGTCAGATAAGATGCAATTTCATACGTCAACGTCCCGCTTCTTGAAGCAACCCCAACGCCTCCTGGGCTGAAGACATCGCCGGGCATGATACCCAGCTTTGCTTCGCCGGGAGTAATCACGCCGGGCGTATTGGGTCCAACAATTGTCGTCGCATGCTCTTTCGCGTAGGCCATCAGGACCATGCTGTCGCGAGCAGGAATCATCTCGGTAATTATTACGACAGGGTCTAGACCTGCGTCAATTGCTTCCATCCCTGCTTCTTTGGCAAATGGAGCTGGCACGAATATGATCGTCGCGTTTGCATCAATCTTCTCCAATGCAGATGCAACTGTATCGAATACGGGAACTCCTTGGGAGACTGTCCCGCCTTTGCCAGGAGTCACTCCTGCAACGATCTGGGTTCCATAGTCTAGCATGAGTCGAGTATGGAACGCGCCCTGGTTCCCAGTGATTCCTTGAACGATTGCCCGAGTGTGTTTCCCAACGAGGAGAGTCATTTCTCACGCCACCTTCGAGGCGACAACTAGCCGCGCAGCCTCATCCATCTTTTCGAGCGTAGTAATCCCGATAGAATTCAGGATCCTCTTTCCCTCTTCGAAATTAGTGCCCTGCATCCTCACCACGAGAGGCTTCTTCAACCCAACGACTTTCTTTACGTCCACAATCCCCTTTGCGACTTCATCGCACCGGGTAATTCCTGCTAGTATGTTGATGAATACCCTGCTGACCTTCTGGTCACCCTGGATTATTTGTAATGCCGTCGCGACGTGCTCAGCGTTGGCTCCTCCGCCCACGTCGCAAAAGTTTGCAGGCTTGCCTCCGTAGTGGTTGACCATGTCGAGGGTTGCCATGACAAGACCCGCGCCGTTCCCCATTATTCCTATATCACCGTCAAGCTCGACAAACGCCAGACCGTTCTCACGAGCCTTAGCCTCCAAAGGAGTAACCTCGCCACTAGCTTCTTTCGCCCGTTCCTGAAATTCTGGATGGCGAAAGAGACTGTTGTCGTCCACTATGACGCGAAGGTCCGCGGTGACAAATTTTCCATCATTGGTCTCGACCAGAGGATTGCTCTCGACAAGTTCGGCATCATAGATGACAGACAAACGATACAAGTTCGAGAGAAGATCAGTCAGAGAGTTCAAGCGCTGACCCGTATAACCCAGCTTCAAACCAACCTGTCTCGCATCATATCCCCGCATACCAAACACGGGGTCGAGCCGATAGCGGAAAATCTTTTCTGGACTCTGCTTCGCTACATCCTCGATATCGATTCCGCCCTGGTCTGAGGCTAGAACCGTCTGACACTTGTTCGCCCGATCAAGGACAATACTGCCGAACAGTTCTTTCTTGATGTTCAGCTTCTGCTCTATCAGGACCTTCTTCACCTTTTCCCCCTTGATCGTCATGCTGAGGATCTCGCTCGCCCGATCACGCGTCTCCTCCGGCTTGCTGCCAAACTTGATACCACCTGCTTTTCCTCTGCCCGCGACCAGAACCTGGGCTTTTATGACAACTTCTCCGCCAATCCGTTTGTGAATATCTCTAGCTTCGTCAGGTGTAGAAGCCAGCCCTCCTCTAGGAGTGTTGATTCCCAAGTTTTGAGCGAGGGACTTGGACTCGTACTCGAATAATTTCATGAGTTTCCCGGACGATTTTCATTCCGGACAAGCAGAGTATTTGGCTATTACCCCCGACTTACCGTAACCCATTTATTATCCCGGACGCTCCTGATGCCGAGCTGTCGGGTCGGCCGACAGGATCAGAATACTTTGGATAATCACAGCGTCTCGAGAAAGCGTCAGAACAAAAGGCAACTTTCTGGGCTGACGCCCTCAACTACAGGGCTGAGGAAGCCTTGGTGAAAACAGTCCTTGACAACTTTTGCGTAAAGAGCGGCATTTTCTGTTCAAGATGCGAAGAGAAACTCAAGAAAGGCCAGATCTCAGACCTCGACGTTAGAGTAATCAGAACAATCACCGAGCTAGAGAAAGAGAACCCGACGCTCCAAGACGTCACCTTCCACAAGGCAGTGGAAGCCGGAGACGTCATGGCCCTCATGGTCGACCGGAGAGGGATGGACACATTCCTCTCATCAGGAGCCAAACTCGCCAAGTCCCTCGGAGACCGCGTCGGAAAGAGAGTTCGAGTCCTCAACTTCGGCGGAGACGAGCGCGGGTTCCTCGAAGACCTGTTCACCCCATTCTCGATACTCACAATCAACACGATCTGGCTCCCAGACGGAAGCCGGGAGACCAAGGTCATACTAAACGGCCGTAGACCCCGGAGAAACCCGCTAGACTTTGAGGTAGTGAAGAAACTCGCCCGAGAACTCAAAGGTCTTACGCTGCGAATAGAGTTCGAAGACTACTGACAAGTCCTTGGACCATCCCACTCACGACAGCCAGGTAGTCATAGTCGGAGCAGGCGTAGCAGGATGCCAAGCCGCATTCGAAGCATCCAAGAATAATACGAAAGTCGTTCTTCTGGAAGAACACCCACAAGTTGGCGTACCCAGCCACTGCTCTGGAGTAGTCAGTCTCAACGGACTCTCACTGCTAGGGCTGAAACCGGATCCCATATTCACGCAGCGAACGATTCAAGGAGCCATCTTCAACCCACCAAAAGGAGAGCCCGTCGAAGTCCGAACAAAGACCCCAGTTGCAATAATAATCAACAGAATGCGATTTGACCAATACCTCGCTAAAAGGGCGGTAGCCGAAGGTGTAACGCTTCATACCAAGACCCGAGTCTCCAGATTCGAACGCTACCCCAATGACGGCGTCGGACTCTCAGTCCAAGATGGACCCCGATACAAGGGAGAGATAGTCATCGACGCCAGCGGTGCCGGCAGCCGACTGCCAGAACAGGCGGGGCTGCGAACCCCGGACTGGACCCAACTACTCCCAGGCTTACAATACGAACTAACCGAGACCAAGCAACAAGGAGACATGGTCGAACTTTTCTTCGGAAACCACCGCGCCCCTGGGTTCTTCGCGTGGAGCATTCCCACGGGCGACCACAGTGCCCGAGTAGGGCTTGCATGCCGGAAAGGCAATGTAAAGAAGCTGCTTGACGAGCTCGTCAAAGACTACTGGCCGAAATCCAGCGTTGATGCGACGAAATCAGGATCCGTCCTAGTATCAGGACCTGTCGATAAGTGCTGGTCGGAAAACTTCCTGGTCGTTGGAGACGCCGCGGGACAGGTCAAGCAGACCACGGGCGGGGGCATCGTCATCGGAGGCTACTCTGGCATTCTCGCCGGGAAGGCTGCTGCTAGCGCTGCTAAAGCGCCGCCGGACCAGCGCTGGAAGATCCTGATGCAGTACGACCAGGAATGGAGAGACAAGTTTGCATCAGATCTGAAGAGAATGGGGATCGCCCACCGAGTTTTCGCTGGACTATCAGACGAGACACTAAACCGACTCTTTGAAGCAGTTAGAGACTATCTTCCAGAGATAGAAGAATATGCTGACATGGACTTCCAAGGCAAGATCATATCACACATGCTACGCAAGAGAAAATTCGCTGCCCTCCTGCCTCGAGTCGCCTTCGACAGCGTCAAGTCAATATTCTCCTAAGAAATAGACCGACGTAAGATTTCAAACTGGTTTAAGAAGCGGCTTCTCACCGAGGTCGCCGGCGAAGCTTGAAGATTCTCGTTGTTGGCTCCGGAAAAGTCGGCTCAGAAATCGCCAGAGACTTAGCTCGATCTTCTGAGGTTGACTCTGTAATTGTCGCAGACGCTCAGGCCAAGAATCTGAAAAACATACGAGGGCATGCAAAGATCAGGACCCGCCGCCTGGACATTTCCCAGAGAAAGCCCCTCCTTGCTGCGATGCGCAACGTCGATGTGATCTGCGGCGCGCTTCCAGGAAGGCTAGGGTTCCAACTGATGACGATTGCAGTAGAAGCTCACCGAGACCTCGTCGACATTTCCTACACTCCTGAAAACCCGTTCAAGCTTCACGGAAAAGCCCGCGATCAAGAGAACATCATCGTCCCCCAATGCGGAGTTGCCCCAGGATTCACTAACATGTGTGTTGGTGACGCGTCTCGCAGGCTAGGGACCATAACGAAAGTTCGGGTATTCGTAGGAGGTTTGCCGCAAAACCCAATGCCACCACTAAACTACAGAATCGTCTTCTCGCTAGAAGACGTGATCAACGAATACTCGCGGCCCGCAAGAATAATAGCAAATGGCAAGGAGAAGCTGGTCGACGCACTTTCCGGGCGCGGATTCCTCAATTTTCCGGGAGTCGGAAGACTAGAGTACTTCATCACTGATGGGCTCGGATCTCTTCCGAGAAGCTTTCCAAATGTCCGTGAGATGTACGAGTACACTCTGCGTTATCCCGGCCATGCTGAAATGATGAATACGCTTCGAGTCCTTCGCTTCTTCGACAATAAGGAAGTTCAAGTCAACGGCTTGGCTATCACACCTCGGAAACTCTCCATAGCTCTGTTGAAGGGTGCGATGTCCTTGGGTCGACCTGAGGATCTACTGGCGTTAAGAGTCGAGGTTGAGGGAAAGCTTGGCAAGAAAACCCTAATCAGTTATCGAATCCTGGACTACTACGACCCTAGAAGCAAAGTGTCCGCGATGGCGAGAACCACAGCCTACCCATGCACCTCAATAGCTCTACTTGTCGGTCAGAGGAAGTTGAGGAGTGTCGGAGTTGTCCCACCCGAAAAGATCGCGAAAGACCCTCAGCACTTCGGATTCGTCTTGTCGAGACTCCGGTCCAGACGTGTCAGGGTTGGAATGCCCCCTTCGTGAGCTATTATCCCGTCGGAATATTGCTGAATAGCGGCACTGAACGTTAGCAATTTGTGCTTACAACAATCTTGTCAATTCCACGCGAACGAATGCCCTGGATTGATGGAATACCTCCTATCCAGAGGTATAGGATCGTCATTGACAACGCATACTATATCAGTGATAATGCGGCTAGCGTTCATATAGTAACAGGCAAAACCTGCCGATTTCTCGTCGTTTTCTCCTCGTTTGGACCGTTTTTCGTGTTAATCGCAAGCATCAACGCTCGTGCATTATCTGGTTTCTGTGAAACATTCTCTTAGTAATCATCCCAAATCGTTAGAGCTATCCTTGATCATTAGCGTTCTGAACAACAAAGGCGGAACCGGAAAGACCACCACCGCAGTAAACCTCGCAGCCGGACTCTCCATAGAGGGCAAGAAAGTCCTCCTCATAGACCTGGACCCACAAGGAAACGCCACAACGGGCATAGGCTTCGAAAAGGCAACCCTCGCGAGCACGGTCTACAATCTCCTATCACAGACCAAGAAAGCAGACGAAACCATCCTATCCACAAAATTCCAAAACCTATTCCTTCTCCCAAGCAACCTGGACCTAGCCAGTGCAGAAGTCGAACTCTCAAGTACTCCAGGACGAGAATACGTCCTGCGCGAGGCACTCGCCCCAATCAGAGAACAGTTCAACACGATAATAATCGACTGCCCACCAAACATCGGCCTTCTCACACTCAACGCACTAGTGACTTCAGACCTAGTCCTGATCCCAGTCCAATGCGAATTCTTCCCAATGGAAGGGCTTCCGACACTCATCAAAGTCATGGACCTCGTAAAGTCAAGACTACGAGCATCATTCGACTTCCGGGTAGTACTGACAATGTTCGACGGGCGAACAGCACTGTCGCGAAAAGTCCAATCCCAAGTCTGGAACAACTTTGGCCAACGAGCCCTGAAGACTGTGATTCCACGGTCTGTTAGAATGGCGGAGGCACCGAGCAAAGGACTGCCTGGAATACTCTATCGTCCAAAGAACCCAGCATCGGAACAGTACAGAGCACTAACCAAAGAGCTACTGCGGATCCAGTTGCCTGTCGAAGCTTAACTCCCCTCGCTACAAGGCCTCCTGATCCCTCTCGGATCAGGCCCGTTCTATTTTTCCTAGGAGAATACCTGAAGGTCTCGGCCTATTCGACGAGATGCTGGTTCCATCGTGCTCGTGGCGATCCTAGGAGCCGAGCTTGGTGAGGACCGTATCCGCCAGAGAGCTCTCCAGCATATCCTTGGCTAGCCTCTGGTACTCTAACGATGCCTTGTTTGTTGGGCTGTAGATGATTCCCGGGATTCCTTTGCTCGGGGCTTCTGCCATCCGGACGGATCTGGGAATTACGCTCTTGACAACATGGTCGCCGAACTTTTCTCTCAGCTCTCTCTGAATCTTCTTGGCTAGAGCGGTTCGTCCATCGTACATCGTCAGAAGGACTATGAAATCGAAATCGGTCTTCGCCCGCGACTTTACCATCCTGATGAACTTGAGCAGGGTTGGAAAACCGTCCATCGAGTAGAATTCGCACTGAACCGGCACCATCAACAGATCGCAGGCGACAATAGCGTTGACAGTCAGGATCCCAATGTTAGGCGGACAGTCAAGTATTACGACGTCGAACCTTCGTTTCGCGGCCTCGAGGGCTTCTCGTAGAACGAATTCTCGACCTCGAACAGAAGACAGCTCAACTTCTGCTCCCGCAAGATCCAGGTTGCTCGGCACGACTGTAAGGTTCTCCACTTTTGTTTCCAGCATTACTGCTTCGATCTTTCTGGACTGAGCGAGAACATCGTAGATTGTGTAGAGGAGTTTCGACTTCTCGAAGCCGAAGCTGACGGTCGCGCTTCCTTGGGGGTCCATATCGACTAGAAGTACTTGCCTTCCCGCAGCAGCTAGAGCAGTTCCAAGGTTGACGGCTGTTGTGGTCTTACCTGTCCCACCCTTGTTATTGGCGATACTGATTATCACTGTGAAACAGTACTCGTCCCTCGTCGCCGACTTTCACACTCATTGCAGAAATGAGCAACAACGAGCAATGATTTGACAGACATCTTGGCAGGAATCTGGCGGGCTATGGCGTAGTTTTTTCTCCGCGCTCCCTACTCTATATTAATGGGAGAGCTAATTCTAGGTTCAGCACTTTTGAAGATCGACGGTTGAATTGGATCGATAGTTGTGACGAGCTAGCACGTAGAAGTCAATAGAGGCTGAGCTTGGGTCCAAATGTGTACATTTCTATGTGGAATCGGGCCCGCCTAGGGATCCAGAGGATTCGGTCGAGACTCTCTTCTTATTTTGCGGCGAGCTCTCGAAGCCGCGCTTCGAATATCGTCCGTGCTGGAAAGCCCATCGAAGAGGCGTAGGTGTTGAAGTCGACAATGTTCTTTCCGTTCCGCTTCGCCCTGTTCTGGATCTCCCGAATGCTCTCCCCGACAATTGCATAAGTGGAAGCGTATCCGGGTCCGTTTCCCTGGTGGGCGGGGAACAGTTGATGGTACACAGTGCTCTTCGCCAGTCCGGTCCGCTTGTGTGCCCATTCGATGAAATCCCTCAGGGATTGTTTGCCGGAGTTGATGCGCGCATCGCCGATGACTCGTAGGAATCGCACTATCCTCCACATCCAAGTGTAGAATTCGTACTCTTCAGCCCAGACTTCCAATCCCCCTCTTTTCTCGAAGAACTGGACGAGAGCCTTCTCATCGTTGCTCAGCTTCTTACCAGCTTTCAGCTTGTCCATTACATCTTGGAACTCGATCTCTCGCTGGAACGAGATTCCTTCGGACAGTGCTCCCGCTAATGGAGTGAACATGACCTCTGTCAGAGTTGGTTTTGCTGCGTACGCGGTTGCAGTATTGGACGCATGGACACAATGGCCGTACTCTTCATGGATCAGCCCGTTGAGCAACTCCCCAGGTACCGTGCTAGGGTCTCTTCTTGGGTCAGTTGTTATCATAAAGATCTCTTTGGGACTGTTTGTGAAGCTGTCGTAGAAGAACGCGCCCGCGCTCGGAAATATCCCCGACAAGTACAGCGGTGTCTCGATCACTTTTGTCTCGTACTTCGGATTTATCCGGACAATATCCTTGTTCACAACCCGTTGAGTCCGCTTACGTAATTCTCCCAAGAAAGGAAGTATCTCGGTCTGCTTCACAGATCTCTTCGCTGTTATCGCTTTAGAGACATCTTCGGCCTTGGCTGCGACGCCGTACTTCTTGGCGAGTCTCTCAGTTATGCGCTTGAATCTGGGAAATTCTCTCTCCAAGAATTTGAGTCCCTTCGCCTCCACCTCCGCTGGCGACTCTGAGTAGTCCCAGAGGCGTCGTAGAGCTTGGGCGTAGATCTTTTCGCGGCCCAGATCGGCACCTTCTCGCTTGATTATCTTGTAGACCTCGTCAAACCCCTGGTTCTTGAATCCCTTGACTCTGAAGATGGACGCATACTTTCTGGTAGCCTCCGCAAGATCATCCAAGAGTTCCCTCAGCTGCCTGTCGGTCGTCTCCTTCTTGATCGTCTTGACTATCTCAAGAATACCATCACAACGAATTAGCGTCAATAACCGAAGCCCGGTAGGCCATCTCTTCTGTGAAGTCTCCTGGGCAGCCGCCTGCAATGCTCTGACAGCGTTTCTTGTAAGCGGTTTCAGGTGGCTCGGAACGACTCCTTCCTTGATCAAATAGCCGAAAAACGCGGACAGGACCCCGTCGGGATAAGACTGAGGCTCTTGAAGAGCGAAGCCAGCCGCTAGAGAATCCAAGACCCTCAGTTGCAGATCGTTCTCGGCTTTGAGCCGGAGCTCTTCAGTTCTCTTTGCGATCCGTTCCAGATTCCTTCTAGAAGGAACGAAAAGCTTGCCAACGTACTCGTTCACGCCTTGAAGGTATGTTGTGGCTGGGTCGGATTCCTTGGCGAACTCGAAAATCTCGGCTTCAACATCTGACGCGGGTTTAGGTACTGGCAACTATCATGCAATCCTCGTATATGTCTAGCAATCTCAACTGAACAGTCAACTACTTAATACTAGCCGAAAAAATGGTCTGATTCCCATCTTAAATACAGAAGAGAGCAGTCGCATTGACACACCTTGCCCAAGACACCTCGTTCAACCGCTGCACGAAATTCTAGGAGGAAGCTCTCGAAACGAGGCACACGGAAGAACAATCAGCAAGTGTCTTCCAAGGATGCGATCAAAGCGGGCGAAGAGATCGCTATGGCGGCTTTTGCCTCCAGCCTAAAACTAGCGGCAGCTTTCGGCACTGCGGCTGCGAAGACTGCGGGACTCGCACTCGCTTCTTTGGCGTCAGGAGCGGACAAGTTCTCGAAACTTGTGAAGGAGGAAGCCATGCGATCCAATGATGGTCGGTCGAGAATCTCAGCTGAATGCGACTCAAGCCCTCGTCGAGTTAGACGGCGTGGCGCGAGAAAAACCCGCTAGGTCCTGGAGCTCGTCTGGGCCCGACGCCTTCCGAATCGGATTGGACACAACTTTTCTTGCGGATTCGAGCGATCCTTCGATTACAGAGGGTCGGAGAAGGCTCAACAGGGAAGCGCCAATTAGAGTAGCACCAATTACGAGAATCGTCCTCTCAATGGGGTAGACGAGGTAGATCGCAGGCCAGAATTTCAGAGCGGCCTTGCCGAAGACAGTTGCGTAGAGGATGCCGCCGGTCAAATGTTCTATCATTGTTCCAGTGAAGGCGAGCACTGCGACGGGCCTGATCAAGCTGGCGTAGTGGTGAGAAGTTAGCCTAGTCGTGAGATCCTTTGTGAGAGGTGAGACTAGAACGATCAGGGCTGCGAGGTGCATCCATAGGTATGGGATTGGAGGACTGAGTAGTGCATTTCCTACGAAGATGCTTGTGTAAGGGTTGATGATGAAGAGCACCATTGTGATCAGAAAAACAATAGTGGCCTCTGTCCTTCTCCCGCGTACTGCCAGGCTGACTAGCGTTACGTTGAGGGCGCCAGGAAGAAAGTCCAGCCCTGCGAACTTTATTGGATTCCATGGAAAAAGGGAGGCGACCATCGTCCCTGTGAAGACGGCGACAATACCATAGGCTGGTTCTAGTAAGATTCCGATGACGGGAGCGATCATTCCGGCCGCGGTAATGCTCCCCGAGATTCCGATCAATTGATCGATTGGAATGGCACGGAACACGACGTAGACTGCTGCGAGAGTCGCAGTCAGAGTGAGTCTTCTGGTGTCCGTATTGTAACGCAAAGACTTCAGCTACTTCTCACCCTTCTCGAGTAATTCAAGCAGTGGTTTCGCCTGCCGCCGCAGCTTGAGGACGCTTATTCCAGTTTGGTCAGAGATTCTTCGAAGGTCCTCATATTCCATTTTGAAGCCAAGGACACGTCCTTTTCTATCCTCGGCTATCTTGACCCCGACGTGATGGGTCTTCCCTCCGATCCTCATTTGGATTTTTCTCGTTGTTCTGGGGGTAATATGGCGATTGACAGGGAGCTCTCTTACGCCGAGGGTGCCCGTCTCGGCCATAAGCACTTGTGCAAGGTCTTCCGCGTCGTCCTTCTTCGATATTACAGTAATCATGTGCCCTGGCCGATTTTTCTTCATGTAGACGGGAGTTATCGTCACATCTCGGGCCCCTTGAGACATGAGTCTCTCAGCTGCTCGCCCTATGATCTCCCCAGTCACGTCGTCAATGTTTGTCTCGAGTATCACCACTTCATCGTGAGAGTGTGGGGTCTCAAGGCTCTGTCCCGCCGTGATTCGCAGAACATTCGCTACTCCGTCGATATCCTTCGAGCCTGCGCCATACCCGACCATATCAGGCCGAATGGCCGGGTGAGATTGAGAGTAATTTCCGACCAGATTGACGGTTATCGCAACTCCAGTTGGGGTGCTAAGCTCCTGGTCTCCAAGACCTCGCACCATCGGAAACTTGTGGGCTCGAAGAACCTCGGCTACGGCCGGGGGCGGGTTCGGGTACGAACGGCCTGAAAAATGAGAGGTGCCTCCACCAACAGCAACGGGCGTCGACCACCACGTTGCATTAGTCAGTCCCAGTTCTTCTGAGAGGCGGGCGACTCCTAGGACATCGATGAGCGTGTCAGCGGATCCCAGTTCTTCAAGCTCTACATCGGCGGGTGAATGGCCATGGACCTTAGACTCGGCCTGGAGCAAGGTTTCGACCGTTGAGACTGAGAACTTGGCTACGGAACCCGAGAGCCCCAACTTTCTGGAGCATTTTTCCGCGGCGCTGAGGATCACGCTGCCCTTACGTCTCGGATCTTTCTCCTCTAATTTGATCGTGACAAGATGTCCGCCGATGCTGCCTCGCTCCACCTTCCGAGCCTCAACTTCCACTCTGCTTGTTCCGGGCAGATATTCCGCCACGACCCTCGCAACCTTTCGCAAACTCTCAACTCTCCCTCCCATGTTTACTAGCGCGCCGAGATACTTGTCCCCCGAGACCCCGGAAGAATTCGCGTCGATGACAGCCAACAATTGAACGGGAGCTTTCATCTATCCAGAGCCTAGAGTCGGCTGTGCGAAGAAGAAGTATTAATCAACCTATTCAGACAGCCTGCCTGTCCGACAATGGAGACTTCTGGCGAAAACCTCTGCGTTTACGACCTAGGCGAATGTCCTGTAATGGTCATCATGGGCGACAAGATGAAGCAGATGGAACAGCGCAGCAAGGTCCTTCCCCAAGACCCTGGAGCTGCCGCGGTCAGCCAGATGATCCAGCCGCTCCTCCAGATGAATGCCAACATCTACGCGATGCTCCCAAGCTTCTGCCCAAACTGTCCCAAGCGGATCGTCGCAATCGAAAAAGAGCTAGCTCAGCTGAGAAAACCGGCCAAATAAGCCCGCACACCTGCTCGTTATCCTTGGGGCTCCTGCTCGTTCTCGGCTTATGACAGATCTACATTCCAAGCTCGTATCAGCCCCTGAATCAGTGAACAAGCCTGATTTCAAAGAATAGCATATCGAAACCCCCTCCCCCGGGGGGGGCGGGTCTTCTATTTTTCTCAGACCCAGTGGAAGGGCTATTGAGCTTTTTCCCACTGGGAAAAGCTGCTAGGCTTCTCGAGATTCCTGTTGATCCCAACTTCTGCAATCGACTCGGCGTCACGAGCCATCTGACCAACATCCCAAATAATCGCTCGCAGACCCACTGCAAGGTTGACCTCTTTCACGCTCCGCATTACATCGGCCGTCAGAGACCTCTCTAGAGCGTCACACGCCGCGACGCGTTCTATGCATTCGTTTGATTTCTTTAGATCACCTTTCATCAGGGCGTTGAATGAGTCCTCGATCAATGATCGAACCTTGTCGCTGAGCTCCAGCAGCCCCTTGGTGATCTTTGCGTCCACGCCCTTTCCATTCCCTTTGAGTTTCTGCGATT